>Ga0315315_10005332_pt1 | contig 11846 bp, 16 predicted proteins | sample M140m3416metaG_FD_203699 | JGI IMG/M metagenome (GOLD analysis project Ga0315315, IMG submission 203699) | Ammonia-oxidizing marine archaeal communities from Monterey Bay, California, United States - M1 40m 3416 | ecosystem: Environmental > Aquatic > Marine > Intertidal zone | place: USA...
CTTTGGAAAATTTAAATATGAAGAAAAAAAGAAGGCGCAACAAAGCAAGAAAAAACAACAAGTTATTAAAGTTAAAGAGTTAAGAATGAGACCAAATATTGGAGATCATGATTTAGATAATAAACTTAAAATGGGTAAAAAGTTTTTATCAGATGGTTATAAATTAAAATTAACCTTAATGTATAGAGGAAGAGAAATGTCTCGACAAGATTTAGGGCAGGAGTTAATGCAGCGTGTTTTATCGACATTAAGTGAGCATGCAGAACTTGAAAAAGATTCTCCTTTGACTGGAAGAAAAAAATCTATAATATTAGCCCCGAAATAGGAAATTATTATGCCAAAACAAAAAACAAGAAAAAGCGTATCAAAAAGATTCAAAGTTACTGGTTCAGGTAAACTGAAGCGTAACAAAGCTGGACACAGTCACATGCTTATTCGTAGAGATAAAGATGTGAAGCGTTCTGCTAAAAAAGCTACTGTAGTAGCCCCGTCTTTTGAAAAACGTATGAAAAAAATGATGGCGAAAGCAGGAAGTTAAAATGCCAAGATCAAATAGTTCAGTTCCAAGACATAGAAGACATCGTAAGATAGTTAAGCTTGCAAAAGGTTATTTTGGAGCCAGAAGTAGAAATTTTAAAGCAGCTAAAGATGCTGTACTTAAAGCAGGCCTTTATGCTTACAGAGACAGAAGACAGAAAAAGCGTCAGTTTAGAAGATTGTGGATTGTAAGAATTAACGCTGCCTCAAGATTAAATGGTTTATCCTACTCAAATTTTGTACATTTATTGAAGGAGAAAGGGGTCGATCTAGATAGAAAAGTATTAGCAGATTTAGCTGTTAATAACCCAACTGTCTTTGAAGATCTCGTAAAATACTTAAAAAAATAGATAAATAAGATGTCATTAGATAAAACCATTAGAGGATTAAAGGCATCATTTTCTAAAGAGTTATCCAGCAGTAAAACATCTCAAGCACTCGAAAAATTCCGAATAAAATATCTAGGAAGAAATGGTCAGTTAACATCTCTTTTTGAAGAGTTTAATAAGCTACCTGCTTCAGAAAAGCCCCGATATGGTAAAGAGCTTAATATTTTAAAAAATGAATTAACTGGTTTATATCAAAATGCAATTGGGGCAAATGATGATAGCAATAGTTCATTGGATACAGATTTTTCTTTACCAGGCTATGATTTACCAGATGGAAATATCCATCCATTAGAACAAATTACATCTGAAATTAAATCTATTTTTCAATCTATAGGATTCTCAGTTGCTTACGGTCCTGAAATTGATGATGATTATCACAACTTTGAAGCGCTTAATGTTCCAAAGCATCATCCAGCTAGAGATATGCAAGATACATTCTTTATCAATCCAAACACTGTATTAAGAACGCATACTTCTAACGTTCAAATTCATTTAATGGAAAATCAAGATCCTCCATTAAGACATATCTGTTGTGGGAGGGTTTATAGAAACGAAGCAGTAAGTTATAAAAGTTTCTGCTTATTTAATCAAGTTGAAGGATTAGTTATTAACGAAACCTCCTCATTTGCAGAAATGAAGGGAACGCTTGAGTATTTTGTTCAAGAAATGTTTGGAAAAGATACTAAAATGCGTTTTAGGCCCAGTTATTTTCCATTTACAGAGCCGAGTGCCGAAGTTGACATTTGGAATAGTAAATTAAATCAATGGATGGAGATTTTAGGGTGTGGAATGGTAAATCCAAATGTGTTATCCAACGTTGGTTATGATAATGAAAAATACCAAGGATTTGCATTTGGTATGGGTATAGAGCGAATTGCAATGATTAAGTATGGTATCAAAGATATTAGATTATTTTATCAGAACGATAAACGATTTTTGGAGCAGTTTTAATGAAAGTTTCATTGCACTGGCTTAAAAGATTTGTTGATTTTGATTTAACTGCAACTGACCTGGCAGACAAATTAACAATGCGTGGTTTTGAATCTGAAGTTGTAACGGATTTTGACACATTAGACAATTTAGTTGTTGGTGATGTTTTATCTGCAGAAAAACATCCAGATGCAGATAAACTTAAGCTATGTAGTGTTTCTGATGGAAATGAAACTTTTAGTGTTGTTTGCGGTGCTCCAAACGTAGATACTGGTCAAAAAATTGTTTTTGCAAAAGTTGGAGCTGTACTTCCTGGTGATTTTAAAATTGGTAAAGCCAAGATAAGAGGTATTGAAAGTTTTGGAATGATTTGCTCTGAAAGAGAGCTTGGAATCTCGGAAGAGCATGATGGAGTCATGGTATTAGATGATTCTTTGAAAGCTGGAACTCCAATTAAAGATATTTTAGGTCCATTATTTAATGCAATTGATATTGAAGTAACTCCTGACAAAGCTTTTGCTTTAAGTCATAGAGGTATTGCAAGAGAAGTGGCAACCATAGTTGGTTCAAAGCTTAAAACTCCTATATCAACCACAGAACTTAAAACCAAGTCAAAAGATGTAGTATCTGTCGATTTAGATAAAAAAGGCGGTTGTACACGCTATATAGCCGGCGTGATGAAAGGTGTAAAAGTTGGACCATCTCCAGATTGGTTAGCTGATTATTTAAAGTCAGTTGGACAGAAAAGTATAAATAATCTAGTAGATATCTCAAATTTTATGCTTTTAGAGATTGGACATCCTACCCATATATTTGATCTTAATAAGTTGCACAAACCTGCCATTGAAGTTTCTTGGGCAAAAAAAGGTGAAAAGTTTGATGCATTAGATGAAGAGACCTATGAGCTGAGCGCAGATCATATGGTCATTACGGATACAAAAAATACCATTGCTTTAGCTGGAATCATTGGGGGTATGGACAGTTCTGTTACTGACTCAACAACAGAAGTTTTGATTGAAAGTGCTTATTTTGATCCTGTAGTAATTAGAAAAGGTTCCAAAAAATTAAATTTATTATCTGAAGCTTCAAGAAGATTTGAAAGGGGAACAGATCCTAATGCTGCTGCAGAAGCTTTTAATATGATTGTACAGTTAATGCAAGACGTGGCAGGAGGAACTTTAGAGTCAGTAGTTACAGATGAATGTTCTATGGAATTAGGAAATACTTCTGTTGATTTATCGTCAGAAAAATTATTGAAATATGCTGGCCAAGATATATCTGCAACAGAGGTGGAATCAATTCTACATGGACTGCATATAGATGTAAAAAAATCTAAAACTGGTTGGAACTGTTCAATTCCAACATTTAGGACTGATTTATGTGTTGAAACTGACCTCATTGAAGAGGTATTTAGATGTTATGGTTATGAAAACATTAAATCATCTTTTAATTATTCTTCAATAATGCAGTATGCAAACGATGAAGAGTCCTCTATATTTTCTTTAAAAAATCACCTTTCTTCGTTAGGGTTTCATCAATCATACAATAATTCTCTAGAAGATCTAGAACAGGTTAAACTTTTTGGAAAAGATGCAGTGAGTGTTATAAATCCATCTTCAGAACGAATGAATACTTTACGAACAACCCTTCATTCAGGCTTATTAAAGAATCTTGATTTTAATTATCGTAACGGTTCTCCTAATACTTTGATTTATGAGTATGGAACTATTTTTGGAGGAAAGACAGATAAGTTGGAAGATATTTCGCAAAAAAGTACTTTATCATGCCTAGTTCATGGAGATCTTTTTGATAAAAATGTTCATTTTGATTCTATATCAGCTTCTTTTGCATTCTTAAAAGGAGTAGCATCAAATATTTTTGAAGATAAAAAACTGGGAATTAAGGTAAAGTTTGTCGAAGAAAAACATTATTATTGCAATCCTTACTACTCAATTGTTGACGGAAAAAAACAAATTATCGGTGGTTTAGGCGTAATTAAAGAATCTTTACTAAAAGAGTTAGATGTAGCTCATAAACATGAAGTTGTTATTTTAGATGTTGATACTAAAATATTTACGGATTACAGAAGTTTTAGTACGAAAGTAGAGGATATCATTGTATTTCCTGTTGTTGCAAGAGATTTGAATTTTAAGATGGATAGTAATATTAATGTTGGTGATGTAGTAAAAACAATGAAGTCAGTAAATCAATCAATATTGCAAGAAGTGAAACCAGTAGATATTTATCAGTCAAAAAAAGACACATCAACGAAAGATGTCTTATTTTCATTGAGCTTCCAATCACCTAAAAAAACACTTGAAGATAAAGATGTAAATGCTATTATTACTGAAATTATAAATATTGTTTCTAAGAAATTTAATGCTAAATTAAGAGATAATTAGAGGTAAATATGGAATCAAATAAAAAACTAGTAAACGTAAGAATCTTTGGACAAGAGTACCCAATTAGAGCTTCTTCAAATGAGGACTATATTAAAGAAGTTGCTGCTTATGTTGATAAAAAAATGCATGAAGTTCAAAGATCTGTACCTTCATCTATGAATGCATCAAAAATAGCAATTTTAGCTGCTATGAATATTTCTGATGAATTGTTTGGTGCTAGAAGAGGAGAATACTCATTTAAAGGCGAAGTAGAGTCTAAGGTAAAGTCACTAATTGAGCGAATAGAAGAAATTACGGACTAGGGGAAGATCGTTATGGAAACAGTAATACTATCTGGCATTGAAGCCAGTAAAGCTCTTTATAGCAGTCTTGAAGACAGAATTAGTCGCCTTAAAAATCACAGCATTACACCAGGATTAGCTGCAGTCTTAGTTGGTAATAATCCTGCCTCCGAAATTTACGTTAAAAATAAGACTAAAAAATTTGAAGCTTTAGGTCTAAAAACAGACCTTTTTAGGCTAAATGAAGATGTTTCTGAACACGAGCTATTATCCTTGATTGATAAACTTAATTCAGACGATAAATTTCATGGTATTTTAGTCCAACTGCCTTTACCAAAACATATAGATAGTGAAAAGGTTTTGAATGCTATCATACCTACAAAAGATGTGGATGGTTTTCATCCAGAGAATGCAGGTCTTCTTTCAATAGGTAAACCTCGATTTATACCTTGTACTCCTAAGGGGATGATGTTCATTTTAAAACACTTTAATATTGATTTAAACGGCAAACATGTCGTCGTAATCGGTAGAAGTAATATTGTTGGTAGACCAATCTCAATACTTGCAAGTTTAAAAGAACTTGGTAATGCAACTGTCACTTTATGTCATAGCGGTACAAAAGATCTAAAATATCACTCTAAACAAGCTGATGTTTTAGTTGCTGCACTTGGTTCTCCTGAATTTGTTGATGCATCTTACATAAAGGAAGGTGCCTGTATCTTAGATGTCGGTATTAATCGAATTGAAAGAGATGGAAAATCTAAAATTGTTGGCGATGTCAATCAAGAAAGTGTTACAGGAATAGCAAGTTCTTTGACACCTGTCCCCAAGGGTGTTGGTCCAATGACAATTGCTATGTTGGTAGAAAACACCGTCTTATCAGCTGAATTATTATTAAATTAATTTTTATTTATTAGGAGATATAATGTTTAAAAAATTATTAGTAATTATTTTACCCTTGGTACTGTTTTCTTGTGCTGCTAAGGTAGATGAAGCAGAGATAAAAAAGGCTCGTCAATTCTTTGAGTCTGTATTTCAGGACAATGTGTTGGAAAGTCCAGAATTTCAAGCATCATTGGGTTATAAATCTAATTATGATAAATGGGATGATATTACTTGGCAAGCATCACGACAGAGAGCATATCGCGCTGAAGATGATTTAGCATATTTAGAAAAAAATATTGATTTTGATAAGCTTGATGAAAGCTCAAAAATAAGTTACCGATTGATGGTTAAGCGTCTTCAAAGAACTATAGATAATGACAACTTTATTTTCCATAATTATCTTATCACTCATCGAGGAGGAAAGCATTCAAGTATTCCATCATTTTTGATTAATTATCATCGTATTGACGAAGAGCAAGATGTAAAAGACTACATCAGCAGACTTCGTAATGTTGAGCCTTTGATGGACGATCTGATTCTTCAATTAAAACTTAGACAAGATGTTAAAAAAATTGCTCCTGCATTTGTATTTCCACAGGCTATTAAAACCTCTGAAAACATTATTTCTGGTTACCCTTTTGAAGAAACAAAAAAACAAAATGTTATATATGAAGATTTTATGAAAAAACTCAATGCATTAGAGATGACTGATGCTATGAAGTTAAGATATCAAAGTGAAATGGAAGCAGTGTTAGTTACAATCGTAAACTACTCTTACAGAAAACTAATCGATTTTCTTAAAGAACAGCAAAAACTAGCGGATAATAATCATGGTGTATGGAAGTTTGAGGATGGAGCAGAGTATTATCAACATACGCTTGATGGATATACTACGTTGGGATTAACAGCTGAAGAAATTCATGCAATTGGATTAAGTGAGGTAGAGCGCATTCATGGTGAAATTTATGAAATCATGAAAAAAGTGAGTTTTGAAGGTACCTTGCAAGAATTTTTTAATTTTATGAGGGAAGACGATCAATTTTATTATCCTGAAGGGCCTAAGGGTAGACAGATGTACTTAGATCAGGTTCAGGTAGTAGTAGATACGCTATCAAATCGTATTGAAGAGTTATTTTATGGACTACCATCTATCCCGCTCCAAGTAAAGGCTGTAGAAGCATATAGAGAGGCCTCTGCTGGTATAGCATTTTATCAGCGTGGTCAAGCAGATGGAAGTAGACCGGGTACGTATTATGCTAATTTATACAGAATGAGAGATATGCCAATCTACAAACTAGAAAATTTAGCTTATCATGAAGCAATTCCTGGTCATCATATGCAGATATCAATTCAATTAGAAGTGGAAGATATGCCAAGTTTTAGAAAATATGGCGGATATAGTGTATTTGCTGAAGGATGGGCATTGTACTCCGAGACATTGCCAAAAGAAATCGGCTTATATAAAGACCCTTACTCAGATTTTGGAAGACTGTCTGGCGAACTTTGGAGAGCATGTAGACTGGTTGTAGACACTGGAGTTCATCACTATAAATGGACTAGAGAGGAAGGTATTGACTATTACATGAAGAATACTGCTAATCCTGAAGGTGATTGTATCGGAATGGTTGAAAGACATATTGTATGGCCGGGACAAGCAGTATCATACAAGATCGGTATGATCAAAGTACAAGAACTTCGTGCATACGCTGAAAAAGAACTTGGTAATAAATTTTCATTACAAGGGTTTCATGATGTAGTATTAAGAAACGGAAGTGTTACTATGGATATCTTAGAAGATATAGTTTACAGTTGGGTGGATAGTCAATAATGATCATTATTAAGACCAGTACAGACAGTCATAAAGCAATGAAAATCATTGCCAATGAATTACTCAACAATAAATTAGCAGCGTGCGTAAATATGATTCCTCGCATGCGTTCAAAGTATGTTATGGATGGACGAATAACTGAGTCCAGAGAAGTCATATTATTAATCAAAACAACAGAAAAATTAGAGCACAAGGTTTATCAAACTATCAAAGAGCTACATAATTATGAAATCCCTGAAATTTCAACGATTCAAACATCCAATGTTGATAAAGATTATGAACAGTGGCTTAAGGATTTCGTCGAAGAATAGATTATGAAGATAGAAGACCTTTCAGAAGCAATGATTTTAAAAGCCGTTATCTTAACTTTATTGTTTATTATGATTATTACCACCATTGTTGTTATTGCAATTAAATATCCTCAAATAGGAGCACAATAATGAGTTTAATAGAGAGTTTAAACTGGAGATACGCAACCACAAAATTTGATACTTCAAAAACTATTTCGGACGTTGAGGTTGATAAATTAAAGGAAATTACCAAACTTTCTCCATCCTCATGGGGTTTTCAATTTTATAAAGTGTTAGTCATTACGGACAAGAAATTAAAGCAACAATTACTACCAACAGCATACAATCAAAGTCAAATAGTAGACTGTTCCCATTTATTTATTTTTTGCAGTTATAAAAGCGTTTTTGAAAGTGATATAGATCAAATGATTGAAGAGTTTCACTATCTCAGAGCTAATGATGAAAATTACAGCAAAGAAAGTACTGATAAGTATGCTTCAGGAGCTAAAAAAAGTATTCTTAATATGAACCAAGCTAAACAATTAGAATGGCTTAAAAAACAATGTTACATAGCTTTAGGGCAACTAATGGTAGGATGTGCAGATATGCGCATTGATTCATGTCCAATGGAAGGATTTAAGTCAGATGAAGTAGATGAAATTTTAGATTTACATTCTCAAAATCTTACTTCAGTAGTCTTGCTTCCAACAGGATACAGATCTGCAGAAGATAAATACCAGCATAAAACTAAGGTAAGAAAGCCGAATAATCTTCTTTTTGAAGATAAATAAAGCTTAAATTACATGACAATGGAAACCTTTTTTATATCACTTTTTATCGTTCTTTTTTCAGGAGCTTTGGGCTTAATAGGTTATACTTTGTATGGTTTGTCAAAGAAAATGCCAACTTCATCAGACCATAAAGAAGACTTATTGAAAGAACGTGCTACCAACATTGCAGTAGACGCAGCTAAAAAAGCTTTAGATGATATACTGAAGCAGAATGCTGAATTGCAAAAGAAAGACTGGGAATCTTACAAAAAAGACATTGATTCAAGTCTTACTCCAATTTCAAAAACTGTTAAAGATTTAGACGATCGCATTGAATACCTGCAAAAAGAGAGAAAACAGGAGCTTGGTTCGCTTGAAACTTCCATTAAAAACCTATTAACCACCAACAATGAGTTAAGAGGGGAAACTGTTACTTTGAGTCAAGCATTAAAATCCTCAAGTGTTCAAGGTAAATGGGGTGAAGTACAGATGCAAAATATTGTAGAAAAATCAGGTATGATTAATCATGTTGATTTTACAACCCAAAAAGGTACTGAAAAGGGAGACTCTATTCCCGATATGGTTATTAAACTTCCAAACGGTGGTGTGATACCAGTTGATTCAAAATGTCCAATGAATGACTTCAGAGAATCTCTAGAAGCAGAAGATGAAACAGAAAGAGTAAGATTACAACAAGAACATGCTAAAAAATGTAGAGGTCATATGCGTGCGCTGTACTCTAAAAAATATCAAGATCAGTATAATAGCCCTATAGATTTTGTTATTATGCTAATTCCTTTTGAACCAGGATTTCAAGCAGCTTTGATGCATGATGGAAATCTCTTTAATGACGGTGCTGAAATGAAAGTATTTATTGTATCTCCAATCTCAATTATGCCTCTATTAAATCTTATTAGCGAGACTTGGAGACAGATGGAGCTTACTAAGAATGCTGATGATGTAATTAATACCGCTAAAGAGCTATCAAAAAGACTTAAAAAGTATGAAGATTTGTATGATACTGTTGGAAATAGAATTGCTTCTTTAGGGAAGGCATATAATGATTCAGTATCATCTTATAATAGTAGATTAAAACCGTCTGTTAGAGACATTCAACAACTTCAGGGTATAGAAGTAGATAAAACTAAGCTTGAAGATGTTAATCTTGATGTAAAACCTGTAATTGAGCGTATCGCTGCTGATACTGAAGAAGAATAATATCTTTTAACACTATTTGATATAATCAAGCGCCCAATCGTTCATCATATCAAAAACTGGAACAAGGGTTTTACCTTTTTTGGTTAACGAATATTCTACCCTTGGAGGAATTTCAGCATATATTTTACGTGAAATAATCTTATTTTTTTCTAGATCTCTTAATTCTCTAGTTAGCATATTTTTACTTATACCATCAATTCCACGATGTAATATACCAAATCGATTGATATTCTGTGCAATGCGCATGATGATAATGGGCCTCCATTTACCACCAATCATCCTCATAGAATAGGTGATGGGGCAAGATTCAACTGTGCATCCACATATGTCTTCAAAGCATTGTTGTTTCATAGATAATAGTCCTCTTTTTGTTACTATATAATAAAATAGTGCCTACTTGTGGAATTTAATATTACTTAATAATTTTTCATATAATTTTTTAGAAAGGTAAAATGCAATGAAAAAACAACCGTATATAGTACAGCTTGAAAAAGGTAAGAATTATGCCTGGTGCAAGTGTTCTGAGTCATTAAATCAGCCATTTTGTGACGGAAGTCACACCAAGATAGAAGCAGAACAAAAAAGAGAGCCGGTATTATTTAAAGCAAAACAAGATGTAGAAGTAAGTTTATGCGGCTGTAAAGAATCAAATAGTGCTCCGTATTGTAATGGATCGCACTTAGACAATTAATAAAAAGGATATTAAAATGATGAAAAAAGAACCTCATGTATTAGATATTAAAAAAGATAAGAATTATGCTTGGTGTCAGTGTAATGAGTCAGAAGGACAGCCATTCTGCGATGGAAGTCATGCTAAAACAGAACATCAACCAATTATGTTCAAATCAGATAAATCTAAAGAAGTAGCCCTTTGTGGTTGTAAGCAATCTAAAAATGCACCATATTGTGATGGTACACATTTAAGCTTATAAGGAGCAAACCATGAATAGATTTGATTTCAGCCATTTAAGAGGTTTCGTATTAATTTTAATGCGCGTACTTCTTGCAGTAATATTTTTAAAAGCGGGGCTTAATAAATGGCCTGTAATCGAAGGGGAAGGGCTTACAAAGGCCTTACCATTATTCTTAGTCTATTTAGTAGTCATTTTTGAAGTATTGGGTGGATTATTTATGATTATTGGATTGAAATCAGAAATGCTCACCAAGATTGGAGCAGCGATGATTGCCATAGTAATGGTCGGCGCAGCATACATGCATTATGTTCCTTGGGGCGATCGATTTCTATCAAAAAATGTATTATATCCAATCTCATTAATGCTGATTTCTTTAGTTTTTCTAACTGAAGAATAAATTATTTATTATATTTGCATTTATTTTTAGGGGGAAAGTATGAAAAAAAATATAATTGCAGTTATAGTTCTTGTTCTTTTTGCAGTCTTTATTCAAGAGAAGATTGTTGAACAAGACATACGTAAGGCTATTATTTCCTACAATGATAATCCATCATTCACCAAAGAAACGATTAATGAATCAGACTTTAATGGTGCTGCTATTACTATTTTTACAGCTACATGGTGCGGTTATTGTAAGGGAGCAAAGCAATTGCTCAACGAACAAGGGATTGCATATTTCGAAGTAGATGTAGAAGAATACAATATTTCAAAACGCAAATTAAAAGAAATTGGTATAGAGGACTTTTTTGTCCCTCAAATCTTTGTAGATGGCGTACCTATTGGTGGCTTTTCTGATCTTAAAAAAATATTTGGTAGTGATATGCCAGTTCCTAAAGTTTCATAAAATCAATCTAGTATTTAAAATAAAAAAGGCGCCTTCGACTTGGCGCCTTTTTTGTACTCGAGGTAAGTGAGATAACTATTTAGAGTTACTATAAGCAAGACTTTCGTCTTCATCAACTTGACTGAGTTGTGGTTCAGTCTCATCAATTAATATATCTTCAACAGCAACTTGGCTGTTAGATATATCAAATACTTCATCGGCATAGTTCGTAGAATAAAGATTTCCATTCCATTCAAACGTATTTCCAGGCCCTAATTCATTTCTAGCAACTAAGAATGCGTCATTAAAAGAGGGTACAGGTGTGGTTTCAATTTCATTAAGTGATTCAACATTTTCACTTAATGTTGGCACTGCTTCTGTAGTCATGGCTTCTTCATTGACTGAAATACCCATATTTGCGTTATTAACTAATGAGGTAATTTCTACATCCACAGCGCCTTCATTGCTAAAGCTTTCTGAGGTTTTATCGGACAGTTCTACTTCTTCGGATTGATCCATTAGAAAAAACAAGGAACCGATACACAAAATTACACCTGCTAACACGAATTTTTCAACATT
>Ga0315315_10005333_pt1 | contig 11842 bp, 7 predicted proteins | sample M140m3416metaG_FD_203699 | JGI IMG/M metagenome (GOLD analysis project Ga0315315, IMG submission 203699) | Ammonia-oxidizing marine archaeal communities from Monterey Bay, California, United States - M1 40m 3416 | ecosystem: Environmental > Aquatic > Marine > Intertidal zone | place: USA...
CCATCATGATGTGAACTTGGATATGTTGATAAAGGCGATAGAAGAAACAATTCCTACGCCTGTTCGCTCTGAAGAAGACACAGGATTGATGTATGTTGCACGTTCTTTTGACATAAATAGACCAGGTACTAGGCCAAAAAAACTCAAAGGAGGAATAATTGGTGGCAGCGTAGTAGAAGGATCTTTTAGTATAGGAGATAAGATATTGATTGCCCCTGGAAGGAGGATTAAAGAAGGTAATAAAATCAGATGGGAGCCACTAAAAACGATTATTGAAAGCGTTAAAGGAGGTGGTTTAGATTTGGAAACTATCCATGCAGGAGGCCTCTGTGGAATTGCAACACCTATGGATCCAGTATCTACCAAGGCTGATGAATTATCGGGACAGGTGATGGCTAGGGAAGGCGAATTACCGCCGATATGGAATGAGTTAAAAGTTGAATTAGAGTTACTTGAATTCATGGTATCAGGATCAGATGAAAAGCCAAACAAAGTCCGACCTCTGCAGCCTAATGAGATGTTAATGGTGAATTCAGCAACGGCGACTAGCGTCGGAACAGTTTCTGCAATTAAAGGGAAAAAGGCAAGTATTAATCTCAGATTACCAATATGTGCCAAGTCAGGAAGTAGGATAACCCTGTCCAGAAGAATTGGGACGCGATGGCGTTTAATTGGCCATGGATCAATAACAGGGTGATATTTTGGTAGGCGTCCTAGTTGACGCTTGCGGATGGATAGCATTGATAGAGGCCGATTTAAACATAGATAATGCAATGATAGATATTTTAGGGGAATTTGAATTAAAAGTTATTGAAAGTGTTAAGAAAGAAATAGAAAGATTGCCTCTAAAGAAAAGAAAATTATCTTTACAATTACTTGAAAAAAAAGGTGAAATTATTCCAGATATTGAAAATATGAGTCATACGGATGATATGTTAATTAAAATTTCAACTGAAAATTCTTGGCCAGTATTAACTGTCGATAAAGAATTAAAAGAAAGGCTAGCGAAATCAGGAGGATCTTATATAGAAGTTACTTCAAGAAGAATATTAAGGCTAATTGATTAAGGAAGTGTGAATAAAATATCATCATCATGGCCATCTAGAAAACCGATTTTTACTGCCGCATCGATCCATGCATGGGCATAATTAATTGCCCCAAATGCATCTATTAGATTCCCAGAGGCAAGGAAATGGCGTGCATCAGAAGTGTAATCGTCACACATCCTTAGCATGATAGAAAGTTTCTTCTCTTCATCTTTATTTGCAGTAATTGGTGTTGCCTTTGTTCTAGCATTTGATGTAATCAATAAATATCTTTCAATTTTTTCAACAGTTAACAAAGCATTTTCCATTTTATACACCGTCAAAAATAAGATTGTGCCGATTCACTAATCCTAAAAAGTCTAGAACGCCCTTTCTTTCTAACTGAAAGAATCCCGGCTTTATTTAAAGCGTTATATAACTGTGAAAGTCTTGGTCTACCAACTTGGAGTAATGCTTGTAATTCACTATCAGAAGGAGAGATTTCCCTCTCCATTGCCTTAGAAACAATAAGAATCTCAGTATCCGATAATTGTGATGCGTATTCTGAGTTGAAAGGTTCATCGGCGTCCCATTTTGGACTTAAAGTGATTTTAGATTTTATTATGCTACTTTTTTCGATAATATTTTCAACTTCATAATTAACTTCTGATTCAATTGGATTTTCCTCAGGAATTATTGTTTCAAACATAGATTCATCAAAAGCAGGTTCTTGCAATATAGTATCTTGAGATACCATCTTCTCATTAGAATAGGGATTTTTAGGAAGTGTTTGCTCATTTTTCTTATCTACCGTCCATACTTCTCCTTCAGTATCGAAAACTAATTTGTCATCATGCTTCTCAATTTTTCTTTGTTCATGAAATTTATTATTATTTTTAACGTCTTCAGAAACAAATGTATCTCTCACAATACTCTCTTCAATAACATTAATACTTGCATCGATATATTCTTCATTAGCTATTTCATCTACTTTTGAATATTTTTTTGGCACCTCTCTTGATCTAGAAATCATCCCTCCAAATGCTCCAAAATGATCCTTATTAGAATTATCAGGAAATTCTTGGAGTATGTTTTCTTTTTCCTTCCATGTACTATCAGAATTATTATCTTCTTGTGTCTCTATTGTCTCATCTTCGTATTCTATTTTTTCAAAATCTTCACTCCAATTAATCAGTGTGAAATCATCATTTTCTGTACTTATCTTTTCTAAGACTTCGACCTCTTGTATGTGTGATTTATCATTATCTCCTATATCTTCTTCTATTTCTTGAACATTAAAATGGTCAGAAATTTCATCTGGAGTAACTATATTTTTATCTTCTATAATATCATTTTCATTTATTCCTTGAATATTGAAATGATCAGAAATTTCATCTGGGGCAACTATACGGTCATTCTCGATAAAGATGCCTGCTTCCTTGCTGTTATCTTTCTGGATATCATCTCGACAATTCCAACCTAGTAATTTTTCTAGAGAACCTGTTGCACCAACACCTCTATGCTCATCAACTAGATTCTGTAATATATTTATTAGTTCTCGAGGATTACCAGAAGTATTATCATATAATAGTCTTAATATTTTTTCACTTAATATCCATCTCTGTTTGGCTTTCTTTTGGACTCTTTTATCAACTAAAGATTGAATATTACTTTTTTCTAATCCACTTAGGTGAATGGGCGAGTCGAATACATCTAAAATATCTGTTTCTAGATTAGAAAACTGTGAAGGAGTTAAAGAAACTATTACAAAGGCCCTCAATCTCTGCAAAATTGGTATTATTCTAGGTAGGAACTGCCCCATATTAACATTTGAAGGGAAGTCGAGGGCAATTAAAGGCAAAGGTCCTGATTTAGATTCTAAAGAACGTATTAACAACTCAGAAATTTGATGAACTGTGGAAGGTATTTCAAATCCCTCTAATGAAACAGATATTTCATGTAGGACTTTAATTAATTGATTTTCTTCAGGCCAATACTGGCAAACGATACTAGTCGGAGTAATAGTACTTACAGCATTGATGACAGAGGTCTTGCCTGAACCTTTCTCGCCAACTAATAATAGCATTCTTGGAGATCCAGATCTTATCAGTTCTGCCCAAGACGATAGTATATTATCGCGACCAACTATTTCATTCACCCTAGATGATTCAATCGGACGACCATCGAAAGGATTTCCACGTAGTGAAGGTATAGAAAGTTCATATTTACCTTCTAACACCATAATCGTTCAGTAAGAGGATCAACATATAATATTGACGCTTGCTAACGGTATCAAAGTGACTAATTTACGGGTTATTTTGGTATGCCGGGAGTTTCTTTTAACCATAATTATTCTCAGTATCATGTTTTTATTAAAAAATGATTAACGCTTTGTTAACGCTTCATTAACGTATAATTAAAGCGTTAACAAAGCGTTAATGGAAATTTGAGGTAAAAATAGGACAGAATTTACAATGTATTATTCGTAAATATTAGAAGTACATACCATTAGGAACACTTGATAATATGCCAGTAGACAATAGTCGCCTAGAAGGTTTTTACAAACTCTCCGTATCAGAAAGAAGAATGAAATTAGCAGAAATAGCAAATCTTGATGATGAACACGTACAAGCTTGGGCTGCAAGTGGAGAACTTAGTGAAGATGCTGCAGATAGAATGATAGAGAATGTAATAGGAACATACTCACTACCAATTGGCGTTGCAACAAATTTCATCATTGATGGAGATCATTACTTGATTCCTTTTGTATTAGAAGAACCTAGTGTGGTAGCTGCTGCAAGCAATATGGCCAAAAGATGTATTGCTAATGGTGGCTTTAGATCTAACAATGATGAGCCAGTAATGATTGGCCAGATACAGATAGTAAATTGCGAAAATCCAGATATAGCTAAAGGAAATATTTTATCATCTAAAGAAGAATTAATTCAGAAATGTAACGAGGTTGATCCGATTCTTGTTAAGTTTGGAGGAGGATGTAGAGATATAGAAGTTAGAATAATCGATACAGAATCTGGCCCTATGGTCATTGTACACTTATTAGTTGATTGTAGAGATGCAATGGGTGCTAATGCTGTAAATACGATGGCAGAAACAATAGCACCATTACTTCAAAGTATTTCTAAAGGAACTCCGATATTAAGAATAATTAGTAATCTTGCAGTTCACAGATTAGCAAGAGTAAGTGCTACATTTACTCCTGAAGAAATGTCAGACAAAGGAAATGATAGAGATAAGGGTGCGCAGATTATCGAAGGCGTCCTTCAAGCATATCATTTTGCAAAAGCTGATCCTTTTAGAGCCACAACGCACAATAAAGGAATCATGAATGCTATTTCATCGGTTGCGATTGCTTGTGGACAAGATTGGAGGGCCATAGAATCAGGAGCCCATAGTTATGCATCTTACAAAAATAGTCATAAATATGGCTCGCTAACACATTGGGAGAAGGATTCAGAGGGCAATCTAGTAGGAACTATTGAGCTTCCTATGGCCGTTGGATTAGTAGGTGGTGCAGTAAGAGTTCATCCGGCTGCTCAGGCTAATGTAGCATTAATAGGAGTTCAGAGTGCTAATGACTTATCTAAAGTAATGGCAGCTTCAGGATTGGTACAAAATTTAGGTGCATTGAGGGCCTTGGCCACTGTAGGAATACAAGCAGGACATATGAAATTACATGTTAGAAATATGGCCGTAACTGCGGGCGCAGAAGGAGAAGAAGTAGATATTGTTGCCTCAAGACTGAGAGAAAAGGGAATTAGAATAACACAAGCGGCAGTGATGGAAGAAATAGAACAATTGAGAAGTGAATAATGGTTTTATTGGATCTCTTGAGATTCTGAATTACTTTCAGAGAATTCTGAAATGGTCATTTGTTCGTCAGGTGCTAGTGAAGCTGCCAATTGTGCACTAGTTAGTCCCATATTATTTGCTTCTTCTCTAAACCATGTTCGAACTTTACGAAATTCTACTTCCGGGCAACCGAAATATTCGGCAAACCTTCTAGTTGTAGTTAATCTCCTAGTTAATCCATCTCTTCTTCTATCTATTAGGCCCCTATTAGATAATTCACGTACATGATCATATGCACGTTGGCCCAACATATCTACAAGTTGTGCCTGACTCATTGGTTGATGATAAGCGATTAAAGCAGCGGCTGGCAATAATCTTTGAGGAATGTCAGCTCTGAATGAATCGGGGAGGAATGGTGAAAGTCCAGTTTTTACTTCTAATATCCAACGTCCTGAAACTTCAGTTAGTTGTAAAGCACCATCTTTACGCCTCTTAATTGTCAAACGTAAGTTATTCAAAGCTTCCTCGACCTCCAAACTAGGCTTACCTACTAATTCAGATAATTCAGGAACAGACATTGATTTGCCTGCACCAAAAACTATAGCTTCTAAAATAGTATTCAAATTTGGTTCAGACAATTTTATTATCCTCCAGAATTGATTCAGGGTGTAGTTGTTTAGTCAAAGTAGAGAAATCCCGAGCATCTTTCCATAAATTTTCGAGAACTATTTTTCCATCACTTCCTTCTTCCTGATATATATCGACATACCCTCTATTAGTCAGGAATAGGGCAGAAACTAATGCGGTTACTTGGGCTTCTGCTTTTGCTTCTTCTTCATTCATTCCTGATTTCAACGATGTTTGATTTAGAGTGGAAACTATATCGCCTAGTTCGACAGATTGTGAAGTCTCATTTGTATTATTTTTGAGAGCATTCCAAGTACGTTTTAAATCATTTTCTAAGTTTTCTACATGTAGGCTACCACTAAACCTTGCCCTTGCACGTTCATTAGATTCTCTGCGTTCTTTTGCAATAGTTTCCCTTAATCTTTGTTCTTCCGCTAATTTTCCGGCAGATTGGAGGCCCATTAGTAACTCAACGAGAGTAACTGGCCTACTTTCATCACGATGTATACGGCCTTCAAACATAGAAGGTAATTTTTCATCAGCGGCACCGGACAAAACTCCTAAAGAAAAATTATAATCTTCATCGTCAAATTCAGTTTCCCAGCCGCCTTCAAAATCCCAAACTTCTTCTTCGTAATGAAGTGATTTTTCTTGTCTCTCTATTAATGAAGATGCTTGATTTCTTAAAATTGACCAGGCCATTCGAACTAATTTGCCACATGTTGGTAAATCGATATTTTCGGTTTTTTCAATTCTTTCATTGAACATCTCCAAAAAAATAGTAAGATCTACGTCCCATGGATCTAAATCTGAAGAATTGAATAATTGGAATACTAACGCAACTGAACGATCGAATGGATCTATCAAGAACTGGTGTTCAGCTTCTTCAAGAGATGCCAGTTCAAGTAATCTGTCCAAATAACGGCTAGTCTCTAAATCGATGTCTCCACCAAGTAATTTTGCAACAATATCCTCGCGCATATCAGTCTCGAAAATAGACAAAATTAATCCTCCTCAGAACTTATGGTTAGTTCTTCGATTTCTTCTTCATGTGTAATTTGAGTATTTTCTTTTTGTTCAATCTCTTCAGATAATTCATCAGTTCTTTCCCTTAGCGAGTCTAGGCCGTTGCCAACTGTTTTTTCATCTTTAGCTTGTATTCCAGCCCTTTCTGACAAACCACCAAGACTCTGAGGAGTACCCAATGGTTCTGGAGTACGGGGCATATTTTCTGCAATGGGTAATTCAGGCATTGCTGCCTTTTCTGCTTCCGAAGCGGCTCTAGCTTTTTCTTCTGCTTCTAAATCTTCTCCGAGTTGTAAAGCGGAAGCTCTATCGAAATCAGTTATTCTTCGACTGCATCCATCACCTGCATGAGTAATTCCAATATGATGATCTGCTAAGGTTAAACTTACCTTCCTCAAAGTTACCATAATAAATTGTGCTCTTTGACTTCGCATCCTACAAAGCGTTGCGATTCTTTCAGAATTAAACGGATCAAGATTTTGATCTACCTCATCAAAATAATAAAATGGAGATGGTTCATAATCTTGTATTGCAAATATTAAAGCGAGTGCAGCCATAGATTTTTCTCCACCAGATAAAGCAGTTCTCCTTGTATTATGGCTCTTACCAGGTGGAACACATGCCATTTCCAAACCTCCTTCAAATGGATTTTTCATATTTTCAAGTTTCAATGAACCTGAACCTGAGGGTTGTAATATTTGATAAACTCTACTAAAATTATTATTTACATGCGAGAATACGGAGAGAAGGCGAGTTTTTCGCTCATTTTCTAATTGATCTGCAATCATTATTAGATGTTCTCGCCTTTCCCTTAATAATTTGCCATCAGAAATTAGATCTGCAATACGCTCAACAGCAATATCATATTGTTCTATTGCCAACATATTAACATCTCCAAGATGACTGAGGCGGCGTTCAAGTCCCTGCACACTTTTTTCCGCCTCAGACACGGTTGGAAGGTGAATATCTCCAGAAGGTAAAGTGATTTGTGAATCTTTTAGTTCTTCAGCCATTTCATTTAAAATAATGCCTTTTTGTTTAATTTGAGAATTTAAGTCATCCACTCTTGAAGATAATGTCTGCCTATCTTGAGATAATTTTGCCACATGAGCCCTTAAACTGGCACGTTCTTCTACAATGACATCTCTGCGATCGTGGAGTATTTGCTGCTCCTCATCAAATTGAGATGATTTTGCTTTTAATTCTATTAATTCTGTTTCAGCATTTTTTATAGAATGAGTAAGATTCTCTATTTCTATTTCAGAAGATTTAATTATTTCTTCCTGTAATAAAATTTGACGTGAAATTTCATCTACTCTGGTTTTTAATAATTCTAATGTATGTCTCCCGGTATGTATTTCGGCATCATAAGCAATTCTCGCCCTTTCAGCTTCAGTTCTTGTAATTTCTGCATTCCTTAATATCTCGGATAAATGATCGGGGGTGTGATTTTGAAGATTTTCGGCACAATTTATACGTTCTTTCTTACATTGTTCTAGTAAAATAAGATTATTCTCACATGCCTTAGACAATTTTTGCCTTTCGATATTGAGATTGTCATATTCTTTTTTAGCTTGCTTAAGTTTATTACTAACATCTTTAACTAGTTTTTGTGACCTTTCCATATCGGCTTTCCAATTACGAAGTTTTACAGAATGATCACTGTCGTCTAAGCCATGAATCTTGGCCCTTAGCAACTGCTCATTCATTCTCAATTCTTTTAGGGCGGCATCCACGGTAGAATATATCAGGCTTGCCTCGTCTACCGCACGATCATATTTGTCCAAATTGGAAATAGAATCGCCGCCTCCAAAGGAGAGTTGATCATTTCTAATTTTAGAGCCGCCGGACATTGCTCCTGAACTTTCTATAACAGAGCCGTCTACAGTGACCATACGTACTCCTCCCATATTTTTCCTAGCAATATCCATATTTTGGACAATTAATGTATTTCTTCCAGCATACTTTATCGCTGTTTCAATTTCCGCATCATAATCAAGTAAGTCATGAACAAAACCAATTATACCAGGATTTCTGGCTACTAACAGAGTCCTTCCTTGTGGCCTATTGATAATTAATTTGTTTAAAGGGAGGAAAGTGGCCCTTCCTCCTCCGTTTTTACTTAACCATGATATACACTGCGATGCAACATTATCGTCTTTTACTACTATACTTCTTAATCCGTTACCTAATGCATGAGCTAAAGCACTTTCATGAGAGGAGTCTTTTGGAGTTGCTAATTCTCCGAGTGTCCCTAAAATGCCACTAATTTCGCCACTTTGCCTTAGTTTTGATAATGCTGCAATTGTCGATGCAGAACCTGGGCGAGAAGATTTAGCCTCTTGCCTTGCACGAGCCTTTTCCAATTCACGTTCAGCGTCCCTCAATTTAGCCTCTGATTTATCTCTGTCTCCACATAAAAGTACATCTTGTTTTTGGATTTTCCTTAATTCTTCGGCCAGAGAAGTTCTATCGACAGAAGGTGATTCTTTTTGGATATCTTCTCCTAATAATTCTTGATCATCTCTATCTAAAGTAGCAGATTCATAGTCTGATTCTAAGTCAGCCAATTTATCAGAAGCTATTTGGCATAATTGTTCTGCTCTATCATAATCCAATTGAGATTTGGCATATTTTGATTGAGCGGTATTTTCAGATTCGGTTGCCTGTCCTAATCTCCTATTCAAATCACGACCGTGTTTATCTCCTGATTGTATGGCCTTTCTAGCTTCCTTTTCTTTAATATCAGCATTTTTTAAAGATTCCTGGGCATCGGAAACTGCTTTTTTTGCCTTAATAAGATTATTTTCTGCATCTTCTCGTGCCTTTTCTGCTTTAATTAATTCCTTTTTAGAAATCGATATTTCCTGCTTTGCAAGAATTATTTTTTCCTCTTGATCGCCTATTCTATCGGCACCTGATTCGATTAATATCTCAAATTCTTTGATGCTGTCTAAAATATCTTTTGCGTCTCCCCCTAACATTTCTTCAAGACTATTGGAAACTTTCACCATTTCTTCATCGAAATCATTTACCTTTTTTGCACTGATAGAAAGTTCAGAGGAAATTGTTTCCTTTTCATCAATGTATCTAGATCTTTCATCTCCAAGAAGTTTTAAATCATCAACTTTATTCTTGAATCTAGATTGTTGTAAAATTATTTTTGATTTATCTAAATCATCTTTTAAATCTTTAAATTTTAATGCCTGTTCTCTTTCCTTCTCCAAATCTTTGAGTCTTTTCTTTTGATCGTCCTCAAAAATATCGATTGTCTCTATACTATTATCTACCTTCTTTCTTTGGTTATTTGCTTTTCGAATTTCTTCATCATAGGCAGTAACACCCGCTACTTCTTCTAAAATTCCTCTTCTCTTATGAGGAGTCATAGTTGCAAGATTAGTAACATCTCCTTGGAGAACAATATTGTATCCATCTCCTCTCAAACCTGCTTCGGCCAATATTCTACGCATTTCTGTGGCAGTACAAGGATTTTGATTTATGGAGTATGATGAAATAGGATCTCCTTTTCTATTCAAACGCACTGAACGAGTAAAGGATACTTCTTCGGTTTCTATTCTAAGTCTTCTTCTGCCATCTGACTCTGGAGTATTAGAAAAAACTAATGTTGCACTCATATTCTTAGCGGGTTTTCCAGTACCACCTCCATTAAATATCAATTCTGTAACATTGGAAGCCCTCAAAGCCCTAGTAGATTTAGGGCCTAAAACAAATTGTATTGCATCTCCACAGTTACTCTTTCCTGAACCATTAGGACCGGTGATACCAGTAAATCCCTCTTCCAAAGGAATGTTAACAATTCCTCCAAATGATTTGAAATTTTCTAATTCTATTCTAGTGAGATGCATCCCATCACCTTATTCATCTACGAAAAATCGCTGACGACATTTATCGTCTCGTGCCCTTGAGGATTATGAAGGTTGAGGAGGACTATGTTCGCTCAATGCGATTATTCGATGATTAAGAAAATGCCAGAAGTATACAGATTTGACAGTACGAAGATTCTTGATTGAGTGCCATTAGGAGTGTTTATGCAAGCGCCTCATCCATTATTGATGGATTCTGTAGATGTCGCAGTCATAGGTTCAGGGATTGCAGGTTTATTCCTTGCAGTAAAATGTGCAAAGGCTGGCCTAAAGGTCGCTGTAATTACAAAAAAAGAAATTTCTACGTCATCAACAAATTGGGCACAAGGAGGGATTGCAGGAGTATTAGATACCGATAATAAAGAAGCTCTAGAAATGCACGTCAAAGACACCTTGGAATGCGGAGGAGGATATTGTGATGAATATGTAGTACGCTCGGTTGTTAATGAAGCTGCAGACAGAATAAATGACTTGGTTAAACATGGCGTTAGATTTGACATGGGAACTAAAGGAGAATATGATTTGAATAGAGAGGGAGGTCATTCTGATTACAGAATACTACATTCAAAGGATCGGACTGGTGCAGAAATTGAGAGAGCATTGACTAAAGATGCACATTCTGAAATTGATGATAATTTTAAGATTCTTGAGAATTGGATGGCTGTGGATTTGATTCAAAAAAAGCACGGAGACATCAGAAAAGGAGTTTCTGGAGTTTGGTGTCTAGACCCAAACGGATTAGTCCATACTCTTCCTGCGACGAATATTGTTCTGGCCACAGGTGGATCAGGAATGCTGTATAAAAAAACTACGAATCCGATTGTGGCTACTGGAGATGGAGTTGCTATGGCCAATAGAGCCGGCGCAGACATTAAAGATATGGAATTTTTTCAGTTTCATCCAACCGCCATAGGACTAGACTCAGGAGATACTTTTCTTATAACTGAAGCATTAAGAGGATATGGGGCTATATTGATGACTATTTCTGAGTACAAAGAATGGAAGGAGGAAGGGAGTAAAAATCCTGATGATTTTTCATATATGAATAATTATTCCTCACGAGGTAGTTTAGGGACTAGAGACGTCGTAGCAAGAGCGACAGATGCGGAGATGAAGAAGAGTGGAGATAAGTATGTTTTACTTGTAACTGAGCATTTAGATAATAAAAAATTAATAATGAAATTTCCCACTATAACACAAAAATTAGAAACTTACGGAATAAAAATAGGATCTGATGCGATACCCGTAACTCCTGCTGCTCATTACATGGTCGGAGGAGTTGCAGTTAATTATGAAGGACAAACAAAAATTAATGACTACATTATCACCAATCTTTATGCAATAGGCGAAGTTTCTTGCACTGGACTTCATGGTGCAAATAGATTGGCTTCGAATAGTCTTTTGGAAGCAGTGGTTTATTCAAATAGAGCTGCTGAAAGTATAATAAATAATATTGATTTAGATCATAAA
>Ga0315315_10005335_pt1 | contig 11841 bp, 10 predicted proteins | sample M140m3416metaG_FD_203699 | JGI IMG/M metagenome (GOLD analysis project Ga0315315, IMG submission 203699) | Ammonia-oxidizing marine archaeal communities from Monterey Bay, California, United States - M1 40m 3416 | ecosystem: Environmental > Aquatic > Marine > Intertidal zone | place: USA...
CTCTCAGCTGTCTTTGTGATATCGGTTTTCCAATTCTATCAGTCATTAAATCATTCTATCAGTAGAAGTTATACTAAACGCTTCTATTGTGTCGTTTTTTTGAAAATCCATATAATCTTTTACAGTAATTCCACATTCTTGACCGTTACTAACCTGTTTTACCTGGTTTTTTTCTCTAAAAAGAGTTCCAACTTTACCTGTATAAATAATTGCTCCATCTCTTATTATTCTAACATCTGAAGCAGTAGTAATTTCTCCTTCCATCACTTTTGATCCAGCCACTTTTCCAGCTCCTGAAACTTTAAATATTTCTAAAATTTGAGCTGTACCTGTAACAGTTTCTTGAATATCAGGAGACAATAATCCTGACATCTTTTGTTTAATGTAATCTAAAACTTCATAGATGATATTATAAGAAGAAATTTTTATTTTTTCATTTTCAGCTAATTTTTTTGCTTCCTTACTTGGCTTAACATTGAACGCTATTAAAACTGCATTTGAAGCTTTTGCCAATGTAACATCTGTTTCTGTTACCATTCCAATATCTGCTAAGATTATTTTTGGTTTAACTTCATCATGTTTAATTTGACTAATTGCATTTTTAATTGCTTCTGATGATCCATGAACATCTGATTTAATTATCAAATTTAATTCCTCTGCTGAATTATCTGAAAAAGCAGAGTCTTGGGTAGCAAATGTTAGTGGATTTTTAGCTTCTTTACTTTCTTGTGCTCTGTTTTCACTTAAAGTTTTTGCCTCTTTTTCATTATCAACAACAAGAAAATCATCTCCTGATTTTGCTGCGCCGTTAATTCCTAAAATCTCGACCGGTGCTGATGGAGGTGCTTCATTAATATTTTTTCCTTTATCATCAATTATTGCTCTAACTTTTCCCCATTTCAAACCACTTACAAAAAAGTCACCTTTTTTTAAAGTTCCAGTAGTTACTATAATTGTTGCAACAGGTCCTCTTCCAACATCAATTTTAGATTCTAGTACAATTCCTGTGGCCTTTGACTCAAAATCAGTTTTTAAATCTAGTATTTCAGCTTGTAAAATGATTGCTTCAACTAATTTGTCTAAATTCTTTTTAGTAGTTGCTGAGATTTCAACCATTAAAGTGTCTCCAGATAAATCTTCGGCGATTAGTTCGTGCTCTAATAATTGGTTTTTAATTTTCTGCGGATCTGCATCTGGCAAGTCACATTTATTAATTGCCACAACAATTGGAACATTTGCAGCTTTAGCATGTTTGATGGACTCTACTGTTTGCGGCTTAACACCATCGTCAGCCGCAACCACCAGAACTACCACATCAGTTAATTTTGATCCTCTAGCTCTCATTTCAGTAAAAGCTGCGTGACCCGGTGTATCAATAAAAGTTAGTTTATTAGATTGGCTTTCTATTTGATAAGCTCCAATATGTTGGGTGATTCCACCAAATTCACCAGATACAACATTTGCACTTCTTAAAACATCTAGTACTGAAGTCTTACCATGATCAACGTGACCCATAACAGTTATAATCGGAGGTCTATTTTTTAAATTTTCTATTCTTGTAGATTTAATCTTCTTAATTATTTCTTCAGCTTTTTCTTCTCTGATTGGATTATGACCGAACTCTTTAACTAAAAACTCTGCTGTATCAGCAGCTAACGTTTGATTGATAGTTACCGTAACTCCCATTCCAAATAAATATTTAATAACATTACTTGATTGCTCAGCCATTCTATTAGCAAGTTCTCTAACTGTGATTGCTTCAGGAATATTTATGTCTCGTTTAACTGGTTTTAAGTTTACTTGGGCCTCTTCTTTTGTTAAATTTTTATTTTCTTTTAGTCTTGCCCTTTTAACTGAGGCTAGACTTCTCTCTCTAGCTTCAATTTCATCACTTAAAGCTCTTGAGACTGTTAATTTTAATTCTCTTTTTTTAGTTCCAGCTTTTAATGTTTTCTTGTCTTTATTATCATCTCCTTTAAGTCTCTTTGTAGCTCTTTGCTCTGCCAACTTTCTTCTCTCAAAATCACTTGTTATTGGGGGTGATTTAGGTGCAAATGATGATTTTGCTGAAGCACCTCTGTTAAATGTTGAAGTAGTTTTTGGCTTGAAGCCTCCAGTTCTAGACGATCCACCTCTACTTGGAAACTTACTTGTTTGTTTTTCGATTACTACAGAGTTTTTTCCCTGAGTTTTTGCAATCTCAATATTTTTGAACGATTTTTTGGCTGTACCAGATATTGTTAATTTTGTTTTTTTTTCCATAGCTCATCACTCAATCTTTGTAGACAATATTTCTCGCAGACATAATCAACTCATCTGATTCTTCTTTTGATAAAGCAAAATCCTCGAGGTATCCTTGAATTTTTACTCTTTCACCTTTTACAATATCGTATCCACCTGTTAACTCATCTGATGCTAGATCAGCAAAATCTTCTAGTGTAAGAATTTTTTGATCACCTAAAGTCATTAACATACCCGGAGTTAGTCCTTTTAAATTTATTAAAGCATCTTGAAGACCTAATTCTTTTATTCTTTCTGAAATATCTTCTTGATCTTTTTGATAAAATTCTTTTGCTCTTTCAATAAGTGCTTTTGCAGTATCCTCCTCGATACCTTCAATTTTAATTAGGCTTTCTATAGTAGTGTCTTTAATATCATCTATAGTTGAAAATCCTTCCGCTACAAGTAACTGACCTAACGTTTCATCTAACTCGAGATTTTTAACAAAATTTTCTGTTTTTTCTTTAAATTCTAGTTGTCTTCTCTCTGAGTCTTCTGCATCTGTCATTATATTAATTTCATAATTTAATAATTTAGTTGCCAGTCTGACGTTTTGTCCTCTTCTTCCAATTGCCTTACTTAAATTTTCTTCCGTAAGAATTACATCAAGTTTTTTTCTTTCAAGATCAACATTAACTCTTTGAACCTCAGCTGGAGATAGTGCGTTTGAAACTAAAATTGCTGGATCTTCAGACCAATTAACGATATCAATTTTTTCACCTTGCAACTCATTCACAACTGCTTGAACTCTAGAACCTCTCATACCCACACAAGCTCCTACCGGATCTAGAGAGGTGTCAACCGCTTTAACACAAATTTTTGCTCTACTGCCTGGATCTCTTGAAGATGATTTAATTTCTATTAATCCATCATAAATTTCTGGAACTTCTTGGAAGAAAAGTTTCTCCATGAATTTAGGATGAGCTCTTGATAAAAAAATTTGTTGGCCTCTTGGTTCTCTTCTAACATCATAACAATAAGCTTTTATACGATCACCTGCTTTAATATTTTCTCTTGGGATTAATTCATTTTTTTGAATGATAGCTTCTGTTCTTCCTAGATCAGCGATTACATTTCCAAATTCTAAACGTTTAACAATACCACTCAAAATTGAGTCTTTTTTATCAATAAAATCATTGTATTGTCTTTCTCTTTCCGCTTCTCTAACATTAAAATTAATTACCTGTTTAGCTGTCTGCGCGGCTATTCTTCCAAAATCAAAAGATGGAAGTGGTTGAAGAACCTCATCTCCAACTGCCTTATCTTTATTAATTTCATTCAAATCAATTGCATCTTGTAATTTAATTTCTGTATTAGAATTTTCTGGATTTTCAGAAATGATCAATTTTCTGAAAATTTCAATATCACCACTATCTCTATTAATAGAAACTTTTATTTCATTTTCTTGACCAAATTTAGATTTTGCAGCTTTTGCGATTCCTGTCTCCATTGAGCTAATTATTAACTCTTTATCGATAGATTTTTCTAAAGCTACAGCCTCAGCAATTCTTAATAATTCTAATTTGTCTGCTCTTTTATTTAACATTTTTTAATTTGCTCCAAAAAAAAATGGGCTTAAGCCCATTTTGTAAAATTCAATAATGTAAGGGCAATATAGTAAAGTTTTTTTTTAATTCAACAGAAACTATCTAGAAAAAACATTAGTTTTATCAGTTTTTTCCCATGAAAATGAGCCATCTTCTTCTGATAATCTACCAAAATGTCCATAAGCTGCTGTTTTTTCATATATAGGTTTATTTAAATTTAACATTTCCCTAATACCTCTTGGACTCAGGTCAAAATTTTCAATTATTTTTTCTATAACAAATTTGTTTTTATCTAAATCATTATCAAACAAATCAACATAAATTGATAATGGTTTAGAAACACCTATTGCATAAGCTAATTGAATTAAACACTTATCTGAAATTTTTGAGGCTACGATATTTTTTGCTATATATCTTGCTGCATAAGCTGCTGATCTATCAACTTTGGTTGGATCTTTTCCCGAAAAAGCTCCACCCCCGTGAGGGGCTGCACCTCCATAAGTATCAACAATAATTTTTCTTCCAGTCAATCCACAGTCACCGTCTGGACCACCAATAACAAAATTTCCAGTTGGATTAACATAAAATTCCTCTTCATTAAAACCTTTAAGAAAATTTTCTGGTATAGATTTTAACATGTAAGGTCTTAATAAATCCCTAACTTGCGATTGATTTACATGTGGTGAATGTTGAGATGATATTACTACTGACTTAACTTTAGTTGGTTTACCATCAATGTATTCAAAAGTAACTTGGCTTTTTGAATCTGGTTCAATATTTTCAAGTTTTCCAACTTTTCTGTCTTCTGCCATTAGTCTTAAAATTTTATGTGAATAATGAATAGGTGCGGGCATTAATTCATCAGTTTCATTGCATGCATATCCAAACATTATACCTTGATCACCTGCTCCTTCATCTTTATTTCCTGAAGAATCAACTCCCATTGCAATGTCTGCTGATTGAGAATGTAAATGACTTTCAATTTTTGTTGCTTCTTTCCAAGTAAAACCGTCTTGGTCATAACCAATGTCTTTAATACAATTTCTTACTTTTTCAATTAAATCATCTTTTTTAATTTCAGGACCCCTAACTTCACCAGCCAAAACAACTTTATTAGTTGTAGTTAGTGTTTCGCATGCTACTCTTGAAAATGGATCTCCTGAAAGATAACTATCAACAACCATATCTGAAATTCTATCAGACACTTTATCTGGGTGACCTTCAGAGACAGACTCACTAGTGAAAAGATAATTTTTTAAATTACTCATTTCTAAGTTTATTAAATGAAAATACTAAAAAAATATACAATAAAATTATAAATCCAAAAATTTTATTTCCATATTCTGCAAATAGAGGTGTTTCGATTTTTCTTGACTCAGTAAAATCGATATAACCTGATTTATTTATATCAACTTTTTTTTCAACAATTCCTAATGGATTAATAATTGCTGTTGTTCCATTGTTTGCAGACCTTAAAACATATTTTCCACTCTCAATGGCTCTATAAATACTATGAGTGAAATGTTGTTCCGGACCAATGGATTTACCAAACCAGCCGTCTTCTGAAATATTTACAATAAAATCAAAACCATTCTTATTAAAAATTTTACCTGAATAAATTATTTCATAACAAATAAGAGGCAATATTTTCACTGAAAAATTATTGTAATTTAGATCAATGATAGTTCTTTCCTCGCCTTTTGAATAAGATTGAAAATTATTAGTGACTGTTTTTAAGCCAATATTTTTTAATATTTTTTCAAAAGGTAAAAATTCACCAAAAGGAACAAGATTAATTTTCTTATATGAATTTATTATATTTAAGTTGTGATCATAAATTGAGAATGAATTATAGTATTTAACATTCTGATTTAAATTTTCTTTACTATTAATTCCAATTACTAACAAATGGTTTTCATTGAATTTATTTTGAAATAACCATTTATATTCTTTAAGTTGATCTTGTGAAATACCTGGAATTATACCTTCTGGCCAAATAAAAATTGTTTTTTCATTTTTTTGAGGAGAGCTAATTTCAATTAATTCTTCAATAGCCAATACTGGATCGATGTTGTTATAGAATCTATCTATACTTATATTTGAACTAATAATTCTTATTTTATAATCGAGTTTATTGACTTGTTCTTTTTTAAATTTTTCTAAATTTTGTGAGCCAAAAACATAAAAAGACATTGTTGTTATAAGAAGTGCAATGCAAACACTAATATCTTTTTTATTATCTCTTAGAATAAATATAGATGGGCTTGTAAATAGCGAAATACAGAAAAGATTAAAGCTATAAGTTCCAATAATTGATGTGATATTTAGAATTTCAAGATGATTGGAAAAACTGTAAGCAATTAAATTCCAGGGAAAACCTGTAAATATTGATCCTCTTATAAACTCTATTATTCCAAATATTATAGAAAAAAGAAAAAATGAACTTAAATTTTTTTTAGGTTTTAAAATTATAAATAAATACGCAACTAATGCATAAAACAAAGCTATAAATGCTGGTACTAAAATTATTGTGAAAGGAATTAAAAAATTAAAGTCTTTATCAAAAGTTAATGAAATTGAAATCCAATATAAATTACTAGCAAAGTAACCAAACCCAAATAACCAACCATAAAGAAAAAATATTTTTTTATTTTTATTAAGTGTGCTTTTTTTTATTAAAAATATATAAAATAAACTAAAAGTTAAAAAATTTATTATAAAATAATTAAAAGGAGGTAAACTTAAAGAAGTAAGAGCTCCTAATAAAATTAAAAAAATTAATTCAATATAATATTTTTTTTTCAATTTAATTTATTTTTGATTTTACTGATTTAAACAAAAGGTTTTCTTCCCTGAGCATTTTAGAATAATGTTTATTTTTTATATGATCAAAACCTAAAAGATGAAGAAAACCATGAATGAATATTTTAATAACTTTTTTTTTAAATAATTTTAAATCTTGAGATTTGGGTTTATCTAAAAAATTATAACTAATAATAATGTCTCCTAAATAAGTATTTTTTGAAATCCTTATTTTTTTATCTGATGGAAAAGATAAAATATCAGTAGATTTATTTTTATTTCTGAAAACTTTATTCAATTTTTTAATATTTTTATTATTTGAAAGTAACAAAGTAAAAGATACCTTTTTATTATAAAATTTATATTTTTTTGGAAAAGCTTTGCATACTTTTTTAAAAAAAAGATCTTTATTTTTAAGTTTTTTTGACCAAGCCTTCTCTTCAGAGAAGACATTAATATTAATCATTATTAGAGTATGCTTTAACTATTTTTGAGACAAGTGGATGTCTAACCACATCTGAATGATCAAAATCAACTATGGATATTTCCTTTAAGTGTCCCAGTAACTCTTTAGATCGAACTAATCCTGACATACTTTTATTTGGCAAGTCAATTTGGGTTGGGTCTCCGTTAACAACTATTTTTGAATTTTCTCCAATACGAGTTAAGAACATTTTAATCTGAGTATCTGTGGCATTTTGAGCTTCGTCTAAAATTGCAAAAGAATTTTTAAGAGTTCGACCTCTCATAAATGCTAGTGGTGCAATTTCTATATCTCCAATCTCAATCATTCTCTGTATTTTTTCAAAGTCAAAAAGATCATACAAAGAGTCGTATAAAGGTCTAAGATAAGGGTCTACTTTTTCCTTCATATCTCCAGGCAAAAATCCCAAACGTTCACCTGCTTCTACTGCTGGTCTAGAAAGGATTATTCTTTCAATCTTTTTTTCTAACAACATAGTCAAACCTACTGCAACTGCTAAAAAAGTTTTTCCAGTCCCAGCTGGTCCTGCTGAAATTATAATATCGCTTTCCCTTAAAGCTCTCACATAACTTTTTTGTTTTTCTGATCTAGGAATTATAGATTTTTTTGGAGTTTTAATTATATCTGTAACATTATTATTTTTTACTTTTTCATTAATCATAAAATTATCAACTGATGAACGTATATCTTTATTCTCTATACTTCCATTATTAATAAACTGATTAGCTAAAAACAAAATTGCATTTTTAATTTTTTCATTTTTTTGAGGTGTTGATTTAATTAAAATTGAGTTTCCTCTTGAATATAAACTACAATTTGTAATTTTTTCTAATTCTTGTAAATTTTTATTAAATTCTCCCACAACACCCATTAACAAATTGTTATCATGAAATATTACACTTAAAGAATTGTTATCCGAATAAACAAATTTTAAAGACTGGTCTATTTTTTTTTTTGTTATTCCACTCAATTTTTACGCAACCTTTTGATCTGAATTAGTTACAATTTCACCAAATAAAGTGTTTCTATTGCTATCTTTAATTCTAACTTGCACAATTTTTCCAATATCAGTCTTTTTACCATCAAAAATTACTGATGTCATATACTCAGATCTGCCAAAAGCTTTGCTTTTATCATCAGTTAAATTTTCAACTAAGACATCAACGACCTTATTTTCTAAAGATTTGTTCATTTCAACTTGATTTTTAAACAAAATATTTTGAATTTTTTCAAGTCTTTCAATTGAAATTTTTTTTTCAATTAAGTCTAAATTTTCAGCAACTGTTCCAGGTCTTGGACTAAAAATAAAAGAATAAGAGTTAATAAATTTAACTCTCTCAATTAAGTTAAAAGTATCTTTAAAATCCTGATCTTTTTCTCCAGGGTAAGCTATTAAAAAATCACTTGAAAATTCTATCTTTGGATTAATTTCTTTTAATTGATAAAATGTATTTAAATATTCCTCGATAGTATGTTTTCTATTCATTGATTTTAAAATTTTATTAGATCCACTTTGAACTGGCAAATGCACAAGTGGCATTAACTTTTTAGAAGATTTATAAACCTTAATTAAATCCTCTGTCATGTCTTTTGGATGAGAAGTTGTATATCTAATTCTTTTAATTTCAGGTAATTTTTCTATATTTAATATTAAATCTGATAATCTGTATCCTTCATTGTCATAAGCATTCACATTTTGTCCAAGTAAAATGATTTCTTTTGAACCATTATCTACCAAATATTTGGCTTCATCTATAATTTGTTTAAATGGTCGAGAGTATTCTGGTCCTCTTGTATATGGAACTACACAAAAATGACAAAACTTATCACAGCCCTCTTGAATAGTTAAGAAAGATGAAACTTTACCAGCTTCATTTTTTATTTTACTTAAATATTCAAATTTAGAAACTGCATCAAACTCTGTCTCCTCAATCTTTTTCTTATTTTCTGTATAATTTAAAATTGTATCATTAATTTTATGATAAGCTTGAGGACCAATAACCAAATCAATGTAGGGTTCTCTTTTAAGCATTTCATCATTTTCTGCTTGGGCAACACAGCCAGCAATAATCACTAATGGTTTTTTTTTGGATCGAAATATCTTTTTTACTCTTCCTATTTCATGATAAACTTTTTCTTTTGCCTTGTCCCTAATATGACATGTATTTAATACATAACAGTTAGCATCTTCATAACTTTCTGTTTTTTCATAGCCAATTTTTTTAACCGAATCAAATATTCTATTTGAGTCATACTCATTCATTTGACATCCAAAAGTTTTAATAAAGATTTTTTGATTCATATTATTGGGATTTTTTCTTAACCCCATATAATTCTAATTTATGATCCACTAATGTATAACCATATTTTTCTGCAACTTTTTTTTGAAGCTTTTCGATTTCTTCATCAACAAATTCTATAATTTCACCAGTTTTAACATCAATTAAATGATCATGATGTCCCTCATTAAGTTCTTCATATCTGGCTTTTCCGCCTTTAAACTCATGCTTAGTAAGTATTCCGGACTCTTCGAATAATTTTACTGTTCTGTAAACAGTTGCAATGCTAATTTTGGGATCAATTTTAGAAACTCTATTATAAAGTTCATCCACATCTGGGTGATCTGATGAGTCTGACATTACTTGCGCAATTACTCTTCTTTGATCGGTTAACTTTACACCTTTAGATAAACATTTTTGTTCAATTGTTTCTGGCATTGAATAATTTTAACTTAAATAAATAGGATTAATCAAATTTTTTTTAATATTAAATTTATCACACAAATCAGGGATATTTTCATATTTTACATCTTTTTCGCCTTTAAAATCTTGAATACTATAACAATAATAATCAATTTTGTTTGTCAAATTAAATGCTTTAACTATAGATAGTGAATTTCTAATTCCTGCAAAGCTTCCGGGACCTCTATTTAAATAAATTTTACTAATATCCCTTAATTTTAATTGATGAGAATTTAAGAAATCATCAATAATTAAAGTGAATTTTTCATAATTAATTTTAGTATTCTCTTTTGTAATATTATAAATATCATTAGTAGTGATGACCATTAAAAAAAATTTTTCACCAACTACATCAATTATAAGTTTATTCATAATTATTTTATTTTCTAATATTAGTTCTAAATCAGATGAAAATAATAGCAAATATTTTTCTAATGATGAAGGAATTCTCGCTATAATGTATCATCGTTTTAATGAGAATAAATATCCTTCAACTAATATTAAAATGGATATATTTAAGGAACATATCAATATTATTCAAAATTCAAATTTTAATTTTCATGATCCAAATAATTTTGATGAAAAATTTAATATTCCAAAATCAAAAAAAGAAATTCTTATAACTATAGATGATGCGTTTGAATCTTTTTATACTGAAGCATGGCCTTACCTTAAAGAAAATAAAATTCCATTTATTTTATTTGTATCAACTGAGCCGGTAGGAAAGAAAGGTTATATGACTTGGAAACAAATAAAAGAAGTTGAGAGTAATAATTTTGCATTTATCGGACATCATTCTCATACTCATGAATATCTCGTTGATGTAAGTAATAAAGATTTTATTTTAGATATTGAAACAGCTAATAAAATTTTTTTAAGAAAGCTTGGCTATATACCTAACCTATTCTCATATCCATTTGGTGAATACTCTAAATTTATGAGAGATTATATTTCTAAAAATTTTGAATATGCATTTGGTCAACACTCTGGGGTCATTGATTTAAATAAAGATAACTTTGAATTACCTAGATTTCCAATTAACGAGAAATATGGTGATTTAAAAAGATTTAAATCAATAATAAATTATTTTCCATTAGAATATAAAAAATTATTTCCACTTGAAAAAAAATTAACTAAAAAAACAAATCCACCAAAATTTAAAGTTGAATTTTTTAAGGAACAAAAAAATTTAAATAATATTAATTGCTTTTCAAATGAATTAAACGAATGGAAACAATCTAAAACAAATTTTTCTAATCAAGTCTTAACTATTCAATTTAGAGGAGCATTTAATCCAAGAAGAGGGAGAATAAACTGTTCTCTTAATGATAATGGTAAATGGAGATGGTTTGGTATTCAATTTCCAATTAAAGAAAATTAAATTAAACTTTCTAAATCTTTACTAGATGGAAGTAATCTAGCTTCATCAAAATCTTTTAAATTATTCTGATTAATAATTTTCTGTAAAACTTCGATATATTGATTTCCAGTTTCAGCATACTTATCCAAGTATTTTGACAAAATTATACTATCAAGCGGTTTTTCACGATTCCTAAGTTCAGTTCTAGCTTTTCTTAGATTTATGTACGATGAATGAGTATTCAAATTTCTTAAGTAGGCTCTTACCGATAGCTGCAAGCTATGAAATTTCATAACTTTATGACCTTTGCCTTCCTCAGCATCTTTTGGTCTAAGCCCTTCTCCAGACCAGGTCCATTGACCAAATAAAGCATTTCCTTTTTGTGCAAATCTTGAAGTTCCCCAACCTGTTTCTTTGGCAGCTTGTGCTATTGCAAGAGAAACTGGAATTTCATCCATCCTAATTTTTAGAGTAGATAGGTCATTTTCTCTAACGCCGTATTGCTTATATTTTTTTTCAAGCCATTTTTTTTCAATATCAGTATTGCTGTTTTTGCTCAAAATTACGAATAATCTCTTCCTGTCTATTCTAATTCTATTATTTTCTTTGAGTATTAATGGTAAGACA
>Ga0315315_10005336_pt1 | contig 11841 bp, 14 predicted proteins | sample M140m3416metaG_FD_203699 | JGI IMG/M metagenome (GOLD analysis project Ga0315315, IMG submission 203699) | Ammonia-oxidizing marine archaeal communities from Monterey Bay, California, United States - M1 40m 3416 | ecosystem: Environmental > Aquatic > Marine > Intertidal zone | place: USA...
ACACTTCGCGTATGACCTCACCGATGCACGTAAAGACATCAACGTGGTTTTTCCAGTTGAACAGCTCCGAACCATGGTCGATGAAGGAGTGATCGACTCGTTGGCTCCTAATGCCTACACGCTTATGGGCGGCATCTACAGCACTCGAAGGGTCGTCGAGGAACTCATCCCGGCTCTTGTTGATCGCGTTCTTGCCGATGAAGTGGATGTCGTACTCCTGGTGCCGGTCTGACCTGTCTGTCATCAGACCGTGGGTCTGATCGCACGAGCAATAGAAGAAGCTGGAATTCCTACACTCTCAATGTCCAGTGCTCGGGACATAACTCGTTCCGCATGGCCAGCACGATCGGTCTATTTGGACTACCCGTTAGGGCATACGGCCGGCCGACCAAACGAACCTCAGCTGAATGAGTCAATAATGCGGGACACGCTCGCAGCATTTGAATCGCTATCAGAGCCGGGCTCAATGGCCCACTTGCCGTATCGCTGGGCTGATACTGACGATTGGAAAGACAAAGTCTTCGCTCCCGTGGAATCTAAAAAATCTTCTGAAGAGTCGCCAGAGTACGACGATGACCGCGTAGCTAGATATGACACGCCCCAATACCAGAGCGACGATGACCAGGTCGCTGCCGAACATAGTCATGACGGCGAAGAATGTTTAGTTTGCGTTGGTATTGACTACTGATGACTGACCCGAGCCAGACTGCTTCAACAGGGCATTCATCGCCGGGTTCGGGAGGAGACTACGACCCAGAGTCCATTCCTATTCGTTCGGCGGCAACGGTCCTCATTCTTGCTGACCGTCCAGACCTACAAGTTCTGATGCTGAAGCGAAATGCACGGTCTGTGTTCGTCGGCGATATGTGGGTGTTCCCCGGCGGGGCGGTCGACCCCGAGGACGCAACACCTCAAGCGGACGCTGTTGTTGAAGGGTTAACTGATGTCGAAGCAAGTGAATCCCTGGAACTTGCAGATGGAGGAATCGCGTACTGGGTTGCCGCGTTACGAGAGACGTTCGAAGAAGCCGGAATACTTCTTGCGCGCCTTCCGGGAGATACATCACTTGTAGACCTGTCGTTGCCCGATACCGAACAACGTTTCAATACCTATCGAGCTGGAGTCAACGCCGGCACCACAGACTTCGTTGACGTCGTGAGACAAGAGGGTCTTGTCCTCGATGGTTCTGGTGTTCATTACATCAGCAGATGGGTCACCCCCCTTGGGCCACCACGCCGATACGACACCCGATTTTTTGTGACCGAAATGCCTAAAGGTCAACAACCACTCCATGACGATGATGAAGCGGTGCATCACGAGTGGATACGTCCATCTGAAGCACTGGCTTTGAACGAAGCAGACGAGATGTTGATGATGACCCCAACAGTGTCAATGCTGGACCGGTTAACTCGATACGAAACTGCGGCGGAAGCGATAGCCGCAGCAACAGGTAACACTCGGCAACAAGATGAGATGGTGCGAATCCGTTACGGAATTGAGGGGCCAGGGAGAATAGCTTGGCCAGATGACAGCGACTATGAAGCATCGGACCCTCGTCTGGAATCTGGAATGGTTCGATGGCCGGGACGAAGACCCAGTCAATAAAATTGTTATAGGTACATTCTTGATTCGGAAATTGGTGTCGAGGATGGCACCCTTAACGACAGGCCTCCGTGGCGCAATTGGATAGCGCAGCGGGCTTCTATCCCGAAGGTTGCAGGTTCGAGTCCTGCCGGGGGCGCTAAAGTACAGTTAACAAAACCGGGGAGCTCGGATAGACCGGGCTGAGAGGTCAGCTAACCACGCTGGCGACCCGACATCACCTGATCTGGGTAATGCCAGCGGAGGAAGCTATGACAAGAAAAGTTGCCTTAACAGGTTTGATCTGTTCAGCCGTGTTGATCATGTCAGGTTGTGGCAGTGATGCTGCTAATACTGAGAATCAACAAGAATTAGACGAAGTTACGTTGACTCTAGTGACGCACGACTCCTTCGCAATCTCTGAGGGCGTATTCGAATCTTTCCGAGCCGAAACCGGGATAACGGTTGAAGTCCTAACATCGGGTGATGTCGGATCTTTAGTGACCCAAGCCATATTGAGCGCCAATAATCCTGTCGGCGATGTTGTCTATGGCGTTGACAACACCTTTATGCAGCGACTCCTAGACAGCTCCGCTTTGGAAGCCTACGAAACGCCAGCGTTAGCCAACATTCCTGACCAATTCGAACTCGACCCGACACACAACTTGACTCCAATCGACTACGGCGACGTTTGTGTCAACTACTGGAAAGACGCACTTGAAGGACCAGCACCCACCTCGTTAATGGAGCTCCTTTCCGGTGGCTACAAGTCCAGCCTGGTTGTCCAAAATCCCGAAACCTCATCACCGGGAATGGCATTCTTGCTAGCCACAATCGCAGGAACACCCGACTGGGAAGATTTCTGGAAACAGTTACGAACTAACGATGTGATTGTGACCAACGGATGGGAAGCCGCCTACTACGGAGACTTCATCGCTGGTGGCGGCACCCGACCTTTAGTTGTTTCATATGCGTCGAGTCCAGTAGCAGAATTGATTTACGCAGATCCACCAGTAGATGAACCCCCAACAGGAGTTCTTCTTGACTCATGTTTCCGACAGGTCGAATTCGCAGGAGTTCTCGCAGGAACCCCTCACCCATCAGCGGCTGGCAAGTTAATTGACTTCTTATTGAGTGACACTTTCCAAAACGAGATCCCAATGAACATGTTCATGTATCCCGTATCAACAACATCTGAACTACCACCAGAATTTGTTGAACATTCGGAAATCACAGACAACCCACTGTCGCTACCTCCAGCCGAAATAGAAGCGAATCGCCAGGACTGGACGGAACGCTGGGTCGAGATCGTTCTGGGATGAGGATGTGAAGCGACCCGCCAACCCCCTCGTTGGGTGGCGAATATTAGGAGTTGTCTGTGCTGTCGCGCCTTTAGGGTTTCTTGGTCTCTTCTTTTTTTATCCAGTCATCAACATCGTGACCAGTTCGTTGAGTCAGGGCTGGGCTGGCTTCTTCAGCACGTTCAGTTCGACCAGAGCGAGAGACGCGATTTGGTTCACCACTTGGCAAGCAGCAGTGTCCACAGTTGTCACGGTCGCACTCGCGATGCCGTGCGCTGCAGTGATCGCTCGAGCCTCAGGAAGGGCGGGGGTCTGGCTCAAAGCCCTTGTGACGGTTCCATTTGTGCTCCCCACCATCGTTGTTGGCGGCGCGTTCAAAGAACTTTTCGAGCGACTGCATACATCAGTTGGGTTGCCAAACCTCAACTACACCGCAGCGGCGATCATCATCGCTCACTCCTTTTTTAACTTCGCTGTAGTTGCACGAACTGTTGGTGCTTACTGGGCTGGCCTGGATCACCGGTTAGAAGAGCAAGCGCGAACACTTGGCAGTTCAAATGCTCGCGTCTTTTCGCGGGTTACCTGGCCGCGATTGAAACCGGCAATTTTGGCTGCTGGCGCTATCACCTTCCTCTTCTCATTCACATCTTTTGGAGTCGTGCTGGTTTTAGGTGGGCTGCGGCAAGCAACGATAGAAACCGAAATCTTTCGTCACGCTGTTGTCAGAGGTGACCTGACAACCAGTGCTTCAATGTCGGTAATACAAATTGTGGCCGTGCTGTGTTTGGTGGCAGTGACATCACATCTGGAACGTAGAACAAACGTCAACACTCAAATGGTGCGAAGCGTGATCGCCCCTCTTGGCACCGCAACCAAAATAAGTATCTTCACGTTCAGCACTATTTTCCTCGGCAGCCCACTGTTGGTGATGGTCGAAAGGTCACTGAAAACCGGTGACCGCTATGGCTTTGGCAACTACATAGCCCTATTCGACAAGATCCCCCAATTACCGACGACAGCGGCGGAAGCTATAGCTAACTCCATGATTTACGCGTCTATAGCTACGGCCATAGCCCTATTCCTAGGAGTTCTATGTGCTTTAACTATCGTCTCAAAAGATAGTAGAACCGGCCGTTTCTTCGATTTGGCAGCGACGTTGCCGTTGGGTGTGTCCGCGGTAACTGTGGGCTTCGGAATCTTAATTTCGCTGAACAGATCGCCAGTTGACTGGCGTACGAGTTGGTGGATGGTTCCAGTAGCTCACTCGGTAGTTGCCATCCCATTTGTTGTGAGAACCATCGTTCCCATGTTGCGCCAAATTCACCCCTCCATTAGAGAGGCCGCATCCCTGCTGGGGTCATCATCGCTGCAGATACGCAGGCTGATAGACCTCCCACTCGTGGTTCGTGGCATAACAGTGGCCGCTGGTTTCGCGTTCGCTATTTCTATAGGTGAGTTTGGAGCTACCTCATTTCTGCCTCGACGAGCGGACACGCTGACCGGACCACAGGCAGTATTTAGGTTGTTGAGCACACCCGGAGACATGCTTCGCGGTCAGGCAATGGCTCTATCGGTTGTGTTGGCTGGAGCCGTTGCGATAGCGGTAGTTGTTTCTGAGCTGGTCTCTTCAGGTAAGAAAGGTAGGAGTGAAGTTGACTTGCAGATAGGTTCCTAGGTCGTGAGCGATGAACGGTGGACCAACACTGGTGCTGTGACTCAGCAACCGGTTGACCTTGAGCGCATACGCGCTGCAGTGGTTGAAATTCTTGAAGCTATTGGCGAAGACTCTCAACGAGATGGCCTGCAGCGAACCCCTGAACGTGTGGCGAAAATGTATGCGGAAGTGTTCGCTGGTCTTAGGGAAGACCCCGAGCATCACCTTGAGGTCCAGTTCGAAGCTGGACATGACGAGATGGTGTTAGTCAAAGACATAGCTTTTTACTCGATGTGTGAACATCACCTACTGCCATTTGTGGGGAAGGCCCATGTTGCCTATGTTCCCGGTGAACACGGCAAGATAACGGGATTGTCCAAGTTGGCGCGGCTCGTTGAGGCGTACGCTCGCAGACCTCAAGTGCAAGAACGGTTGACGAGCCAAGTGGCGGACAAACTGATGGAAGCTCTCAATCCGCGAGGCGCACTAGTGGTGATCGAAGCTGAACACCAGTGCATGTCAATGCGAGGGGTCCAAAAGCCCGGTTCTTTGACCCTTACCTCGGCAGTTAGAGGAATTTTCTTGGCCGACGCGACCCGAGCGGAAGCTTTTCAACTGATCGGAATTGGTCGATAACCCTAGATTGCGAGCGGTCGTTCACCATTGAGGAATCGTTCACACATCACGAGCAAGTTGACCCAATAGGTTGTGCCTGGCACGAAATTGCCCAGGGTCACCTCAGTCGAAATTGTGGTGGCGTTGGGTGCTCCAGCGTGTTGCACTCCGGTGAGTGTCATCTGTTCAAGGTCGCCTGCGAAAAGGCGGAGTAGGTCTGTTATCGATGCATCGAAAATGGCTTCGACTTCGCTGGGTTGGAGGATGTAATCGTCGAGAGGTCGGTCATCTTGGAGTAGGAACACGCTGGTTAGTTCTCGGTTGAGGTGACCTTCGCCGCTGTCATCAACCAGTCGTCGTTCTCCTAACAGAACCAAATCGGTTGGTTCAGCTACAACCCCAAGTTCCTCAGTTAACTCGCGTGCGCCGTCGATTGGGGTTTCGCCTGCTGATAGATGTCCAGCAGCACTTAAGTCGAGAAGACCGGGGAAAGCAGCTTTTCGATTGGATCGGCGTTGCAAAACAACTGTCGGAACACCGCTCCTAGTTGTAGCTATTTGGCAGTGGAACACTCTGTGCCAGTCACCATTTCGGTGTACTTCGTCTCGGGGTTTAGCGCCGAGGTAGCGCCCCATATCGTCGAAAACGTCGAGCATTTCGACTCCTGGGGCGCTATCGGTCATCTCAAAGCAGCTCAGTGTAGGAATCAAGCAACGGAAGCACGGTGTCGGGGCCTTCAGGTGGAACCCATAGCACTGCACGACTGACGCCTGCTTCTTCCAGACTTTCCAAAGCGTCTCGTTTGCCAGGAGTGCCGAACTGACCGAACTCGAGAGTTGCAGGATCTCTTCCAGCGTCTTCGGCTGCTTGTCGGACTTCCTGTATTGGGCCTGCGAGGTCATGTCGTCCTGAGATCGGCATCCAACCATCACAAAACTCGACGATGTCTTTGATCGTTTTTGGTCCAGCGGCTCCGCCAAGAATCACTTTGGGGCCTCCAGCTTGGACAGGCTTAGGCCACGACCAACTTGAATCGAAATTCACATGTTCGCCAGAGAATTGGGCTTCGTCGTTGTTCCAAATTTCGCGGCACGCCAACATGTTCTCTCGCGTTATTGCACGGCGCTCGGTGTATTTGATTCCGTGGTTTGCCATCTCTTCTTTGTTCCAGCCGTAACCAATTCCAAGGATGAACCTGCCGTTTGAGATCAAATCGAGGGAAGCGCACTCTTTAGCAAGCCAGAGGGGGTCTCTTTGAGCGACGAGCGTTATGCCGGTACCTAGCATCAAATTTTCAGTTACCGCTGCGGCTGCTGATAATCCGACGAATTGGTCGTGGGTGCGCCAATACTCCTCAGGAAGCGGTGGAGCTCCTTCACGTCCGCCCCATGGGGTGATTCGGCTCGTGGGGATGTGGCTATGTTCAGGGAACCAAAGCGACTCGAAGCCTCGGTCCTCAACTTCTTTGGCTAGGTGGGCTGGTTGGATTGCTTTGTCAGTTGGAAATATTGCGATCCCAATTTTCATTGATTTACCTCTTGAGCTGAGTCGAACTTGTTTCTCCAAGTTAACCGGCCGTAGTGATGATTTGACGGGCGAAACAATGAGTTGTCGCTTCGGTCGTAACTAGCTGGCACACTTCCAGTGGGGCCAGAGGCAGCCTCGACGATAGGGAGATAACTGTGCAGATCACTTTGGAAGTCGATAAATGCATCGGCAGTGGGTCCTGCGAGATGATGGCGCCCGAAGTGTTCGAAGTTGGCGAAGACGGGTTAGCGGAATTACTCGACGCCAGTCCGGGGAGCGAGATGGAATCAAAATGTCGCGCGGCAGAAGAAAGTTGTCCCACTCAAGCGATCGTGGTTGAAGTCTGAACTAGATGATGGCTAAACAGCCATCTTGTTGAATGGGTCGGTAGCCTGACAGTTCGTCCGGGAAGTGGCGCAGCTTGGTAGCGCACCTGCTTTGGGAGCAGGGGGTCGCAGGTTCAAATCCTGTCTTCCCGACCAACACAGCCCTTATTGTCCATGTCTGAAATAGAAAAGGACATGGATGATGGATTGGGATCAATTAGCTATTTTGTCGTCATTAATTACGGGTGTCGCGACGTTGGCTGTAGCTATCTTTCTCGCAGTGCAGCTGCGATTACAGCGAGACGATGCTCATCGGGCACATTTGGATTCTGTGCGCAACTTTGACTTTGGAAATGAAGGGTTACTCCAGGATTTAGTGCTGACCGTTGTTGGGGATGAATCCACGTCCGAGTTGTATTGGAAGGCTGCTTTCGATTGGGAGTCGCTTTCGCTAGTTGAAGTGCAGAGATTTAGATGGCTTCAGCAACAGATGTACTTAAATATGTGGGGTGCGTGGGTACGGAAGCGTGACGGGGAAGAGGATTACCGTTTCCGAGGACAGTGGAGCTTGTTGTTAGAACACCCAGGCCAGCGACGGTTTCATGAGAAGTGGGGACGAAGGATTTCGCAACGAGACCCAGTGTTCTCGCAAATTGCTGAAGAGATCTATGAGGAGATGGAAAGCCAAGCGGCCTAGAGACGCCCGCATAGACGTCACAGGCGTATACAGGCTTTACTCTCCATGTTGAGAGTCGCTAGTCGAGATTGAGGTCGCGGCAGCGACTTCCCTCTGGTAGGTAGATGGCGCCGTGGGGATGCTGGCAATAGACCGTGGTGCCCCAGCGAGGCATGGGTAGAGACCTATTGCTGTTGACAAGATAATTCTCGGTTTCTTGTGAACCTATGTCGTGACCTAGGAAACAGATTTCGGGCAAACCACTTGATGCTCCCAGGTGTATTAGTTGGATGAGCAGTGCGTAGGGGCCGTGCGGGTGCGAATTCCTCATTAGTTCTCGTCGACTTGGACAAAGATTGGTGTTTGTTGGTTGTTGATTCGAACCTTCGCCAAGCAAAGATGGCTCAGGGCGGAGTGAGAGTTCGTTGAGGATTGCGTCTCGTCGAGCGTTGAGGTCATTGGAGGATTCGCCTTCGCGACCGACCACCACTAATGCGATTCTGGCCACGAGATCAGAGGCATCGTTATCCGAAGTAGCTTTGTTTGATCGGCTCTCTAATTCAAGTAGCCCGTTCCACCTCGAGTTACTTTGGGTTCCTTTGTCTGGTAGCAGGAGCGCGTCAAGGGGAATATTTTCAGGCCCGCCTTTGGTTTTAGCGTTAGCGGATTCCAGTGCCTCTAAAATCTGTCGCCTGTCGACCACAGACTCCTCTTGCAAAGCTTGGTTGGGATCGTCGCAGAGCCGCTCAGCTGTTCCTTCACTTGTGATGTACACGGTGTCGTGGAGAAATGCTTGCTTACCAAGTCTGGTCACAGGAGCTTTAGCTAAGGACGGCAAGCGAACTTGCAGTTCTTGATAATCGACCCCTCCTTCTGCCAATGGGTGGAAGGTCATGTGCACGCTAGAAATTTCTCCGTCGCCGCCCAGCACGCACATAATGTTGAAGCTAGGCACGGCGTCGTTGTAGTCGGAGTCCCCTTTCGAGTCGTCCCCGCTCGAAACTTTCACCTCAGCGGTGTCACTCGTCAGAAGGGCAGCGTTTCTGACACCAGATCCATCATCAGAACCCCCACACGCCACCAAGCACGCAGCCGCCACCAGCAGCGAAACGAGCAGCCCAATCCCAAGTTTCATGCACACGACCCTAGACGAGGGTGGTTTGGAATCAAGAAGCGTCAATCTGTAGGTCGGTATCTATACATGTGGGCACGATGTCTGGAGGCGGCCCCCAGACAGGGGTGTCGCCTGCAGTTGTAAGGGTTTCGCGGTGAGGGGTGTTTTCGTCTATGTTTTGCCAACTTGATCGAGCTAGTGGAGTTCGACGCATAGAGAATTAGGTGGAAAACATGTCAGTAATGACAATCGTCGTAGCGAACATAAGTGACGTCGCAGGATTTGCTGAAGCGGGCAATTCGTGGGGAAAACAGAAGCTCATGGATATGGGCTGCCTAGATGTAACTGCATCGCGCATCGTTCACGGTGGCGAATTGGCAGGTATGGCAACCATCGCCTTTGAATGGGACTCAGCGGACGCATCAATTGCGGGTTCTGACGCCATAAACGCAGACAGTCAAATGTTGCAGATGATGGGTGATACCGGCGTGAGCGTCGTGCGTCGCACACTTTTCAGTGTTGCGGGCGAGCGAGGCGAACGAAGCGGGGATTACATCTCTGGTGTTTATGTGACTGGTCCCCCAACCGCAGATGGCCTCGATATTGGTTGGCCTCTTGTGAAAGATCACGTAAACGGCACCATGGTGTTGGGCGTGATCGCAGGCGGCCCTGCGCCATGGACTGGAACTCTGGTGACGATGGCCGACTCAGCTGACGCCATCATCGAAGGAGGGGCCCGATCTTGGTCGGATCCTAAAATGCAGGAATTTATGGCGAACAACGGCTCGCAAGCAATAGGCCGCATCCTCGGGAAGCGCTTGTTCTAGTACCTCGGAATTGGTGAAGCTAATTTGATGCAACGGCCGCCTTCGGGCGGCCGCTGCTTTTAGTGTCTGTGTCCTGAGTAGAAGGGATATGGATTATGGGTTGGGATGAATTGGCGATTGTGTCGTCTCTAGTTACGGGCATAGCCACACTAGGAGTGGCGGTATTTCTTTCGGTGCAGTTGCGGGTGCAGCACAAGGATTCGGAGCGACTCCACCTTGACTCGGAGAGGCAGTTCGCGTTTTTAAACGAAAATCGGCAACAAGAGCTCTTCATCTCCTATTACGAAACCGAGTCAGCAGCCAATCTCTTCTGGAAGGGTGCTAGTGACTTCGACTCTCTGACTGAGGCTGAAGAGAATCGTTACAGGATGATGATGCACTCCATGTATTTCCATCTGGTGAACGCATGGAAATTGGAGCGTGACGGCAGTGACCTTAGGAGGTTGCGTTCTGCTTGGGAGGCAACGTTGCGACATCCAGGACAACGGCGGATTTACGAGAAGTCGGGTCGAGCCTTGTTGCGAAGAGATCCAGACATAACCGAGTTCGTCGAGGAGATCTATAACGAACTTGAAAGCCAAGCTGCTTAAAGGAAGCAGCCCATGAGAGTTAGCCGATCGATAAATCCGTATCTATACCTGTGACCACGATGCTTGGGGGCACCCCACAGGGGGAGGGGTGTCGCCTACAGTCGTAAGGGTTCGCTGTAAGGAGTGCGTAAGTGCCTGAGAATCTACGGAAACTGATCGGTGTAGCTGCGATGGCCGCGATTGTCGTTGTCGGCATCGTCGTCACTAACGATGATGATTCTGATTTCACCAGGAACGCAATGTTGTTCCAGGGGATCACCCAGGCTGGTGATAATGGCGAAATTGAAGCGTTAGAAATGCGTTTGATGCACATTGAGAAGCTTCTCGGTCAAATCCCAGAGTTAGGGATTTTGGCGGAGGTAATAGATCGAGCTGAAGCGGGCAGCGCTGAAGTCCGTCGGTCAGTGGCAAGATCGAATCGACAGATCTCAGACTCCGTAGAAGGAGTTAGCGACGAAGCGGAGCAAGCGCATGAAACGATCCGAACCTGGATTCGTATATACCGAGGACCCAACACCGAAGAGCAAATCAACGAGATCTGGCGCGATGCCATAGCCGAATTTGAAGGCATATCCTCGGAGCTGACGGCACAAATAGACCCTCTCAATGACGAGATGACCGCCTGGCTTGCTAACAATAACGCTCAGCTAGAGGGGCTCTCACCACAATTCGGTCCCGAGTTCCCAGGTTTAGGTCCCATGGTTGAGATTTTGTGTCGAACTCAGCTCGCGGCATGGGGTGTTACGGCGAACGGTGTGTCTGCAGGCTGGGATATGTACGAAGAGTTTTGGGCTTGCGCATACGAGCGACTACAACTAGAAGAGCTTAGAGGCCGTGAGTTGGGCATGGATTCGGTTGCGTTTTGCCTCCCTGGGCAAGAATTCTCTCGTCCAGGGAACAACAACCCAGCTGCGCTGTTTGAGTCGATTGGGCGAAGAGGAACTACGTACTCGGGGTGGGAAGACACACTTAGATTTGACGGGGTCTGTAGCTAGAACACCTAGACGTATCTGGTTAGGCCATTGTTCTTAGCGTTTGTTGTCGTCGAGTTTGAAATCAGAGGCTCGGTCATCTGTTTTGGTGTCGAACGAAGCTGAATCATCTGCTTTGGATGTGTCGCTTTTGTTGTCGTCGAGTTTGAAATCTGATGTTCGGTCGTCCGATTTCAGTGATTCGTCTTGTTTGCGTTCAGAGGTTTCTTTCTTTGCGTCTGTGGCCTCTTCTCTTTTGTCTCGCAGTTCTTCGTCTTTGTTGCTCTCGTCTTTCTTTCGCTGAGCCTCGTCGTCGTCGGACTTTGTGGCTTCGTCTTTCTTTGCGTCTGTGGCCTCATCTTTTTTCTCTCGCAGTTCTTCGTCTTTGTTGCTCTCGTCTTTCTTGTCGAGGGAGTCGTCGGACTTTGTGGTTTCTTCTTTCTTGCGTTCCGTTATCTCCTTGTCGCTAGGAGCGTCTTTCTTTCGCTGAGCTTCCTCGTCGTCGGACTTTGTGGTTTCTTGTTTCTTGCGTTCATCTGGGTTTGTGGTGTCAGTCTCTTTTTTGGGTTTCTCGTTTCTAGGTTTGATAGTGACGTCGACGGTTCGACCATCTGAGGTGACTATGTCTCCGTTAGAGCTGATGCGAACTTCGACCTTTG
>Ga0315315_10005338_pt1 | contig 11840 bp, 7 predicted proteins | sample M140m3416metaG_FD_203699 | JGI IMG/M metagenome (GOLD analysis project Ga0315315, IMG submission 203699) | Ammonia-oxidizing marine archaeal communities from Monterey Bay, California, United States - M1 40m 3416 | ecosystem: Environmental > Aquatic > Marine > Intertidal zone | place: USA...
GTCATACCAAGTCGAAACAGGAGCGACTCGCCGATTCGAGTCAGACCAGCTGACTGCGAAACATTCCCGGTAGTGCTGAAATCATAACTCAGACCATTGGAAATGATCCACTTTTCATTCAACCGGTAATCGAGGTTGCTTCTGAATACCGTACTGCTGATGGGTCCTTCCAGTGACAACAGACCAAAATAAACATCCCCCACACCAGGACGGGTACTACGGACCCCCGCGCTGATCGATCGGAGACCTCCCTCAAAGAAATCGAAATACCCATCACTCAAAAGTGAGACACGATCGCCAACTTGATACTGCATATCGTAGGTCGCTGGGCCCAGAGTTTTTCCAAAGTTATCACGATCCGCGTCTGGAAAGATGAGTAGATCGAGATCTAACCTAAAGAGGTCCACAATGCGTTCAAGACCAGGAAGACCACGCTTCGTTTGCAATCTCTGATGCAAGCCGATTCGCACTTGTTGCAAGTCGGCTGCTACAACATCACTGGGACTGGCAACAAGCTTCTGTATCCCCTGTCGAAATGCATAGTCCCTGGTCTGATAACGTTCACGCCCCAACATCGCAGGGTTGCTCCGCAAGAATCGTGACCGGTATTGCTGCTGTGCGTGATCATCCAGTGGATTATAAAGTGGAAGTGCATCAAGATTTGAATTGCTGTCTGCGTAAAAATATTCGGCCTGCCACTCAGCTTTGTGAGCCAGTCCCCGAATATTCAACAAACTACTTTGGATGGTCGGATCGACTCGCGAGGCGGGCAGCGTGGCAACCACCCCTCCCTGCCCAAACAATCGTGTAAGTGGTTCACCATCTGAAGCCTCACCGTAGTAAGATGCCTCTCCGGAAACGCTGGGCACAACCCGGACCGCGCCAAGTTGGACTGGCAACGCAAGCTTTTGCCGCGTTCCAGTAACAATCCCTGAAGCGTTCTCCAGGCCTATTCTGTCGAGCCCCGCAATTCCCGGTGAAGACAAAATGGGTGAATACATCTGCTGCTCATCTGCATTCTCGGGAAGATCGCCAACCTGCAAGCGAGAATAACCCAGTTTATTGTGAGCCGACCACGTGAAGCGGTCTCCGAAAATTGAACCACCAATCATGTAGTGGTCCAACATGGGCAGATTTTCAGTAGTCGTGAAGAAGTCATTGATCCGGGCTTGCCCGGTCACGTCAAACAGATGGCTATTATGATACTTTCGCAGTCGCAGAGCAGTGCTTTCGTTGATGTCACGATCCCACTCGCCTTCGAAATATTGATCCAGAAAATTGCGGTCACTGATCCAACCCAATTCGGCGATCAGCTCAAGATTGGGATTCAGATAGTGTCGATGCCGCAAAAGAGAGCGACCACGGAATTTTGTTGAAGGCTGTAAATCACGTCGCCCTGCCCCCAAATCATCTTTGCCATCATCGTGAATAAGCCAAGTATCAAAATAGCCATCCACAGGGCCGTTGATGCCGAAAATGGATGGCAAACTGTACTCAAGCATGGTTCCGATCGCTGGGCCACGCGCACTCAAATAATCGAGTGACATTTCCCAGTTTGCACCCGGTGGCGCATTTTCAATTCCAAATAACTGAAACAGATCAAAATCGACCAATAGTTGCGTGCCGAAAATCTGGTCATTTCGCAACTTTAGGCCAGAAACGTAGTAGCCCGGTCTTTCCAAACTGGTTGAAAACGTGGGCCAGTAAAGTATTGGAACCCCACCGAAGTAGACAAAGTTGTCACGACTATTAACGAATGCTTCGCTACGACTGGTTGGCAAACCGGTAACGGGGTCCGGCATGATTCGTTGGCGATCTGTCAGTTGCAGACGTTCACTCTGCAACCAATACTGCGGTACGCCCATTCGACTGCTCGTGACTGCTGCATCAAATGCTATGAAGTTGCCCTCAGCAACTTGCTGCAACACATCTGCCTTCAGGCGTACAACACCAAGATAATTTGGGATGGTTGTGATAACTTCAGAATCCAGCACCATGCCCTGCTGCGTAGCAATGTTGTAATACATCGAATTGGCATAGATGATTCGCTCGCCTTGACGAAACACGATATCCCCTTCTAGATAGATTTCTCCATCAGCTGGCGCACTCGCGTTCGAACGATTGAACAGTGATCCTACTTCGGGTAACCAACCCACAACACGATCGGCTGACAGCGAGATGGTACCGAGGTCCATCATGCCGCCGGGCAGGCTAACAGTCACATCGCGAATCAGAACGGTAACTCCACCCCTCGCCAAAACCACCGTATCGCCCAACTCAGGCCGGGGCTTCATTTCGATCTGCAGTTGAGTCGATCCATCGCGTGCCCCGATCTCAATCGACTTGGTGCCTCCACCTGTCAGAAAACGTACTGATGAAGAATCGGTCGAGTCCGCCGGAGGTGCTGGAAGGGCATTGTCTGGCTGAGGTGCAATGATTGATTCTTCGAATTGCACCTTTTGAATATTTGGAATCGCATCCAACCACTCGTTGGCTGGAAATGAATCAGGAACCGGCAAATAGCGAAGCAACGCAGGTTCATCGACTGGCTTCTTGAGCACACGGGGGGCGATGATTTGTGGGTCGTCCAAAGTCAGCAGCGTCAAGGTTTGGGGACGATCACCCTTCTTTGTGGAATCTCCTGCAATCACAAACCGAGTTCGGACCCGACCCACGGGCCCATCCACCAACAGCAGCATCGAATCAGCCCGGACCGTCCGTGCACCATGAGCCAACTCGCAATCACCTTGTAACAGGGATGCCTCTGCATCATTGATCTGCCAACGTGAAACCACGTTGCCCCGAACATGAATTGCCTCAGAACTGATTTCCTGGCTCTTCGCTGTGTTTGCGATCCAGAAAGTACAGAAGGAAACAAGAAGAATCCGCGCAGCAGCAAACGAGGAAGACGACACTTTTCGTCGAATTCCATGCCTAATTGATCCAGTGGTGGCTTCCTTGCCGCCCAAGTTGACTGCTTCCGTTGCGAAAAAGATGAAATCACGCTCAGACAGAACGCATCGGGAGTCTACGAATTGATTTCAGGAAGTCACAAGCTTGAAACCGGCAATTGCGATGGTAAATCTGACGGTTTCCGGAATAGATTTCGTGGAACAGGGCTTTGGCGAGCGTGAAACTCATTTCCCACTGGATCCATCAACCGCTGGAGACCCAGCCTTGGCTTCAAATTCGCTTTTGAATTCGAATGTTTCAGAAATTCTCCTGCGGATTAACGTTGCCCATTGGTCGTACCCAGCTTCGTTCAAATGCAAGCGGTCACCAACAAACAGCTCATCCCGGGGCTTCCCCTCTGGATCCAAATAATGCTCCGCAGTTGCAATGAAATGCGTGTTAGGCGTTGAAAGTGCGACTTCTCGCAGACGCGCATTCACTTTGCGAATGGCAGGCCATGCCGAAAACCGCTTCGAGGTTGGGGTCACCTCAATCAGAAATACAGGAGCATCGGCTTGATGATTCTTCGACACTGAAACAATGTACCTCACCAATTCCTCTACTTGATCAGGCGTGTGATCTTCACTCTTTCCTTGAACATCATTTCCAACGAAAATCACGAGCGCCCGGTATTCATGCGGATGCAGCAGACGTTTGGCAAAAATGGCAACATCACTGTACTTCGCTCCTCCATAACCTCGCTGAATTGTACGAAAGGGTGCCATATCAGTCGCGATATCGGACCATCTTCGAATGCTGCTGCTACCAATGAACATGATCGCGTCTTCAGGATCGCTCTCAGTCATATCACGAGCCTCAAGTTTCTTAATATCCTTTTCCCACTTACCGATTGCTTTTCTGCGATAACGAGCGAGAAAACCATCCTTCGGACGGACTTCTGTCGCCCGCGCAGTGGAACCTCTCCAGCCGCCTTGGAATAGCCAAACCTGAGTAGTTACTAATGCCATTACGGAACACAGCAGGACAATACTTCGCATTTCAAGTTCACCAAAAGAATTTCACTTTGATTAGCAACGCACGTTAATCTTGCAATAAGTTGCCAACAGACTTCCCAAACCGCGTTAATGCACAACGGCCGCAGGCACCCGCCAACCTGCTCACTCAGCTTAACTCAAGATACGCGAATGTGGGCTAACTGTCGTTACAACGGCCCGAGTTACGTACAATTTTTGCGTGGCATCCGATCGGGTGCAAATCAACCGGATACCTTAGTCATTACGTTCCAAAATTACTTTACGAAACGCCGTACTGCCCCGCTACACAATCATGCTGAACTTAACCATGCCCAATACAACATGGCGATTTCCTGTCCTCATGCCCCTGATTCTACTTTCGAACGTGTTATTGGCACAGGAATTCACAACGAAGGAAATCAGCGCTGACCAAACATTGACTGAATTGCTCGATCAAGTCTGGGATTTTGAACTGGAATCCTCTCCGTTGCTGGCAACCAACATCGGTGATCCACGTGGGCAGGATCGCCTGGCTGACGATAGCCTTCTCGCGATTCAAGCACGAGCAGAACGACGCGGGAAATTCCTGGAAAAGCTTGAAGCCGTCCCCGTAAAGAATCTCAGCGAGGGAAAACGGATTGATCATGAACTGCTGCGGCAACGTCTTGAAGGTCAACTTGCCGACTTTCGCTTCAAAACCCATTTGATGCCTATCAATAATCGTGGCGGTTTTCATATCCGTTTCCCGGAGTTACCCCGAGTGATGGCACCAAAATCCGAAGAGGACTTTGCCAACTACATCGCTCGCCTTAAAGATTTTGACCGCTATACCAATCAGCAAATAGAGTTGCTGCGAGGGGGGATCCAAGCCGGATTGGTCCAACCAGCAATCATCATGCGAGATTCACTCTCTCAGGTTGAATCACATCTTGTTGACGACTTAACGAAGTCACTATTTCTGGCAAACATCGCGGCGGAATCAAAAAGCAACCTCGGTACTCAACGATGGAATCGGATCAATACGCAAATCGAGGACGCACTCAAACAGAGCGTCATCCCGGCTTATCAGCGTTTTGCTGATTTCCTTCGAACCGAATATCTGCCTGCATGTCGAGGCCCCGTGGGAGCATCAGCGATGCCTAGGGGGCGAGAATTCTATCTCGACCGTATTCAACGTTTCACCACCATCGAAATCTCACCGGAAGAATTGCATCGAACTGGCGTAAGTGAAAACGCAAGGATCCGTTCCGAGATGAAGTTGATCAAGCAAAAAGTAGGCTTTGAAGGCACACTTGATGAGTTCCTCGAGCACTTGAGAACTGACCCCAAGTTCTATGCCAATTCAGCTGAAGAGTTAATGCAAACTGCCGCCTTGATTTTAAAGCGTGCAGACGGGCGTTTACCAGAACTGTTTGGACACCTGCCACGAATCCCGTACGGGCTGCAGGAAATCCCTGCTTACGTAGCGCCCCAAACAACGGCAGCCTACTACTGGCCTCCAGCGACCGATGGCACACGTGGTGGTGTTTACTACTTGAACACTTACAACTTATCCTCTCGCCCGCTGTATCAACTTGAAGCTTTGTCGCTACATGAGGCCGTTCCTGGCCATCATCTGCAACTCGCCATTCAGGCAGAACTTGAAAACCTGCATCCCATCAGTCGCGAGAGCAACTTCACAGCTTTTATCGAAGGCTGGGCGTTGTATAGCGAACGCCTTGGGAAAGACATCGGATTTTACAAAGACCCTTATCAGGACTTTGGGCGATTGAGCATGGAAGCGTGGCGTGCTAGCCGACTCGTTGTGGACACGGGACTTCATTGGATGGGATGGTCACGGCAGCAGGCAATCGACTACATGACGGCAAACACAGCACTAAGCCCGCACAACATCGTGGCTGAGGTTGATCGCTACATCGGATGGCCAGGCCAAGCACTCGCCTACAAAACAGGCGAACTTGCAATCAGTCGTATCCGTCAGCAAGCGGAGCAAGCACTTGGAGATGATTTTGATGTGCGTTCATTTCACGACCGGGTTCTTGAAGCTGGATCCATTCCGTTGCCCATGCTGGAACAACGAATCACTCAGTGGATCGACAAACAACGCGAATCAGACACAGACGGAAACACAGGTGAGGCACAACAAAAAGAGCAAGACTGACCAGGCAACGCAGCCTTCACCAAGAATTCGAGCAGCGGCACCGAAAAAAAAGCAATCCCAACCCTAATGGTTTGCTTGGCCTTTGATCGTCCGTTGCGCGACTTGCCAAGCGTCAACGAGATGCTGTGCATAGGCATCTGGATCCAGCAATCGGTCAACGTCTGTAGTCGCCAGCTCGATCAACCACCCGTCGCTGTAGGTAGCTGCATTGATCAAAGAAGGATCATCAAGAGTCAGTTCGTTAATCTTTGAGAGCGATCCAGCAACGGGTGAATACAGATCACTTTCAGCCTTCTTGCTTTCGATCGAACCAATCTGCGCCCGCAATCCAATTGCATCAGACGGTTCCACTTCCCAATCCAAAAAGTAGACATCTTGTAACAGGCGCACCGCATAGGCAGTCAAGCCAAATCGCCAAACCCCGGCTGCGATCTCACTAGCCCACATATGGTTGGTCGCATAAAGGCGATCTCGGGGGAACTCTGCAGTGAATTCTCCCATTGCAAACGAAAAATTTTCTTCCGTTACCTTCTCGGCCGACGCATCAGTTACGCCATCATCACTCACGTGTAGCGTACTCCCTGAAACTCAACTTCGAAAAACGGCGGCAACAATCCATCCACTCGCAGTAATCCTGCTTGGGTCAATTCAATGGCATCACCATTCAGTTTGACGTAACCGTCGGCGACATAGCCCTGCCATTGTTCAGAAAATTTTTCCCTGATATCCACACCAAACTTGTCTTGGAAGTAACCAACATCCAAGTAGCCACGCTTCAGCAACAAAATCATTTCACGAACAAGTTGCTGGTGCGAACTTGGGACAAACCCCCTTCCCAGAGGAAGCTTCCCGGATTCGATGGTTGTGAGATATTTCTCAAGATCCGCAAGGTTCTGATAATGAACTCCATTAGCATGTCCAAAACTGGCAATGCCTGTTGCCAACAAATCCGCTCCCTTCCACAGATTGTCGCGGTAGCTGAAATTCACCTTCGTAGGATCTTTAACAACAGTGTACGCACTACTAACGCTGTACCCCGCTTTTTCAAATTCACCGAATGCGTACTCCACCCAAGCACGCTTGGTATCCCAATCAGCAACGGGACTCTCGACCTGATTGCCGAGAATGTCTTTGCTGTAAACGGTGTTGAATGGTAATTCCATCTGATAAATCGTGACACTCTCTGGAGACAATTCCAGAGTCTTGTCGACGTTCATTTTCCAATTATCCCAAGTCTCACCAACCATTCCAGAAATCAGGTCAATGTTCACGTTCGGAAAATCAGCAGCTGTAATCCATTCCCATGCATTGAATACCTGCTTGGACAAATGAGCGCGACCATTTTCTTCCAGCAACTTGTCTGAAAAGTTTTCGACGCCCAAACTTATTCGCGTTACACCCAAGACATCTCTTAACGTTTTTACTTTGGTCTCGCTAAGCGTTCCAGGCTCGCATTCAAAGGTAACCTCTTCAGCACCGTCCCACGTGATGTGCTCACGAAGTCGATCAGCAAGTTTCGTCAACTGCTTAGGTGACAGAAAACTCGGCGTTCCGCCCCCAAAATAAACAAAACGAAACGGCCGATCGCCCATCAGTGGCAATTGGCTTACAAGAGAAATTTCGTTGCAAAGCGCATCAACATAACGTTGCACCTCAGCAGCTTTGACGTCAGTGAAAACTTTGAAATAACAAAACTTGCAGCGCTTTCGACAAAACGGAATATGCAAGTAGAGACCCAGCGGAGTTTGCTCACCAGGCGGGCTTTCAAGTGCCTCATGGACGGCGGGTAGCTCTTCACGATTCCACTGACTGTACGGTGGATAGTTTGAGATGAAGTAACTGCCGACTTCGGTTTTTTTCTTATCGCTTGAAGCGGAACCCATGAAAAGAAGCCGATATTAAGGGAGGTAGAGGTAATTGTCAGGTCGCTGCCTGCACATTTTAAATGTATCCCAGCAGACTACTACAGCCCTTGGGACGGAACCGCGGGATTGATTTTGGAACTTGCTGCGGCATCCACCTTATTCGGGCTTTTTTCGTCCCCAAAACAGCGGACAACACCATCATCATCAGCGATGAATAGCTCTTGACCAGCAATGGCAGGGCCAGCGAGGAAAGAGCCCCTGATCTCGTAACTCCATTTCTCCTCAGTACCATCCTGAAGTTCAAGTCGAATCAATCTTCCATCAGTTGCGGCAATCCAAACGTCTTTCCCGGCAATCACCGGTGAAGCATCGGCACGACGGCGAAGTGTATGCCTCCACTTTAACTTGCCCGTTGCAGTAGAAATCGCATCCACCTGTTTGAATTGACTGCTCAACACGACCAGATCACCTGTGACAGCTGCACTATTTCGGTATTCCTGTGGACGCTCTTCGTCCATGTGCTGCCAGAGTTCTTTTTGAGCTTTCCAGTCGAACGCCAGCACGACCCCATCCATGATGGGCAGAAACGCTTTGTCACCAACGACGCTAGGAGTTGAACCGGTGGGCCCTCCCAACTCAAACGTTTTCCCCAGGGCTTTACCAGTCTTGAGATCAACAACGTGCAATTGACCGTCACAGCCTCCCAGAAAAGTTCGGTCGCCAGCCACGGTCGGGCTGCATCGGATTTGGTCATTCGCCTCATAAGTCCATACTTTTTCACCGTCCTTGAGGCGAAAGCAATGCAGCTTGCCGTCCCCACTGGCAGCCAAAACGTTCTCACCGTAAAACGCGACTGACCCTTGAATTTCACCATCGGTCGACTTGCGCCACAGTTCTTTTCCAGTGACCGCATTGAGCTTGTAAAGATTTCCATCGATATCACCGATCAGCAGTTCTTCAGATTTAACTGCGGGTGAAGCGAGGAAGCCCGTATCGAAATCGACTTTCCAAATTTCCTTTCCCGTGCCACGGTCAATGGCATAGACCTTGCCCATCACATCTGAAACAAAAACTCTCTTTCCAACGACTACCGGAGTGGTCTCGATTGCTTCGTCAGCTTTATATTCCCATTTCACCTGAAGTTTCTCTGGCAACGTCTGATCAGCGTGCCCCGTCGACTGGGCATCCCCCCGAGCAGTTGGCCAATTGAGTTGGCTCGGCTGAGTCGCGGTCCGCACTTCCGTAGTGGGGGTAGTGTCCGAAGCCGTGTCCGCCAAGTTGCCGGCAATGGTTGGGTTCAAGAACACGAGAGAGGCGAGGGGCAACAATAGGCCCGCGATGCCATTTGGCCGGGCAAGCAGCCAGTTTTTAGGGATTGTAACGAACATGCGGAACTCTTCGTGAGGTGTTTCCAACTCAATCATCTGAAAAAACGGGGGTATACCAAAGTGTCTTGGGAATCTATGGGCCCCAAAACCGATTACTCTTTAAAGACCCCTGCTCCCTCATGACTGTCGGTCTATTATAGGCTCTTGACCGCGGAGTCCACCGGCGGGGTGATGATTATTGGCCTCAACCTGGCCGTACTCGCTTTATGTTCCTTCTTTTCTCTCCATAGTTTCTGACAGTCCATGATTTGCGTAACACTCGGTAGAGCCCGCCACAAACGGATGATTGCCGAACACAAGTTCCTCGCTGAGCAAGGGGCGGAACTGGTTGAATTGCGTCTCGATTACATCGGTCGCGCCATCAGCCTAAACCGATTGCTCGAAAATCGCCCCTGCCCTGTGGTTTTGACCGCTCGCCGACGGGATGACGGTGGACGCTGGATGAAGACTGAGCAGGAACGCTTGATGCTGCTCCGAAGTGCCATCGCCGCTGGGGTCGAATACGTAGACATCGAAGCTGACATCGCCGCCCAGATCCCCCGCTACGGCAACACCAAACGGATCATTAGTTTCCACGACATGTCGGAAACACCTGATAATCTGGAAGAATTGCATGCTGCGATGGCGGATGAGGATGCAGACATCGTCAAAATCGCAACCATGGCGAATTCTTTCGCCGACAACCTGCGGATGATCGAGCTTGTCCGAAATGCCAAGGTCCCCACCATCGGAATCTGCATGGGTGAAATTGGTGTGATCACTCGCCTGTTGGCAAACCGACTCGGTTCACCCTTCACTTATGCGACCTTCTCTGGAGGCCGGAAAATGGCCCCCGGACAGCTCGACTGGAAAGAGATGAGGGATCTATACAAGTACAACACGATCAATGAGGAAACCGAGTTCTTCGGAGTTGTGGCTGACCCGGTTGCGCACAGTTACAGCCCGCTGATTCACAACAAGGCGTTCGCAGAAGAAGGACTGAATGCACGATACTTTCCATTCCGTGTCCCCAAAAACGACTTATCCAATCTGGTTGATAGCTGCCCCGACCTGAACATTAGTGGATTGAGCGTCACGATTCCACACAAAGAAGACGCTATCGAATTTTGCTCGCAAGCTGAATCGAGTGCGACGGGAATCGGCGCTGTCAACACGATGGTGTTTCAGAACAAAGACTGCCTCGGCTACAACACCGATTATCGCGCGGCAATGGATTGCATCGAAGAAGTTTTCCAAATTGACAAATCACAGGAAAGACCAATGCAGGGACTCACTGCAATGGTACTCGGCGCAGGTGGAGTCTCACGAGCGATTGCCTGGGGACTGAAACAACGACACTGTGATGTCATCATCAGCTCAAGAACGCACGAGAGGGCGCAAATTCTAGCCGCAGAAATTGGTTGCCGAACGGTTGAGTGGGGTCAACGACATGAACCGAAAATCAACTTGCTGATCAATGGAACCCCAGTGGGCATGCATCCCGATATGGATTCATCACCTTACAATGCATCTGCCATGAGTCAGTACTTGGCAGTATTTGACACCGTGTACAACCCGGAAAATACACTCTTAATCAAACATGCAAAGCGGGCGAATTGCCGAATCATTACCGGCATCGACATGTTTGTAAGACAGGCTGCCTACCAGTACAAACTGTTCACGGGACTCGATGCCCCTGTTCAGACAATGCGGCAGACCATCAAACAGGCCACCAACCCGGTGCAATTGAATTGAGCAATCGGGATCCAGAGTCACCGGTCAACCAAGGCGTTAACATACAACTGCGACAAGCACAGCCGGTTGATGCTGAAGCCATCCACGCCCTGATGCGACCCTATGTGATGCAACGCCTGCTTCTGGCCAGAACCGAAGCAGAAATCATCGAGCTAACTCGACATGGCTTTGTTGCTTTTCAAGAGTACGAGGGTCAGCCCCAAAAACTGGTCGGATTCTCGGCGATCGAAATCTATGGCCCCAAACTTGCCGAACTTCAATGCTTGGCAGTCGATACCGACTTTCAAGGCAGCGGCGTGGGGCGACAACTCGTGGAAGCTTGTGTGGCTCGAGCCCATGAACTTAATGTGATGGAAATTCTCGCAATCAGTTCCTCCGAACGATTCCTGCAGAGCTGCGGATTTGACTACTCGCTGCCAGACCAGAAAAAAGCCCTGTTTTGCCAGTTGCGACCGCGACCAACGGAAGTTCGCGAATCCGATCTCGGTGAATCGGAACCGTAAAGAATCACACAGACGCATCACATGCTCGGACTGCCAACCGTGCACTCATCCTCAGGGTTTCACTCCTCGAATTTCGACATTCAGCGTGCCCCGGGTGCAGATTTGATGCATGGCTGCGAACCTGATGCATGGCTGTGAACCTGATGCATGGCTGTGAACCTGATGCTTCGGCGAACGATTACTTTGCCAGCGTGCCAGCGTGCTTGATTGGTAAACTTGATCGGTAAAACCGGCTAGACAAATCCGTCTCGTTCACAAGCTCT
>Ga0315315_10005341_pt1 | contig 11839 bp, 20 predicted proteins | sample M140m3416metaG_FD_203699 | JGI IMG/M metagenome (GOLD analysis project Ga0315315, IMG submission 203699) | Ammonia-oxidizing marine archaeal communities from Monterey Bay, California, United States - M1 40m 3416 | ecosystem: Environmental > Aquatic > Marine > Intertidal zone | place: USA...
TTTTAAAGCGTTATAATTCCTGTCCAAAAATTCGGAGAGTTGGCTGAGTGGTCGAAAGCGCCTCCCTGCTAAGGAGGTATACGGGCAACTGTATCGAGGGTTCGAATCCCTCACTCTCCGCCAGTTTCCTTAAACCTGATTAAATCAAGCTTTACAGGCTTTCAATTTATAAAATGTAGTAATAATGTAGTAAGAAAAGTAGTAGGGATCTTTTCTATAAATTTTTGTTAAGATAATTTGAAAATGACCAATAATAAAAAAGCAAAAAAACAAACCGCGAAACAAAAAAAATTTAAATTTATTGATTTGTTTGCTGGAGTAGGTGGCATCAGGATTCCGTTTGAAGAACTGGGCGGCAAGTGCGTCTTTACATCAGAGTGGGATAAGTTTTCACAGATTACATATGAAGCTAATTTTGGTGAAAAGCCTCACGGAGACATTACTCAAATTGATGAGAAAGACATTCCAAAACATAACTTATTGTTAGCTGGATTTCCATGCCAAGCATTTTCTCAGGCAGGTTTAAAAAAAGGCTTTCAAGATACCAGAGGAACCATGTTCTTTGAGATCGCAAGAATACTTGATCATCATAAGCCTAATGCTTTTTTGTTAGAGAATGTAAAAGGTTTAAGAGGACATGATAAAGGCAACACCTTCAAGACCATTGTGAGCATTTTAAATGAGCTTGGCTATCAGACGCTTGAATCAGAAGTACTAAATGCAAAGCATTTTGGTTTGCCACAAAATAGAGAAAGAATATTTATTGTTGGATTTAAAAAGAATGTAAATTTTCAATTCCCAACTCCACCCGAAACTTCAACAAGACTAGGAAATATTCTTCAAAAAAAGGTATCTAGCAAATATACAATCTCAGATAAATTATGGGCAGGTGCCCAAGCTAGAAAACAAAAGCATCTTGATAAAGGTTATGGGTTTGGCTACTCACTATTTGATCGTAATGCAGAGTACACCAGCACCATTTCAGCTAGGTATTACAAAGACGGCTCAGAGATTTTAATCAAGCAAAAAAATAATAACCCCAGAAAGCTTACACCTTTGGAAGCATCAAGGCTTCAAGGCTTTCCAGATGATTTTATAATTCCTGTAAGTGACTCTCAGGCATATCGCCAGTTTGGTAATGCTGTTCCAGTCTCAGTGATTAGAGCTGTTGCTAAACAAATGATTAAGCATTTCTAGGAATATAAATATCCTCTTCAAGGGTAGTCATAAACTTCTTAGTGCTTCTCCATTGATTTCGAGGTCTATTGTTTCTAGTAGTTAATCCAGTATCAAATATTATCTTTTCTTCATTGAAATATCCTATCCAATCTTGAAGAGTTACCCTTTTTAGAAACTTCAAACCATAAAATCCATCTGATTTATTGTATAAACCAACAACCATTCCGTATACATCAAACTTTCTTCTGATCCTTTCTTCAAGCGAGACTGAAGCATTTTTTCCAGTTAACTTTATTTCAATGGGTAACTGTCTATATTTTAGATCACTAACAAAGCTATGAAAGCTCTCATCTCTGCCATACCATTTCAGCAAAACCAATTCATTTTTTCGAAACTCTTGAGGAACAATCAGCTCCTTATTTTCTCTTTTATCCATTTCATAGCTATAGTTCATATAGATATCTTCATCTTTCTCTATTAGAGTAGTTCCAGTATATTTTGATTCGTTTGCTTTTTCTGGAACATGTTTTCCTGACCAAGAGTAATATTTCCCTTTAATAGGGTCGTCTCTGTATACCCCAAAGATTCGAACAAACTCCCACATGCTGTTGACTATGTTAGTACTAGCAAATGGAGCAAATGATTTGTCTGCAAAGATTCTATAATTTGCACCCCAATCACCCCAAGAAACTCTACTTGAGTCTACCTTGCACTCAAAACCATTTAAATCAGCATTTCCATCTGCATCGATTTCTCCTCCAAGACCTGTTTCTAACCAATGACCCAATACTCCGTTATGCCTAGTTTTTAAATATTCTTTGCTGGGGAATTTCCCAAGTACATTCTGGTGAAAATGTCTGATGATAGAAGACTTTGAATCTTCTTTAGAGTATTCAAGCATACAAAGATAATACTCTTTAAAGTACAATATATAAAACATCAAGAAAAGGTGATTACACCTTTACCAACCTGCTAACTTCGGCAAGGTGGTACAAACGATGTGGCTTTCAGCAACTAAGGAGGTACCAATGAAAGACTACAAACCAAAGGTAATAACCGTTACCAATAATATACGTGCAACTATCTATCCTAATGGAGATTTTGATATCTCATTTCTCTACAGTGAAAACAGGAGATGGGATTTTGAGTTTTCTAAATTTAATAGAATTAAACAAAGAACCTGTATAGATGGTAGGGCATATAAACCTCTCACTGATCCTCACTTCAATTGGTTGGCATTGAAGGAATGTTTAAAAGATATTGAAAGAGAAGAGGAGGTACCTGCTTGGATTAAAGCACTAGCAAGATGGAGGTTTGATAAACCTACTAGATATAAAATGGTGGAGGAACAAATAGGTTGTGTTCTCTTCTTTAGAAAGGAGGAGTACTAAGATGGACTTTGATTTTAAAAAGATAGAGATAGATAAAGATACTTACATTAAGTATTGGGATAAAGATAATTTTGAACTACATATCAGAGCTTCTGGACCACTAGGTGCATTTGTATATAAATATGAAAATGGTTTGCTTAAATGGAGACAAAGAAGAAGCTACTCCTTTGTAACTAGACCAGCTAAACCTAAGTGGATTGAGGATTGATCTAAATTAACTATAAAAAACTTGGGAACTTGGCATAGGGGAGTCTTGCCAATCGCCCCTAACTTTATAAAGCTTTATAAAAGACTGGGTAAAGTGACTTAACTTTGTTGGGCTTTATAAGGTGGGGTTTATGTATATGTAAAACGGGGGAACGTATACACTTAGTATACACCTCTTTTGAAGTTTTGTCAAGTCTCATGGAAATATCTTATAAAGATTATAAATCTTATAAAGATATATATGAGAATACAGTTAAAATTCACATATGTCAAATCATGTGACAAACGTACCAAATGCTCTGGTATATATAAAGAACTAAAATTAATGATAATGAACTCATTAAATTATGCCTCTAGGAAGCTCTGAGAGGCTCTGTATTGAACGCTTATAAGTGAGTTGGAATGATGTGTCAGGGAATAAATTTTAAGAGCCTGAACAACGTCTAAGACGAAATCAGTCTAGCTTTATTTTTAAGGTTTGTCAAGCTTTGTGACATTGTTTAGTATGTGTAGATGGAGGAAATATATAGGGGTAACGAGGTTCTTGAAGCAGAGTCCTATGCTGATATATTAAAATTGCATGATGCATTAATTGCTTATTCTAAGATATACAATAAAAAAAATTCATGGCAGTGTATTAAAATTCAACCAATATCCACTCCATATTCTGAACCTATCCTTATCAAAGAAAATTTTTCTAAAGATCGATGGGAGTCTATAAAAATCAACGTTCCTGAGGGAATGATTCAAGGTGATCATCTAATCTTTACAAGAGCTAATTTTGAATTAGTCGCATGTGATGATGATCCATCGAATATAAATTACTCAAGGAGACATAATAGGAATTATTTTATTGATAGCTTCAATGAGTCCTCTATGTTCTTTACAAATCATCCCGGAATTAAAGTTAGAATTGTGACGCCTCTTACAGAGGATGAGAGTGAGCAAAAAGATCGAGTCAATGCGGTAAATGCATTGATGCTAGATGAATTTACTGATCCGGAGAGGGAATATGCTGATGCTGAGATAGCAGCAAAGATTACTGAGCTCAAAAAAGAAAGCCAAGAAGCAATTAAAAATAATATTGATACTTGGAAATAGCATGATAGCCACTTATCAAAAATGGTCAGACAATCTTAAAGTTCAATTTGATGAGAGGCATTTATTAAATATTAAGAAGGAAGACTTGCGGAATTATTATCTTGTTAATGCAAAGCCTGAACTAAAAAATGGAAGCTGGATTTACTTATTTGATTCAGGAGCAATATTTGGTAAAGGAACTTATAACAAAGGCTATCGAATTGGAGGGTGGCAGTTCTTTCATGAAAATGGACTCATTGCCCAAAGAGGTTTCTATAAAAATGATGGCTCTAGGTTTCATGGCAATAATGAAGATGCTTATCTTTGGAAGATTTATGATGAAAAAGGTATAGAGGTTGCAGATCAACCTTACAATGAGAATTGGATTGAAGAAGCTGAAGAATATTTGGCAGCCCAAAAAGAAAAGTGGTCTTGGTTAAAAGATATTGATTAATGTTTGAAAAAATTGAAATTTTAGAAGCTGATTCTATCGAGGGCTTAATTGCTCATTACAATTGGCTTAAAAAATATCTCGTAAAATATAACAAAGAATGTCATGAAGATGACAGAGTCTTTATTGATACTTTATCTAATCATTATGAAGAACTTACAAATTATAAAGAAAATATGGCTAGAGAGGATTTTATAAAATGGAAAGAAAGTGGTTATTTAAACCCTGCGAGAATTAAAGGAGATTTTGTAGTTACTTATCGCGCAACAATTGAAATCAAAGCATCGTCCGAACATGAATATGATTATTTTCATAGGTATTTAGATGATTATTATGATGATTATCCCGGTGAATCAGGAGCTGATGTCGTAACACCTTCATCCGGTGAAGATAAAGAAAGATTGCTAATAATGAGTTGGAAAATGAAAAAATTTCAGGAATATAAAATGAATGTTCCAATCAGTGAAATAGAAGAACCAACCAATAGAGATTTAAAGATCTATAAAGAAAAAAATAAAAAAGAGTGGGAGCAAAATAAAAAAAGAATTACTGAAAGTTGGGAGGGATTTGAAGATGAAGTTTATTAACAAAGAGCCTAGAAAGACAAAACATATTCCAGAATGGTCTAAGAACCTAGCCAATGAAGAGTCCAAGTTATGGCTCATGAATAATTACGAGATGATGCACATCAGAGAACTCATCTCAGTCTGCCAATTTAATAGGATGCAATGGATTGAGAAATATATGCGAACCAAGCCATCTGAATTATCTAAAGATCACTTTGATGAAATATTTGAAAAGATTGAGGGGCAGCTTCAGGATCTTCAAGATCATCATGACTCCATCAGTCGCAAAAATGAAAAGATTCAAGCAGAGCTTGGAGATGATTGGTTAAAGGAAAAGCATTAACCGATGAGTTCTTTTCTTGGGGCATATGGCATAAGAAATGCTCTAAATAAATTCTTTCATGAGACTGGGCACGGTGAACTAACAGGCTGGGAATGGAATCCTCCTGTAGATACTTATTCTCCTCTTGCAAAGTTTATTCACACTCGAGGGGTTGATGAGTGGGAGAAAGCGCATTTAAGTGATCACAGATATGCGCCCAAATTTAATGCCGAGACAGTTTTAAAAATGACTTTATCTGGCTGCATCTTTAGAGAATCCGTATGCGATGAAATGGAAGCAAGAGGTTGGGGTGTGCCTAGTGATTTTTTTGATGCAGTCTTTTATAAACAATTGTGTAAGGTCGCAAATGATCATGATCGAGCAATGATGAAATTGGCTATTCAACCATATTTTTATAAAAACTCTATGAGGTTAGATTACCCAAAGACTGTCGATGGCAAGGTCTGTATCTATAAAGGAGATGATGAAGATGGAAAAGAGATATGGGAACCTGTTAATCCATGAACAACCTCTCTTAATATGACTCTAGTCTATCGGCAATCTTTTCAACGATTGCTTGAAGCTGACTGGTTTGAGCATAAAGCTCTGCAATATCATCCTCCAATGCATACCAATCTGCCCAGCTAAAACTCTTTAGGTGTCGATTGCTCCACATTTTTCTGCTCTTGGTTTCAAGCGAAGCTATCTTCCAAAACAGTTTTAAATCGTTGCCATTATTGATTGGGAACTTAGGCAGCTTTCTCATTAAGCCCACCAGTTAAAAGCATGTTCTATCTTATTAACCTCTAGTATTTCTTTGCAGTCTCCAAAAGTGATTTTCTTTTCAGTGTTGAAAGCTAGTTTCATTAAATGCAAAAGAAACATCTCTATGCTTTTTTTAGGAATGGAAAGGAAATACTCATAATCATCATCCCCCCAAAATTGCTCTACCATCGGACCCATGTCCTGCCCATTGATAGACAAGGTTCCATCAGCCCCAAAGTTAGTTCTGATTGAAGTAAATTCAATCCCATCTTCTCGAAAGATTTCCATAGTTTTCTCCATAAAATATACGCCCGGAATTGGGTGTAAAAGTGTGAGTATTTGAAGTCGAAATAAAGAATCTATTTCTTTGGATACACTTATTATTATGGGGTTTGTACGGAATTTTTCAAGGTCGTTGAGACTGAAAAAGTAACTTAATATGTATTTAGTTTGATATATTATTTAATTATATGAAATACACAATACTGGCAATCTCTCTTCTGTTTATTTTTTCTTGCGGTGAAAGCTCCAGTAAAGCAGAACCATTCAAAGAGCAATATCTTGTTTGTTATAGAGATGGTGATAAAGCTAACACTCCTGTTAGGATAAAGCATACTAAAGACTCGATTATTAGCAGCGAACTTTTTAGTCCGGATGCTGTTAAATTTGTTAAAGAAGATGATGCTGGAAATAGATTATTTCAATTCAAGCAAACCAATCTAATAGATGGCAAAGAAACAGAAATATTAATTTCATTAACACTGCATCCTATTTTTAAAACTTTTAATATAAGTGGATCTATACCTGAAATATCCGATGAAGCGATTATTTCTTCAAGCGGGGATTGCATCGACGCTGAGATTTAGTTTAATTCTGTTTCAAGTTTTCAAAGTTTTCAAAGTGGGTAATACTAGACTTAATGACAATTAGAGAACTTATAGTTAATTCAGGTGAGTGGATTGCACAAGCAGTTCCTTCATTTTTTAAGTTTTGGCAAGATGCCTTTGAGAAAACATCGTCATTAAACTTTTTAGATTTAACTATCCTTCAGGCAATTGCATTATTGATAGTCACCCCATCTCTTATTTATCTTTATTACTATGCAGCAAGATTTAATTCATTACATGCAAGGTATTGGAGAGCATCGGTTAAGCCCTATGTTTCAAAAACAAGGTACTACTCTAGGCTTATCTTCTTGCCAATGTTTGGATGTATATTTGTGTGGTTTCTTTTAATACAAACTGCAGTTTGGTATTGGATACCCTTATTTGGGCTTCCAACCTCTGATGAATTTTTATCCCTATTATTGATAGGCATATACCTATCCTTATATCTCTGGTGGGTTACCTTAAGTACAAAAGAACCTTTTCCAAGAGCTTATGATGAATGGAAATTCCTGATAGGTAATGATTATCATGTTCAACCAAGCTCTTTGGATAAAGAGGTAGATTCATACCTAGAGAAAAGGACTATCCCGGAACTTAGCCAAGATGAAACTCAATTGGATTTAAACTCTTGTGCTAGAGTTTATGAAAGAAGAATGTATCTTTATACAAGTGATGAAAATGAAGATAATCTCAAAAGAATTTTTGGTTTTTATCCTTCAGATGATGAAGAGACCAATAACAGAAAGCTCGAAGCTATGGAAAAATTAAAACAAAAAAGAATTACTTTAAGTTAGAAGGCTCTAGATGAGTACAAGAAAAAAATATTCAACTAATAAACAACAAGAACTCTTCCCATTTATCTTAGACCAAGAGTCCATTGATAATTATGTTCAATATCAAAAAGACTTAAAGGAATGGAAAGATATTTATCAAAAGTATGTAGATGCGGCAAACGCCCACTTACGAGTTATTGGTTACTGCAAAGTTTTAAAAGATAGTGAGAATTTTAATGAGCTAGATTTAAGAAGACGAACTGCAGATGCAAAGGAAGCAGTTCAAACATGCACTAAAAACTTAGCCGGGATAACTGACCAGATGCAAAGACTGCAAAAAGCTATTGGTGTTTATAATGAATTTATTGTTTCTTATCCTATGTATATAGAATCTAATCAGAACAAACTCTAAACAAATGAATTATTGCAGAGTAGATAAATCCGCCAAGCCAACTGGAAGTTATACACCTAAGCCATCTAAACCTAAACGCATTAAAAGAGTCATTCGACCTAGACGCCACTTCAAAGCCATTAGAGTTAGCACAACCTCCTTCGGTAAATTGGTTAAAAAGATTGAAGCAAATAAAGATGAAGATGCAGCTGTGCTAGTTGAAAAGCACATGGAAGATTGTGATTTTAAAATTGTGTGTGATACATATGATGAAGAGGGTAACCAAGAAGGACTTGATTTAACTAACATGCACGATAGAAGCCATCACTTTAAATCTTTCTTATTTAAAGTCTTTAATGGGAAAGTGTTTATTTTAAAGAAAGATATTTATGGAGTTCTGGAAGAGTATTACTTTTGTGATGCATTGCACACTGCTATTGTTCCAGCTGAGTCAATTGATATTGGCATAACAAATGCTGAACAAAGAGCAGCGTTTAAAGAGTTCAAAGAATTGATGGAAGATGCAGAAGCAATCAATGGTTTCCCCATACATGATGCTAGACATCAAACAGACAGACCCATTATCCGACAGCTATTAGTTAGGATTAATAATTCTAAATTTATGCAATGAAGAAGCTGCTAATCCTATTACTCCTATCACCATTTGCTTATGCTGATATGGATAGGATATGTTCTATATCTCTGAAAAATACATACGCAACTGCTCTGTATGTGGAAGCGCAAATCAGAAAACAGAACTGTGAAAGAAATAATGTACTCGAGCTTATTGTTCCTGTTGAAAATGAATACACAAGAGAAAGTTTATTGATGTTTTCGAATCAGTTTTGTCGATTTGATAGGAACAGAAGTATTGAGAGAATGACTTTAAGTTGCATACTATATTCAACAAGAGCAAGAAAATATTTATGAAAAACATCCTCATTACATTGATGGTTTTTGGAAGCTTTGGATTGGTTGGGCAAGATAATTTTGCTATTACATCTCCTGAGCAACTTCAGGGTACAGCCAAAGTTGAATTAAAAAGAGAAAGTGCATTTCTATTTAGTGGATTAAAAGCAAGAGTTAGGCTCAATGGAGCAAGAGTCACTAAAGTTGGTAATGGAAAATCAGATACGATTAATGTTCCATCAGGCAGAAATACTCTTGCGGTCAGTGGATTTGGTGCTCCAGGCGAATCAACGGTTAGTTTCATTGCAAAAGCTGGAGAAGAATATTCTTTTGTTATTGCTCCCAGAAGCAGTAACTTTTGGGCAGGGATAACTGGAGGAGTGTTTGGAGTTGGGCTATTGTGGAGTGGCTCATTTGAAAATTCATTTTCCGCAACAGAAGGCGGTTCCTTTGGGATAGCCATATCCGGTTCCTCAGAATTTAATAAGCCATCAAAACAAGAAGAAAGCCCTTCACCTAATTCAAGTAGTCTTGAAGAAGAGTTAGAGAAACTTAAGAATTTATATGACAAAGGTCTTATAGATGATGAGTTATACAAAGAAAAGCAAAGAGAACTTTTGGATATATGAAAAACATCCTTCTAGATAAATCTTTTGAAGCGTTATATCAAAATCTAGATGATATCAAAGCCCTCAGAATCAAAAGAGCTTGGGATGAACTCGACAATATTTATGTTTTAAAAGATCAAAGAACTCTCAATGATTTGTTTGAAGAGCAAGATGTTATCTCTAAGGAACTAATCAATAATATCAATTCAGTGGAGGATAACTTTACTGCTGACGAAAAGGATGAAGTGATAGACAGGCTTGTAAACCTTTTAAAAAGGGGTAACGCTTAAATAATTCAGACTGAGACATGAAAGTGTTCAAGAAATATTTTCTTGAAAGCTTTTTTAAGTTCCTTAGAGTCAATGTTTTGCATCCATTCGCTTCGTCGTTTGTTTCTGTTAACCAACCTTCGGTCATGAAAATGTAGATGCAATTTTCTTTCTATCTTATCAATATCATCTCGATTTTGAATCCTAGCAAGGATGTGCATTTCTATTACATTCTTTTCCTTTTTAAAATGTGACTTGTATCGGTCTTTTACATCCTTAAGATTTAGTGATTGTCCAAACTTACAGGCTCCTGTAGGTATTTTTAATAATCCAGGATTCTGGGGTTTATCCTCCTGACCTTTGCCAGTGTATCTAACAAGGTATATCCCTCTATTAACAGCAGGGTGAAGATGTTGGTGAAGTTCTTTTTTGTTCATAGATTGAATTTAACATAAGTGGTTAATAGGTTGGAAATAGCTCAAAATGTTCGAACGCTAGATTATATATAGGGGAGGGGTATGGTGCTCCTGCCTACCCTATAAGACTGGCAGTTGATTCACTGTTTTTTTAGCTTCAACTAGACCTGGACCCTGAGAATAATAACCATAGGTCATAGTCTCTCCCCGAGATTTATGACCAATAATCTTATTGGCAATATGTTCTGGAACTTTTAAGTTTTCAAAGTTGGTAGCAGTGTTGCCTCTGATGGAGTGAAAGGCTTTTCTTTTATCGGTAAAGCCAAGTTTTTTCTTTAAGGCTCCAAAATATTTACCATATGCATTGGAGCTTGATCTGTTCCAACCATTGAATCCGGATATATGTTCTTCCAGCGCATTGTGAACAGGAACAATCCTACTCGCATATATATTTTTGCCGTCTTGCTCTGGCTTAAATGAGATAACTTTAATGTTTGTTTCCTTGTCGACATAGATATGATCTGGAGCAATGCTATAGATCTCATCTAATCGGCTGCCTGTATACCAAGCTATATAAATTGGAAGCTTGTCGTTTCTATCATTGATGTTTTCTAGAATCAGATGAAGTTCATCAATGGTCCAATTCTGAAAGTATTTAGAGTTTTTATCTTTTGAGGGCAGACCTTGTTTTACAAAGGGATTTTCATCGTTATATCTTTCTGCATCTCTGGCATATGCCCAAATCAAACCAAGATTAGAAAGAATGGTTCTAATGGTAGATGGCTCGAATTGTTTTTTAAGGGCTTTTACAAAATTACGAATCATGAATCTATCAATGACATACATCAACACATCGTCTTTATCTAAGTACTGCAAAAATATTTTTACTGATCGCGCATAAGTCTTTTTATTTTTTTCTGGAAGATCTTCTTTTTCTATCATCAATGCATCAAAGGCTTGAGATAGTTTTAAGCGATGTTTGTCTTCAATGATATTTTTGCTTTTATCTCCAGATAAAACTTGAAGGCTTTTGTATTCAAGAATTTCCGCTTCAGTTGGTTCTTCTAATCCTCCCTTGTATTCTGGATGTCCAATGTAGTTGAAGTTTTCTGACAGGAGTTCACCTTTATCTTTGAGTTTTGTTTTTAGCTCTTCCCTTGAAGAACCTTGATATTTCTCCAGAAGGGTAGAGTACTGAGGCGATTTATTTTGGCGCATAGCTATAGAAAGCTGAGCAAGTATTACATCTCTTTTATTACAAGCCTCTTTTCTGCTGTCAGTTTCTAAGCTCTTATTATGTACTTTAGTCTTTAATCCTAAATGCTCTTGCTCAGCAGGAGTTAATCTCTTTTGAAAGACCCAGCTTGAGCCATTAAATTTGAGGTATTTAGTATCTTTTTTACTCATTTGTAGTAGAAATGTAGTAAAGATAGTAGTACAATAAGCTTGTTATTACAACATTTATGATGAAATAAGGTCTAAATAGTTATATCACGGAGAATCCCTCACTCTCCGCCAGTTTTAAATTTCTTTTTCCATTCGAACCATTGGGACAGTCTTGCCAGAACTTGTCTCATAGAGAATATTTTCGATTGGTTTATATCCCTGAGTTTCATAAAGGAGTA
>Ga0315315_10005344_pt1 | contig 11837 bp, 17 predicted proteins | sample M140m3416metaG_FD_203699 | JGI IMG/M metagenome (GOLD analysis project Ga0315315, IMG submission 203699) | Ammonia-oxidizing marine archaeal communities from Monterey Bay, California, United States - M1 40m 3416 | ecosystem: Environmental > Aquatic > Marine > Intertidal zone | place: USA...
CCATCATGAATTTTCCAAGTGGAAATTCACTAAGAAATTTAGTATCATAAAATGAAAACCAATAATGAATAATATTATCATTTTCATAAGCTAATACATATCCAATATCTATTTCAGATATTGAAAATACATATATTTTATTATAATTCTTCCTAGAAATAATTAGTGATAATCTATCATTAGTTAATATTTCATTACTGAATCTTTCTTTAGAAAAATCAATACAATATTTAAAAAAAATATTATCATGATTAAATTCAGATTTATCAAATGACTTTAATTTTATATTATATTTTTTTTTAACATTTTTAATTATTCTCTTATTTTCTGAAAGTCTTTCGTAATCTTTTAAATTAACCCTTATACTTCTAGCTAAATAGTATGTCTCACAATTATCATTTAAATTTCCAGTATAAGGAAGAAAACCGTTGCAATATGTATTTTCAATAGAGTCATTATTGTCAATTATAAGATTTACAGAATATCCAAATTTATAATTTTTGTAGTCTATAGAATTTTCAGAGAATAAAAACTTCATGATTTCTTAGTTTGGCGAAGATATAAAAGAAATTTATAATTTTTTAAATATTCCTTCAACTACATTAATAAAACGAAACCTTGTTGAAGTTACCTCGTTTTTTCAGTTATGAAAGTTCTATATTTTTTTTTATTATTCTTTAGTTGTAACCTAATGGCACAGACAGAAAAACAAAAATATATTATACTTGATAAACTTGACGAAATAGAGATTCGTGAATATGAGCCAGTAATTTATGCTACTGTAAGTACTAATAATGATAGTAAATCTTTATTTAGAATACTTGCTGGATATATTTTTGGAAGTAATGAGACAAATCAAAAGATAGCAATGACTGCTCCAGTTCATATGCAGAAAATTAATTCGGATGTAGAACAAAAGTACACTATGCGATTTGTTATGCCTTCAAAATATAGCTTAGATGATCTTTCAAAACCTAATGATCCAAGAATAATAATGGAAAAGGTTAGCAAAAAGAAGTATGCTGCTATTACCTATAGTGGATATAATAATCAGATTAAGTTTAACACAAATAGTCTAAAACTTATAGAAATTTTAGATGATAATAATATATCACATTTTGGAAATCCTATATATCTAGGATATGATGCTCCTTACAAAATCTGGGGAAGAAAGAATGATGTCTTAATTGAACTTTCAGAGTAATTAATCTAATAATGTTTTCTTCATAAATTTCTTTGAAAATTCAAATGATTTTTTTCTTGAAACTGGGTTTCCACCAAAATCAACACCTCTTCCAACACAAAACATAAAACCAATTTTTTGTAAGAATGAGTTAGACATAGGTATTTTTAGATAATTCATTAAAATTTTACCATCAGAAGTCATTTCAAATACACAATCACTAAAATTATATGCATTTTCATTTCTTATAACAGGTGAGTTTTTGTCAAAGGAATGGTGAGAATTTTCATATACTGTTATATCAATATTTGAATTTTCATTAAGCTTTTTTACTAAATCCCTACATGGTGATGCTGGAGTCCAATTATCAAGTTCACCAATTAATATATGGATAGGTGATTTAGAAAATTCTAAATTTTCAGGTTCAATAAAGCAAGGAGGGTAGTATGCTAAATGAGATGCAAATGATAAATCTTTATTTAGTGAATTCTTTACTGGTAGCCAAGCTGAAAATAGTGTTACACCACCACCTAAACTCCATCCTGTGATTGATATCTTTTTTTTATCTATTAATGGGTGAGCAGATAACCTTTCTAATGCTTTATATGAATCAACTATCATCGAAGCTATTGTGACTTCATTTTGTGTGCCTACAGTTGAAGTTATATTTCTGCTTTTAAAGCTATTCAACTCAAAGGTTGCAATGCCCATCTCTCTATACATTTTTAGGTATTCATAATGATGATCTGCCCAACCTAAACTTCCAGCTACTCCAATTACTAATGGATATTTTTTATCTAGGTTATTACTATCTATAGGAATAATTAACTTCCCATAAACTTCTTGTTTTTCATGAGAATCTAAATTTTCAATAATATCATTTAATGAAAATGGATTTGAACTTAAAAATTTTATATTTTCAATATTGTCCTGTGAATACAAATGTGAATTAAAAAAAACAATTAATAAAAAAGTGCTGATTTTATTCATTTTTTAAATGTTGAGGTATTTATTAATAAAGTTTAATTTTATATAATATCTAATTATAAGAAAACTAATAATAAAACAAAATATTAAAGAAAAATCATTTATATATTTTGAATTAAAGATAGTTACTGCCTTTTTTTTATTAAAAAATTTAAAAAGATTCAATATAACCCAAAATACAATCCAAATTAAAACATTAACATGTAAGGCTTGTAGAGATATTTCATCTATATAGGATCTTATATATTCTATCATTTTTTAAATTTCGGTAAAATATATTCAATAAAAAAAGCAGTTAAACAGCAAATTCCAATTGTAAGCAAATAGCCTTCTTCATCACTAATCCCCATGAAATTATCTCCAAAGTGAGATGTTGATAATATAAGTCCAGTAAATAGGAGAAAATAATAAAATAGTTTTTCAATAAAATTAATCATAAAAAAAGCCTCTTTCGAGGCTTAATTTTAATTATTTGATGAGTTTTTTTCTTGATAAAGAGCTGTTTCAGCTTCAATATCGCTAGTGTCGAAATAACATTGAGTAGCAATAATTTTATTTCCTTCCCATTGCCACCAACAATGAAAAGTGTTTAATTGCTCCTCTCCAGTTATTTTAGATACTCCTCTCCAGTCAGACCAGTGATTGGTATAAACCTCACCGTTATTGTATTCAACTGTAGTTATAACAGGATCAACATGTTCCATGTCATTATACAATAACGAATGAAAATTATAACCTGCTATAATTTCATCATTAGTATAAACATCATTATTTACCTTATGAACTCCATTATCTGCAAAATATTCACTAGCGATACCGAAGTTTCCACTTGTGTAACCTTTTGCAAGTTTATCTACTATCATTGATCTCTCATCAGACTGACTAGTTATTCCACTCCAATCTGAACTATCAATATTAGTTGAGTTACAAGCGAATAAAAAAGCAGTAATTAATGTAATAAGAAATATATTTTTCATTTGATAAGTTTTAGTATTAATAATAAGTCAATTTAAAAATTTAATTCAATATTTTATTATTTGGATTTAATTATATCCTCATAATGAAATATTTTCACCGAATTAATAGTGTTTTTAGATGAATTAATCATTGATTTTGCAACAAATTCTGCATTTATAGGTTTGTATTTTTTTGGTAGTAAAAATGAAAATATTGGCATGATAACTTGTGCTATTTTTTCTCCAAATCTATTTTCATTTCTTTTTCCCAGTAATAAAGAAGGTCTATATATATAAGTGTTTTTAATACCCATATTTATGATTTCATTTTCTATTTTACCTTTAAGTGATAGATAAAAACCTTTAGCATTAATATTAGCTCCAGCTGAAGAAACAATTAAATATTTTTCTATGTTGAGTTCAATGCATGCTTTGGAAATATTTATAGGTATTTCATAATCTATTTTTTTATATTTTTCTAAGTCCCACTTAACTTTTGATTGAGTTGTTCCAATACTAACAAATACAACTTCACATTCTTTTAATGAACTTTTTATAGAATCAATATCATTAAAATCAATAACAATATTTTTAAATTTTGAATTTTTAAATGGAATGTTTTTTCTAGTGATAACATTAACTTCAGAAAAATACTTATCATCATTAATGTATTTTAATAGCTCTGAGCCAATTAAACCTGTTGATCCAAAAATAGCAGCTCTTGGCATATTATTTTTTTGAATTAAGATGTTTTCTAAACCTTGAAATTCCTAATACAAAATATATGATACTAAGTAATAAAATCCATCTAGAAAGAAATGAAGAGTTAATATCACTTGGAATATTAAAATATACCAAAATACAGAGGGCACCCATAAATATATATAGATAAGATATGTTTTTAAGACTATACATTATTTAAAAATTAAATTCCATAAACTCTTATATAATCAATCATCATCTGCTGAGGAAAAACAGTATCCTCATTTGGATCACCTGAAAAATTTCCACCAACTGCTAAATTTAAAATAAAAAAATGTTTACCATGAAATGGTTCATGTACACTTCCAGATTTTATATCCATTACATGGAAACTTTTTCCATTAAGTTTAGTTTCAACGTAATCATTTGTCCATATAAGCTCATATATATTATAATTACTTGATAATGACTCAGAATGTTTTATTTCATTACCATATGAGGCATGAGAACCATTATGTGACCAATGGTTAGTAGATAAGTTAGTTTTATTTTTATCATTTGATAATGGATTTCCACCCGCATACTCAAGTATATCAATTTCACCACATGAAGGCCATCCAACATCTGGAAAATTAGCACCTAATGTCCAAAATGCTGGCCAAATACCTTGTCCCCACGGCCCCTTAATTCTTGCTTCAACTTTCATCCCTGGACCTATAGTTACTTTACCTTGAGTTGTTAGTCTTGATGATGTAATACTTCCATTTCTTTTACCAATAGTGGATGACTCTTTTTTTGCTGATATAATTAGACTTCCATCACTAATTTTAGCGTTATTATTAGTATAAAGCTGCCACTCATCATTTCCCCATCCATTACTTCCATATCCAGTTTCAAAATTCCAATTATCAGTATTTATGGATGATCCATTAAACTCTTCATTCCAAATACATGTAGGGCATTCTTCTTCTTTAGGGTTATCAATTATTGATGGTAGAGGTTCATTATTTGAGCAAGAGTATAGTAATGAAACTAATAGTAAAATTAGTATTTCTTTCATCTTTAGACTTGGTTATTTGATATTATCCTATTGGATAAAACATCATTTAAATTGATTTTAAGAACAATCTAATATAGAATTATTAAAAACCAAAATGTAACTAAAGTGATTTGTCAAGCATTTTATTTAGTTCTCCTAATTCAGATGATAGAAATTTTCTAAATCTTCCAAGTTTTAAAGATCCTAGACTAATATTTATTATTCTAGTTCTAATTAATGATTTTACTTTATAGTCAAATAGATGACACATTCTTCTAATTTGTCTATTTAAACCTTGGGTTAGAATGATTTTGAAGGTATAGTTATTTATTTTCTTAGTAACACATGGCTTTGTAGTAATATTTTTCAATTTTACACCCTTTGACAAATTGGATAGAAATTCAGAGGTTATTTTTTTATTTACTTGAACTATATATTCTTTTTCGTTATTATTTTCAGATCTTAAAATTTTATTTACTATATCACCATCATTAGTTAATAAAATTAATCCTTCACTATCCTTATCCAATCTCCCAATAGGAAATATTCTTTGTGGATAACCTATAAATTCAATAATATTATTCTTTATTTTCTGATTTGTAGTACACTCAATACCAACAGGTTTATTGAAGATCAAATAGACGTTTTTTTTTCTTTTTCGAGATTTATTTATTATTTCCCCATCTATTTTTATTTCATCATCACTTTTTACTTTATATCCTGGTTTTATTAGTTTGCCATTTACTAATATTCTCTTATCATCTATAAGTTTATCTATCCCTCTCCTTGAATATGGGCCTCTCTCACTCAAAAATTTATTAATTCTTATTGAATTTTGATCACTCAACTTTTAGCTTCTTATAAAGTAATTCTTTTGCTCTTTTAGAGTATTTACTTGGATATTTTTTAATTTTTTCTTTTTGATGTTTAATATGTGCTATTTGTCTCTTTTCTAAGGTTTGAATAACCTCTTTTGTTTCTTTTCTTTTTTTTCTAGCTAAAAAAGATTTAAACATTCTCATCACTTTCATCATACAACATAGTTTAAATTAGAAATTATAATAATATCTAAGGTAAAAATATAGGATGAAAAGTCAAAGTGAATTTTTAATATTTAAAATTGAGAGATTTCAATTATTTAATGATATAAAAAAAACCCTCAAAAAGAGGGCTTTTATATATTTATTTGATTTTAAATTTCTCCCTTTTTCCAGGCATATCCTAAAGAGAGTGCTGCAATAAAATTTAATACCATAACAGCTAGTGGAGGATGAACCTCTCCAGTTACAAAGAATATCCAATCTGGAAGAACCCATCCTAAATGAATTATAAAAAGTATTAAAGCAGCAGTCTGGGCAGATTCTTTTACTTTGATATTTATAGCAAAACCTAAAGCAACCAACATAGAAACTGCAATTGTAATAAATACTATGTGAATTAAAGTAATAGCCTCTTTACCAGCTTCATTTATTCCTGGCATTTGACTAAATACCATTTCTTCCATCATATCTGGATTAAAAGAAACTAATATTAAAGGAACTACTGCTAGTAAATCAATAATAATAGCTACAATAAATAATGTTTTAAATTTTTTCATGATCTTAATAATTTAGAATTATAAAATTTATTTTATGAATATAATAAATCTTTTGATTTATAAATTGGACATTACAATTATTATAATATAATAATGTTAAAATATTGCTTTAATATATTCTATTTCTAATTTAAATTCTCCCTCTTGTTTATCAGATATTTGAATTCCTAATGAATTTATTTCTTTAATATCTACAGTAGGATAATTATTGTATGAATATCCTCGCCAATATGGTTTAAAATCATCTAAATTTAAATTTAAAACAATCCATTCATCCTTTACTGATTTAATATCACAAGAGTAAGATGCACGTCTATTATTTTGTCTTAATCTTAATTTATAAATTTTACCATCACCTCTTAGTTTCATTTGAAAGGATTTAACTCCCGTCAATGTTTTTTTTGGTAAACTTAATCTTGATGATGCAAAACCTCCGTTATTTTCTAATGATAAGTATCCATTAAATACTAATTTTTTTTCTTTACTTAGAGATAGGAAAGACTTTGAAACTCCACCCATTACATCATCATTAACAATATTCCAATAGTTTAAACCAATGTTTTTGTTAGGATTAATTAAATCAAAATTGTTTTCTTTCATTGATTCATAATTTTGTGAAAAAGAAAAAAAAGGAATTGATAAAAATAAAAAAATTGATGTTTTCATTACAAAACTATTATACGTGAAAATAAATTAAAGGGTAGGGTATAGAAATAATTAAGATTTATAATCTTATTAAAAGATTATTAATTACAATTTAATTCCTGGAATTCTTTATTGGTTTTTAATTCTAGTTTCAAAGGAATAGTGCCATTCATATAATTTACCTCCAATTGATTCTTTGAAGTTTTTGTAAAAAACCAAACTTGTCCATAGACACCATTAACCTGTAATTCACTGGGTGTATTAATTACGTTTTCCAATGCATATGCATCTTGGGTATAAGACCATCTAAATGAACATTCTTCTTCACCATCTGTTTTATAAAATAAATTCCATTCTAACCAATTATTAGTTGTTTCAGGAAATTGAACATACATATTTCCATTAATTTCAGTTCCATTGTTCCAAAAATCACCAGAAGAACTTGATCTTGTTTCATAAACCTTTCCTTGTAAATATTCAAATAAATTTTGTTCAATATTATCTTCTGTTTCACAAGAGAATAGAAATATTATAAATATAAATATGTATCTCATTCTTTAAACCTACATAATATCCTATAAAAATGAAAACATAGTATTATAGGTTTTTATAAAAAATAGATTTTAATTTATTTTATTATTTATTGTTTATCAATAAATATTTATTGATATTTGTTAATATATTAAAATATTTAAAATAATTAAATGATGGAAAAAAGAACCCGAACTGAAAAAATATTAAAAATAATTAATGTCCTCGCGTGGATAATATTTGTTGGAACATTAGTTAAATCTGGAATTATTCTAATAAGCTTTATAATTACTCTTTTCAAACCAGAAGCTGTTGTTTTTAAAGATATTAGTGTTTTTGGATTAGGAACCACTCCTGGCACATATTTTTATGAAATTCGTGAATCTAATCTATTGAATTACATTTTTTATATCATTACTATTATTTTATGGACACTAACAAAAGCATACTTAGCTTATTTAATTATAAAGTTGCTTTCTAAAATTAATTTAGTAAATCCTTTCTCTATGGAAATTGCTAATCGTATCGTCAATATTAGTTATTCCATAACCTTTATTTGGGGTTTAAGCTTTGTTGTGAACTTTTTTGATAAATGGGCAGCTCTATCTATTGGATTAGAGACTCAATTTGAGGTAGTAGGTGAATTTTTATTTATTGCAGGTCTTATTTACGTAATAGGTAATATTTTTAAAAGAGGAGTTGAAATTCAAAATGAAAATAAATTAACAATATAATCATATGGCTATTATAGTTAATTTAGATGTGGTGATGGCCAAAAGAAAAATGAGTCTTAATGAGCTGTCAAAAAAAGTTGATATTACAATAGCTAATCTTTCCATTTTAAAAACAGGAAAAGCAAAGGCCATAAGATTCAGCACATTAGAGTCTATTTGTAAAGTATTGGATTGTCAACCTGGTGAATTATTGGAGTTTATTGATTAGGGTAGTGTTTAAGGCTACAGAAATAAGGGTTTTTTTTATTTATTCGTAAAATACTGATATTTCCGGATTACATATAGGAGAAGCTTCTACTAATATTACTGTTCTTTTGTCTTTATAAAAATTAATCAATACTTCTTTTTTAATATCAAAATAATCTGGAATACCATCTCTTACAACTCCGTAAAGTTCATGTCTAATCGTAGCTGTGTCACAATCAAAAGTTAAAATAACTTTTACATTAGTAGTATCTGATAATTTTGTTATATCAATATCAAATATTTTAAAATTTGAATTTGCATTAGGGCCATAATCTACATTTATATCTAATAATATTTCGTTATTTAAATCAACTTTTTTAGTCCAAAGGTGATCTTTAGTGCCTAAACCATAACCTTGACCTTCCCAAGATAATTCTAACTGATAAGGATTTTTAAAATTAACTTCTTCTTCTTTATTGCAACCAAAAATGAAAATTGATATTATTAATAAATATCTCATAGGTCAATTCTAAAAACTTCTTACCTCAAAATCAATTATTAGTATTGTGTTTTAATACATTTGAAACTAATGTTATATCATTGACGGGTACGCCAGCTCGTTCAGCGTGTTCTTTAACAACATCTTCTGATTCGGCATTATATACACAGAAAACATTATTTCCCGCTACGTAGCTTTGTTCTTGTTCAATATTTTTTCCTTCATTTCTCATCTCAACTAAAACAGATTCAGAACCTTGTCCAATTTCTTCTAATTTATCAGACGGTATTTGAGATGCTCCTTCAATTTCTCTTCTTATTAAATACTTATTCATATTATTAAATGTTTAGTTATAAAACAAACCTACAAAGATTGATTCTCATCTGACCTTAAAAACTATAATTTTTTATATTTAATTGAATACGATTCGTAACACAATTTGAGTCTTTTTGTAATACAGATTTGAATATTGTTCTTTAAAATATTTATTTAGAAGCTATTTAGAGTCTTTTTTGAACTCTGCCATTTTATCTATTAGAAAATTACTTTGATCAATCATATTTGATATATGGTTTTTCAAATAATCTCTGTTGTCTTTAAAATTACTTTTAAAATCGTCATAATTTTGATCTTTTACCATTTCCAATAATTTATTAGATGTATCAAGATACATTTGAAGAACATCAATATTTGTTGGATTATCCATAATAATATTAGTATATAAATTTTCATCTCCTCCAGTAATTCTTGAAGAAAATGAAATGTTAGATTGATAAATTGGACTACATATTTCCATCACTTTATCAAGATCTAGATCTAATTTTTTCATTGCTGTTGTAAAGCAAACATGAGAAAAGTGAGTCATTCCTTGAATTAGACTCATATATTTATCATGTTCTTCCAAAGATTTCATTTCTGTAACCTTTAACCCTATTTTGATAAAAATATCTTTAATTTCATCATAGAATGATCCGGATGATACTGGAATTGTTATAATATTCTGTCCTTCTATATTATTTAATGGTCCAAAGAGTGGGTGGCAGGATATAAATTCATAATCAGATTTTTTAACTTCTATTATCGACTTTACAGAAGTGAAATCACTAAAAACTTGATTTTTTCTTAATCTTTTTTTTATATCATCAAATACTTCAACAGTTTTATCAATAGGTACACATAATATAACCCAGTCTGAATTCTCGATGAGTCGTTTTTCTTGATCTTTTGTTGTATGGTCAGTTACTAAAACATTTAATCCGATACTTTCAAACGCATTTTTAAAAGTTGATCCTATTTTACCAGATCCTCCAATAATTCCAATATTTTTAATCATATATGTATATATGGGCACGAATATATTCTTTTTTTAAAAATGATGAAAAATAATGTATTTTTAATTTAATTAAATAAGACCCAATGAAATACCAAAATATTATTCTTCTATTAATTCTGCCTATAATAACAATAGCGAAAGATCCTTACCCTAAAAATCAAAATATAGATATACTTAATTATACTTTTGAACTTCACCTTAGTGATGATAATGATATAATAAAGGGTAATGCAAATATAAACCTTCACATAAGTCCAAATGAAGAAAATATAAGATTAGATCTTATTTCAATTAATAAAGAGGGTAGAGGAATGGAAGTTCAATCTGTATCTTTTAATGGTGAAGAAATACCATATTCACATTTAAATAATGTATTAAATATTTCAGTTACTGATAAAAAATTTAGTATATCAGATGTTATATCAATTAAATACAGTGGAATTCCAATTACAGGATTAATTATTGGAGATAATATGCATGGAGACAGAACTTTTTTTAGTGATAATTGGCCTAATAAGGCAAGAAATTGGCTTCCTCTAGTTGATCATCCTTATGATAAAGCAACATCTGATTTTATTGTATTTGCACCAAATCATTATCAGGTTATATCAAATGGTTTGTTAGTTGAAGAAACAAATGTTAATAAAAAAATAAAAAAGACTCATTGGAAACAATCTGTACCTATCTCATGTTGGTTATATGCAATTGGAGTAGCTGAATTTGCTGTAGATTATGTAGATTATTTTGAAGGAAAATCAATACAAACATGGGTTTATAAACAAGACAGAGATAAAGGTTTCTATGATTTTAAAGTTCCAACTAAGCATACTTTAGAATTCTTTTCAGATTATATAGGTCCCTTTGCATATGAAAAACTTGCAAATGTTCAGACTAATAGTGTAAAAGGAGGAATGGAATCTGCAACAGCTATTTTTTATAGTGACATTTCAGTAACCGGAAGAAGAGATGTTAGATGGCGAAATGTAATCATACATGAAGTAGCTCATCAGTGGTTTGGTAATTGTATAACTGAATATGATTGGGATGATGTATGGTTAAGTGAAGGTTTTGCTACATATTTTACTCTTATGTTTAGAGAACATGCTTACGGTAGAGATGATTTTGTAGAAGGTTTAAAAGAAGCCAAAAAAAGAGTTTTTGACTTTTACGAAACAGATAAAAATGCATCAGTAGTTCATAACAATTTAAAAGACATGAAAGATGTGTTAACCTATAGTCTTCAGTATCAAAAGGGTGCTTGGATTTTACATATGCTTAGAAATTATATTGGAGAAGATAACTTTAGAAATGGTATTAAAAATTATTATTCAAAATATTATAATTCTAATACAACTACTGAAGAGTTTAAATTGGAAATGGAATATGCTTCAGGTAAGAATTTAGATAAATTTTTTGATCAGTGGTTATATAAAGGAGGAATCATA
>Ga0315315_10005345_pt1 | contig 11837 bp, 8 predicted proteins | sample M140m3416metaG_FD_203699 | JGI IMG/M metagenome (GOLD analysis project Ga0315315, IMG submission 203699) | Ammonia-oxidizing marine archaeal communities from Monterey Bay, California, United States - M1 40m 3416 | ecosystem: Environmental > Aquatic > Marine > Intertidal zone | place: USA...
CATGCTCTTTTTAGGTGAATTATGGTGGGGAGTTAAAAACTTTTTTTGAACTTTTTTGATGAATCTATTTACTTCTATCGTCCGTTCGGTACACAAGCGTAAAACGCAGCTTCGTGCATCATGCCGACGAAAGCGGCATGAGATTGTGCTGTCCTCAGAACAACTCGAACCACGACATTACCTGTCAGCCGATGGCCTTGTTCAGGATCCGGCCGAAAGCTGGAGTGTGACCTACGCTGGGTTAACCGACGGATCTCAACGTCCTTATACAATCGGGAGCGGCTATTCGAGTAGCAATCTGAATCAGGCAGACGTCGCCATGCTCACTGATGTTGTGAGAGCACGCTATGACGTGACTGGAAAAGGCATCAAGATAGGGATTATCTCTGACAGTTTTAATGCGTTAGGTGGTATGAATGAGGACATTGCCCTCGGTGTACTTCCCAGCATGAATGAGACGGATAGTAGAGGGAATCCATATATTGTTAGTGAGGCCGGGTATGGAGAGGACGAGGGTCGCGGAATGGCGCAGTTGGTCCATGCGATTGCACCTGGTGCAGATCTATACTTTGCCACTCCATTTGAAAAAATAGAAGAACCAAACCCAATTACTCCAGCAGAGATTTTTCAATTTGCAGACGAGTGGGCAGCCGGGATGAAGACCCAAATTGAGACGCTCGTTAATGACATAAACGTTGATATCATCGTCGACGACATGTACTCACCTTTTCAGCCGTGGTTTCAAGACGGCATTGTCGCTCAGGCTGTTGACTGGGCTGTTGAAGGAAAAGACGGCAAGAAAGGTGTAGCGTATTTTAGCGCTGCTGGAAACGATACTAATCTTAGTTACCAATCCACTTTTCGTGGTACACCCTACTCGGAAATCAGTTCTCAACTTCCGTCATCAGTTTCAGGAAACACAGAGCAGTATCTCTATCATGACTTTAATCCTGATGAAGAGGTAGTTGATATCCTGCAGAAGGTTCAATTCCCGAGGGGGTACAGTCAAGACCCCAAGGAACTCAATAGTTTAATCGTTCAGTGGGATCAACCTTGGGACAACAACAATAGCGCGAATGAGATCTGGTTCTTTAATGATGATGAAGACCGAACGTTTCTGGGAAAAACTGAGAATAAACCATCTCATTCAGTTGCTGCCTACCCGCTGCTGCCACCCGAATTGCAAGGCCAAATAGCGGGTGTTGAACCCGTTGATAACACCTTTCATATAGCATTTGTTCACAACACGCATGGCTATGGTAATGGTGAGGGTCAAGAACCACCAACATTTTTAAAATGGATTACGCCATTTAATGGCGGCCAGCCGCCAATCGGAAACAATGTATCTGGCCCTGCGGTACGCAGCTCCATTGAATACGCCGATTATGGTTCCAGCACAGTGTGGGGACATAATAATTCGAAACTTGCCGCAAACGTTGGGGCTGCACAATACTGGAGCACCCCGGCGTATCATTCAAATACTTTGGCAGGGGAATCTGTATTGTCTGAATTCAGTTCCTTTGGTGGGACACCAATTATTTTTGATCCCAATGGCCAAAGACAGGATCCTGAATATCGGCCACAACCACGGTTCATCGCGCCCCAGAACGGTGATACAAGTTTTTTTTCCGGAAGCAATGACCCTGATTTGGATAACCTTCCAAACTTCTCTGGTACGTCTGCTGCAACACCGAATGTTGGAGCTGTTGCTGCTCTGATGCTTGAGCTCAATCCGGAACTAACACCTGCAGAAATCTACAAGCATCTTGCCGACTCTGCAGTAAATCTGTCATTTAATGAAAAGCCTGAAATACCTGCACCAACCCTTCTGCCAGTTGATAACCCTGATCATTTCAACTATCCAACTGGCGCAGGGCTCATTCGGGCTAAGGAGGCAGCTGCCCGTGTTGCAGACATTTCCATACAAGGAAAGGTCTTTGAAGACTTTGGTAGGAATGGAATCCAAGACCGGGGTGACCGACCACTTGAGGGTATGGCTGTCTTTCTAGACAGTAACGGTAACGGCATCCGTGACTCGAAGCCACCATCACCAAAATATGGTACGCCGCGCACTGTTCCGCCGGCAAAAACTTATCTGAGTTCGAGTGATCACTTGATTTGGCCAGCAAAGGCTGGGTCAGTCATTACATTTGAAGACATGGCTGGCACAATTACAGATGTGGCACTGAGCTACTCCATACATGCACCCGAAGGCGTCGTTACGTCAGACCCAAACCATGTCTTTCTAACACTGATAAGCCCGCTTGGCATCCGGGTGCCGATCACTGGTACAACACTCGAGGGAAATTCTTTTGATGCTTACGGCAATCCGTATAATCTCGAAACTGTTTGGAGTCACTCGACCCGGTTTGGCAGTGAACAAACCATTTTGATGGAAGCCTCTTCGGCTGAGCATGCGTCGTTAGCAGACCTTGCGGCATTCAAAGGCACGCCAGCCAATGGATCCTGGTCTCTCGAGGTCATGAATGCTGATCTGAACCACAGTTACACGCTCGACAACTGGTCCTTAACACTCACGACAGAAGAGCCTCTGGTTGAGACTGATGCTCAAGGAAAATATAAATTTCCTAGATCACTTCTTTCATTTTCATCAGCTGTTGGTGCTTATACACCAACGGTTGAACTGCCTGACAACCAATTCATAACAACCAATAATAAAACTGTTATTGGAAAAAGAAATCTCAAACCAACTGTCAACATCGGGATATCTCTTTCTCGTGTTGAACGACCAGAACTGCTTCCCTCAACAAAAATCATTGTTGATAACAGCGTTCCGGGGCCAAACCCATTCGTATTTTCATGGAATCATCTTGCAACGGCACTGCTTCCATCAGTATCTGGTGTTCGATTTGTCATCGCTTCTGTTCATGGCACCGTTGAAAAGAAATCTGGTGACACATGGGTAGATATTTCTACGCCACCACAAACCAGTCATCCGCGTGAACTGATTCGGCTCTTATCATTAAGAATAGTTAAGCCGAATGATGAACTGCGGTGGATACCACCAGCCGAATCACCACAAGCAGAAGAAGCATTGTCACTCCTTGGCTGGAATGGGAAATTTGTATCTGAATCAAAAAGCTCTATTCGCTTTGAGGCGTTATAGAAAGCTGTGTCGATTCTGTACCGGAATGTAACTGGTCAGGTTCGGTCAAAATGTGACTTGTTATATTATTTAAGTGAAAACGTACTGTTTGACCTTTGCTGACCAATCAATAAACAACGCGGTATTTGACCTGTGACTCCTGCCGGGGGTATTCACTTCGCCTGTAGCACGGGTGAAAGTACGTTCTCCACACATCTGTGCGGAACATGTGCGGAAGAATGTCTCAACTGTCACTCTGTCTGACAAATTTCTGCGTGGCAACCATCTATCTGACAAAAAAATGTTTATTAGCCCCAAACAATACAAATGATTAACAGTACTAAGGCTTATTAAGAAAAACGTTTACTCACTCTATTAATAATGAGTTGGAGAAAACGAGAGAAAAATCAGATTTTAAATGGAAAGCGGGATAAAAATATTATGCAACGAAAGTTTCTACCCCGTAAAGATTTGATGGCATTTATTCGTTGCCACCCTTTTTATTTTCTGTAAGGGGAACCTGACGTAGCCCTTGCGTCGACTCCAACATCGTCTGTTTTGCCTCCCCTTCAAGAGATTGTAAACGGCGTCTTAGATTACCAATTTGAAACATTTGAATTAGCGATACGGTTGCTCCAAAGCAGGCGAGAAACAATACAAGATTTCCAGCAAGGTCGTATGCGTAATTTGCAAACATGTTATTCCTCCCCGTACATATTTAGTGGTGTAGTCGGTGCGTCGTCCAACATGTCGGGCAGATCATCGTCTTCCGCATGGAGACCCAATTCGGCTAAGTGTTCCACGATCTCTTCTGGGGTCTCGTCTGATTCGTTTGCCATCATTTCTTTCTCTTCGCTTATTGGACATTCCCGCCAATAGTCTCCACTCTTCCGCCATGGATCGCAAACGCCCCTCTTTAAGACACAATTCTTGTCACGTTGAGCCTCTTCATTTGGGGTGTAGGGTGGGGCGATCTTAAGGAGACTTGTTATCTATTGCGAGTGAAACAACGTTTGGCCTTCTGTTGCCCAATAAACTTTTCTCCGTGTTTTCAAACCTGCGACTCCTACCAGGGGTACCTGTTTTTCCACACGTGATGGTTATCTTCGCCAAAAGCGCACATGTGTGCGCGAACGTGTTTTTTGGGTCTATTTTCACGGAAAATAATGCCCGAATCATGACTCATTTATTCACGCAATTTATCGAATTTTACTTTGGAAATTGCGTCATGCTGAAACCTGGTGGATTTGGATGCTCTTTCAGGCTTTCTAAATAACGGCCAACGATATCCATATATCGTGACAGAACCCACGCTTCAGTACCAACAAGATTAAGTCGTTCTCTTGGATCCCTAGCAATGTTGAACACAGCTGGATATCCCATTCCTTCAAGCCGATGTGCATAAAGGCCTGGTGCCGAAGGATTACCCGTCGACTCTACAATTTGCTTCGGATAAATTCGCCAATGTCGCCAACGAACGGCACTCACCTCTCCCTCAATAAATGAAATGAGTTCCTCACGGGAAGACTTTTCTTCTCCCTCAAAAAATTTGAGCTGATTGCGGCCATCGATTGGTCGCGCCTTTGGTAAGGCTGAGCCTAAAAGAGCCGAAAACGTTGGCAAAAAGTCATGGATTGATACCATTTCATTACTTTTACGAGCTGGGATTCTCTTGGGCCAACGAATCATTCCTGGAACACGCAACGAACCCTCAAGAACATCTCCAACCTCACCACGAAATGGCCCCGGGGAACTTCCAAGATAGTCATCATTCAGTCCTTCAAATTGAACAGGGCCATTATCAGATAGATAGACAACGAGTGTCTTGTCTTTGATTCCGGCAGCATCAATTGCAGAAACAACTTCACCCACGCGAGCATCGTGCTCCATCAACATATCGCCATACGCCCCAGCAGCAGATTGACCTTTGAACTCAGCTGCCGCTCCAGATGGATAATGAACATGTGACCAGCCAACATAAAGAAAGAATGGCTCATCTTTCCGTGCGTTTTCATGAATGAATGCACTTGCCGACGCAGCAATATCTCCCTCTACCTTACGACGATATTCAAGATCATAGGCTCGTACTTTTTCAAGTTCACCGTTTTCCTTTGATGACCATATATAGGGCTGAGTTTTTGAGATGGCCTCTTCACTCATCCCCGTTCGACGCATGGACTCCGGATAGAGTGTTCCATCTGTTGTCTCCAATATGCCTACACCATAGCTGTCAAAACCTTGACTCGTAGGAAGACTTTGTTGCTCTTGTCCGAGATGCCATTTCCCAAACATACCGGTGTTGTATCCATGATTTTTAAACAACTCTGCCATAGTGAACTCTTCGGCTTTGAGCGTACTCGGCGTGCCAGCTACAATGATGCTGTTGAGGCCTGACCGAACACTGTACCGTCCGGTCATTAATGCCGCCCGAGATGGCGTACATCCTGGTTCAACAAAGAACTGCGTTAACACTAAACTCTCTGAAGCCAAAGCATCAATGTTGGGGGTAGGCATACCACGAATCGGACCACCACTTCCATAGGCTCCGATATCACCGTAACCCAAATTGTCGGCGAGCATGACAACAACATGCGGGCGGGCATCGCGATCGTTTGCATGTACTGCGGCTACACCCAAAGCTTGAAATATCAGGAGCAAGATCAACTGGAATTTAGAAAAATGATTAGCCATTATTTATCGACTGAATGTCCTGGTGAAAAAAATTTCGGGTTCATTGTATGCTTCAACGCACTTTTCAAAAAACTACGTGGATGAAAAAGTTTCCCCATCTCATCCAAATAGATCTCGGTTAGAATTCCAGCAACAAAAACCACTGTTAGCAAAGTACAAAATAACAACCTACTCGGAGCGTAAAAGAATTTAAACTGTCTTCTGAATGCGTGTACCTCGCATTTATCATGATTTGAGATGCATTACTTTTCAAGTGACAGCAACTGGATTGATAGCTTTGCCAATCAATAGAGGACACTCAGAATGACCACTGAAACTGCGAATGATATCCGAAGCTATCATTGTCAAGAAGATTTTTGTAATTGGTCTTTCGCCAAGTAACTTCGTTCCCGATACGTAATGATGAACTTACATCCCAATATAAATTTGCGAAAATTGTGCTGTTGTAAGTCCGTCCAGTCCCTCCAAATTTTACTTCTGCTTGACTAGTAGGGATATCTTGAGACAAGGGACTGTCAACACCATAGCCAACATGGCTGTGCAGATCTGCTCTCCAAAAAGCAAACGTCTCGATCCATCCTCCGGTTGAACGAATTCCTTTGCCTGTCAGATTATTGAAGTTCTGAAGAATGGCACCGTTGTATGTCCCTAGTGCTTCTCCTGTATAAATTTCTCCAGCAATACCCCAAGCCTCTGTAAATTGCCATCTGTAATCAGCAGCAAGGCCCCAGACATTTGCTAAACTCCTGCGAGAAATCTTTGGATCTATACTGCGAAGCTGGCCGACTACGGTTGAAATTCCCGTTTCGAACGGCCGCTGCGTTTCAAGCCCTAATTGCTCTAACGGACCATAGCCAAACGCGAGACGCGCCTCGACATTTGGCCATCCATTGTCCTCAATTAATCGAAACTGTGGATCAATCGTTGTCGTAATTGGATCACTCAACGCGAATTGTATCGTCCATTGTGAATTTGACGTTGGGTATGCATACCGCTCGATTCGCAACGATCCACGAAACGAATTACCAGTATTTCCTGACGCGCATAGCGCTGAAAACGGCAAGACCGTCGGCATCTTTGGTGCAAATACATCAAATTGCAGGCCGGCTGAAATTCGCCAATTTGTATTTCTTAATTCACCAAAAGCCTGAAGTGGCAGAAAGCCATATTGGTCATTCAGAACGGCATCATTAAACAGCATAGCCATGAAAAGACCGCCGACCTGAAATTGACCGAGTTCTGGACCGGCAAAGAGAGCTCCGAGTGTCGTCTGACGGGAGTGAATACTTACCGTATTCTGATCAAAACCAACTGGTGAGTCTGGAGATAGATAAAATGGTACACCTGGTGAAATTGGTCGTGCATTATTAAAAAGCATATCAAGATTAAGTGTTCCAAATAAATTGATATTAAATTGGTCACCAACTGTTGTGACATGAGGACATGTGACACATGGTGCCGATTGATATTGGCAGGCACACCCGCCCTGACAACAGCTTCCGTGCTGCGACATACAGTCATCGCAGGCTGACGAACTAGTACAGCTATCACAGGAACCCAGATACGTTGCACAAGACGTACACTGGTCGAACCCAGACTGAATTATTGTATGAGATTGAATTGGAAATCGCTCTGCCAGAGAATTCTCTGATGGTTCCAAGTATCTCGGTGTACTCTCACCTAAAAAGTCTTCTGACAAAAGTCCTGGTTCAAGAAATGTCGGTTCGAGCAAACCGTCATCTTTTTGTTCGAGGGCACGTGCTCTAGGACTTGAAAAAGCCATAAGCAGTGCAACAGCTAAAACCAATGTTTTGTGAGTTTTCAACATAGACAACTGATTCCACTCACACACGACCCACTCATTTCAGCAAATTGCTTACCTCAAAAATTGGCCCAAAAATGGAATGAGTAACTTCTTTGCGACAAAAATCAGTAAAAATAATGTTTTGTAATCGACCATAATAATGGGAAAGGTTTAACAATAATAACGATTAAACCGTTTTTCTATCGTTCCGCTAGAAAAGTAACTCTTCCTATCGATTGCTGGCAGACTGAAAAAACTTGCCACATGGTGGAGGAGGAACTAAATCTCAATACTGATGCGTTAAGAAAGTCCCGTACTGTCTTATCGAGCTTTGGAAATATGTCGATCGCTACGCTCTTTTTTATTCTTGAGAGTTTTTTCCCAAAAAAATAAAAACGTGGTTGTGATCTAAGCAGAACGTGCATCGCGGTGGCATTTGGCCTTGGACTTACAGCTGAACTTGCTCTTTTTCAAACACCAATTGGTCCGAAAACGTAGTAGTGAAAATGAGTCAGGTGTGGGAATTCACTATCGCAGGCCTTTTCGCAGAGAGACGGAAATTGGATCAAATAACAGACTGTAAAGACCAATCTGTACTTGGTTGTGACCGCGTACAAAACGCTATCTATGAAAAACAACTTTTTGGCCAGCTTGGGGAGCTATGCCTGTCACCTTCTTTCCTTCGCTCGATACGAATCACCGTTCCGTAGCCTTAATTAGCTTTGGCTGTTCCTGTTTTTTCCACGTCGCTATGTCTTCCTGCAGTACAGTGACGGCTTTCATCAGCTGACGATCTATTCCATTGGGAATGTCCGCAGGTTGAGGCCAAACAACGAAGTTGGGCTTGGCCCCGTTGAGTTCCATGTCTTCCCCAGTACTTTTCACGTACCATCCACGGTAGGGAACACGAATACGTCCCACATCCATCACGCTGACTGATCTGGTGCTGATTACTCCACCCGCGGTTGGAACACCGACAAGCCGACCACGCCTCAGATTCTTAATGGCATGGCAGAAAATTTCAGCATTGCTATAACAATTCTGATTACACAGGACGACAATCGGCTTACTCCATGTCGCGTAGACTCTGCGACTTTGTGGATATCCCGGACTGCCTCCCCGGGCCACAGTAATCGCATGTTCGGGTTGAGTCAAAGCCGTCAGCAAGTGGTCAGTCGTTGAACCACCACTATTGTCACGGACATCAATGATTAAGCCATCTTTTTCATAACCCACATCAAAAAGTTCTCTCTCGAATTCGAAGAAGCTGGACCAGTTCATGCCCTGGATATGTAGGTAACCGATTTTTTTATCCTTCCGAGCGACCATCTCGCGGTTATCATCTAGCCATTTGTCATGCAGCAGACTGCGAATCCGGCTGTAGCTTGTTGGCCTGATCAAAACGCTCCGCTCGCTGGCCTTTTGCCTTGTCGTTTTTACGGTAAGTTGGATGTTACGGCTGGACCGTCCGTTGAGCACTCTGGTCAAATCCATTCCGCTTTTGACATTCGTGCCGTCAATCGAAAGAATGATTTCACCCTCTGATAGCAGGCTTCCGCTATCTGCAGCAGGACCACCTTCAATCACATCCTTGATTTTCAAACCGGGGCCTTTGTATTTCTGATCGAATCGCACTCCCAGGTGGGCCGTGGTGATACTCCATTGCCCCGAGCTGCTGGAGCGAGATCCAAGATCACTAGAGGGATAAAAACCCAAATGGGAACCGTTCAGTTCCCCAAGCATCAGTTTCACCACTTGGTCGAATTCGCTCATGTCGCGAGCACGGAAGGCAGTATCCCTATATTTATTTCGAATCTGATTCCAGTCATGGTTACCATAGTTTTCGTCATACCATGCATCACGCAGCACCCGCCACGCCGCATCAAAGCCGGCACGAAAGCGTTCTGATCGGCTCAACTGCTGATATGCAGAAAACGAATACCGTTTGCTACTGCCGGAAAGTGGCTGAACAGCAGGCACGCCATTGACAAGCCAAAGCATGCGATCCGGTGATTTCAACCAACCCTTAATACTGCCTGTACTGCTTGTAATTTTCTTGGGGGTAAACTCATCAGGAAAAGACACGTACCAAGTGCCCGACTCATTTTTAACCGTGCCAGTAAAGATCAGTTTTGATCCATCAGGTGACCAGCCTAGAACCCGTTCGGAACTATTCGCGTTACTGAGGCGCTCCAGACGACGGTGAATACGCTCAAAGTCAATTTTCACTTCCGGCAGATCCGGTTTTTCTTCTTCAGCTAGCTTTGCTTTGTTCTTTTCATCCGTCTTGGAATCCTTCTTTTCATCTGGCTTGGAATCCGACTTTTCATTTTTATCCTGAGCGAATGTTTTAGATGGCTTCTTCACCGACTCCGTTAGCTTTGTCGATGATGAAGACTTACTACGAGATTTTTTAAGAGCTTCCAGTGTCTTCTTGCGGCGTCTATCTCGGGAATCGAGATCGTTATCTTTTCGTGTCAAATAAACATAATAAATATCGATTTCATCGTCGGAACGGCGACCGTAAAAAGCGATTTTGCTGCCATCCGGAGACCACTTGGGTCCGTATTCATCATCTGGATGACGTGAAATATTGATTGCTTCTGACTTCTGATCAATTGACGAAATCCATATGTCACTATTGAAATTATTGTCTGTACGAGCATAAACAATCCATTTTCCATCGGGCGACACATCAAATGCTGGTGCACTGAATGAATCCACCAGTGTTTCTGCCTTCCCCGTCTCCAAGTGACAGACACGTAAATCTCCACGACCGTGAGCAAATAGAAGGTCCTGCTGATTGGGGCTCAACTGAAGGTTGGATTCTTTTTCTGCATTATCGGTAATCTTCGTCAGTTTGAATTCTTCAGACTGCCACCAGTAGAGGGATGGATCCGCTCGCTCGACTTTCAAGATATCCGGCTGGCCATCTTTCCAGCCAACAAAAAGAATCGCATTACCTTTCTCAGCAAAAATTGGATCTGATTCAAACTCAGCGGTTTTCGTAATACGAACTGGTTCTTTCAACTCAGTTTCCATGACCCACAGATCACCTCCAGAAATAAATGCGATTTCCAAGCCATCATCGCTGAAGGCTGCATCTGATGCGGAGGTCAGGATTCGTCGGTAAACATCTGCTTGCTCACCGGTAGTCATGATTTGAATTCTGATCTTTGCAGCACCTTCTGCCGCATTGGGATGCCATCGATACAGATCGAACAACTTTGAAAACACAATCGAATGGCCATCCGCTGAGATGGTTGGTGTGGCAACCAAATCATCTTCAAAATCAGTGAGCTGAGAAGTTTTTCCTGTGCCTAGTTCACATTGCCACAAGTTGCGTGCCCCATTTTTAGCACCATGTGAACTGCAATAAAAAAATGATTGGCTATCGCTGTTCCAGACAGGCGAACGATCACCTGCCGCAGTATCCAAAACCTTACTGAACGTGCCTGATTGAAGTCCAAACGTCCAGATCTGTGCGGACCGTGCTCCGACATAGCCCTTTCGCCACCAGCGTTCTCCCTCTCGAACGAAAAGCAAAGTTTTTCCATCAGGACTGATTTTGCCCTCGGCACCGTAGCCGTTGAAGAGGAGTTCCTCTGGACTCCGTTTCCTAGAATTGATTCGGAAGAAGCGTGATGATGACTTCCAATGGTGATCGCGGGAGGCGAGGACCAATAAGCTCTTGCCATCAGGATACCAGTCCTGCAATGAATAACCCTCTGAATGAAAGGTCAGCTGTTTTGGTTGACCACCCGCCGCGGGCATCACATAAACCTGATTACTGCCGGTGCGATTGCTGACAAACGCTACACGCTGGCCGCTGGGAGAAAAGACGGGCTGACTCTCTTCAGCTATATGCGAGGTCAGACGGCTGGCTTGACCACCTCGGGTCGGTACCTGCCAAACGTCACCACCTCGAATAAATAGAAGTGTCTTACCATCAGGCGAAAGATTCGGCTGTTCAGCTAATCTAACAGCTGCCTTAATGGGGCCTGAAATGCAAAAAAAACTCAGAAACAGGATAATGGTTTTCAATGGTAGGAGAGCCTTCATCTACATCGTCGGAGGGAAAAATCACAGTAGGAGTTCACAAGCCACCACCAGCACGCAATTACTAGTATAATTAGGAGTTTGAAATGATCGAGAAAAATCCTGAAGTGACAAATTGCCAACACGATTTTTGAAGAATCCCAGCGAAATCTATGCTTCCACGGACAACGAGACATT
>Ga0315315_10005346_pt1 | contig 11834 bp, 9 predicted proteins | sample M140m3416metaG_FD_203699 | JGI IMG/M metagenome (GOLD analysis project Ga0315315, IMG submission 203699) | Ammonia-oxidizing marine archaeal communities from Monterey Bay, California, United States - M1 40m 3416 | ecosystem: Environmental > Aquatic > Marine > Intertidal zone | place: USA...
TTTTTAACCTATGCTTTACATATGGTACGTCAATGTATTTTAGGCAACTACGGCGCAGATTCATTGATTCGATTAACAAAAGGAGAAACAGTGTTTATATCGAAATTTCAGAGATTCATTCACGAGAAGAATGTTGTTTCATTGCGTGCTTTACTCGAAGATGCACACAAGGATATTTCTGGAAATGTCAATGCCAAAGTTGTTTTTTTTGATCTGAGTATTCAGGTTCATATGCGATTACGGACAGAGATCTAATAAAGAGGAAGCAAAGGCAAAATGCTGGACGTGAAAAACGTATCTTCGTTGCACGATGGGATGTAGTAGCTGTAGTTCAGGGGCCGATGGTCTGCCGAAAGGTTGTAAAAACAACGGAAGTTGTGGAACGTGTGGTACGGGTGGGAAAACTACATTTGATTGGCTTGAGGGCATTGCGCTCCCTGCAGGGACTTCACTATTTGATGTCGTTGAAGTTCGATTTAAAAACAACCGAAAAGGTTTTTTTAGACGCAAATCGAAAGACACTTATTACGTAGGAGATGTTGTTTCCATTGATTTAAATCCGGGCATTGACGTTGGAGTCGTTTCTCTAACAGGTGAATTGGTTCGGACACAGATGTCGATTAAAAAAGTGAGAGACGATCACGAAGTAAAGAAAATACTTCATAAGTCCACGAAAGAAGAAATAGAGATTTGGCAAAGTGCGAGGCAGAGAGAAGATGAAACGAGGCTGAAGTCAAGAGAGATTATAAAACGTCTCAAAATCCCTATGAAACTGACCGATGTCGAATTCCAAGGAGATGAGAAAAAGGCGACATTTTATTACATCGCTGAGGAACGCGTAGATTTCCGTGAGCTTGTGCGAGAACTCGCTGCAACGTTTAACATAAGGGTTGATATGCGTCAAATAGGTGCCCGTCAGGAGGCGGCAAGAGTAGGTGGTATCGGATCTTGCGGCAGGGAGCTTTGTTGTTCCACTTGGCTGACTGATTTCAGATCTGTATCCACAAGTTCAGCGCGATATCAGCAGATGGCCCTAAATCCAGTAAAATTGGCGGGGCAATGTGGGAAATTAAAGTGTTGTTTAAACTTTGAGTTGGACCAATATGTTGAAGCGGTGAATGATTTTCCATCTCCCAACACAAAAATTCAAGTCTCTAAAGGAAAAGCCGTTATTTTTAAGATGGACATTTTCAAACGAGTGGTTTACTTTTTGGAGCTTGGAGATAAAGGTGGGGGGCCCGTTCCTGTTCCGTTAGATCAAGCCAAACAACTGATTGCAAAATCTGACAAGGGTGAACGCATTGATTCACTCTCGCAATTTGCCATTCAAGAATTGCCTGATGCAGTCTCAAAGACTTACAGCAATGTTGTCGGTCAAGATGACCTTACACGCTTTGACGTTAAAAAAAGAAAGAAGTCTAGGTCTGCGGGAAAGAAAATGGGCGGCAATCGAAATAAGAGAAAGGACCATAGAAGAGGCAGCCCCAAACCTAAATCTTCAAAGTAAACATGTTGCATCACCCCAAAGCAATATTCTATCTCACACTTGGGCTAATATGTTTTAATTCTTGTGGTGACCTTCCCATATCAAATAGCGCTGTAGAGATTGACCCTGATGGTTGGTTCGCCATTGACAACGCTTCATTTGAATGGGATATCGTGGATCTTGATTTGAAATATGATGCGTTTTTAGATATACGTCATAATTCCGACTATCCATATTCCAATCTCTATTTGTTTCTTGACTTCACATTCCCCAATGGCAATCAACGACGAGATACGCTGGCATGTCAACTTGCAGATGAAAGAGGCCGATGGTATGGTTCTGGCATAGGTGATATCATTGATCACAGGGTGTCGTTCCAAGAGAATTTTGAGTTTCCTCTAGATGGAAAATACCGATTGAAAGTGGCCCATGGAATGAGGCAAGATCCGTTGTCGGGTGTCACTGATATAGGCTTTAGGCTAGAGAAAAGTCAATGATCTCACTGACAACTATCATTCTTGTGTTGTATCTTAGTTCCCCCCGCAAGTAAACACCAACATAGTTTTAGATGTATTATAGCAATAGGTTTCTCATTTCAGCTGCTTTGGCGACCACGATAATGTTCTCTGCTTCATCGCAAGAATTGAAGAAATGTGGGATTCATGAAGCAACTGTAAGGACATTCGGCATGACTCCGGAAAGGCTCCAAAATCAGTCTCTTGCATTTTCGCAACTTGAACGGGAAACAGCGCTTTATGAAAATTCGGGAGCGCGCGATGAAGTTCTGACAATCCCTGTCGTATTTCACGTGATTCACAACAATGGTCCTGAGAATATTTCGTCAGCTCAAATTCACGATGCTCTAGAGGTTGTAAACAGGGACTTTAATGCATTGAACACGGATCTTGATCAAGTTGTGTCAGCGTTTGAGGATGTTATTGGGGATGTTCAGATACAATTTAAATTGGCCCGAAAAGATCCTAATGGCGTTTGTCACTCAGGCATAAATCGCATTGTGAGTCTTGAAACGTATGTCGGCGAAGAGGACATGAAATTGCTGATTCAATGGCCCAGAAATAAGTACTTAAATGTTTGGGTGTGTTCTGATGCATCCGGTGCAGCAGGCTACAGTTTATATCCCGGTTCAGTCAATGGTTCAAACAACTCAGATATGGACGGCATTGTAATACAAGCGTCATATACAGGTTCGATTGGAACAAGTAACAATTTTCGGTCAAGGGTCTTGTCTCACGAAATTGGGCATTGGTTAAACCTCCGTCATTTGTGGGGTAATTCAAATACACCCGGCGAGGAAGACAACTGTGAAAATGATGACAATGTATCTGACACCCCCAACAGCAAAGGTTGGACTGTTTGTAATTTAGACGGTGTTTCATGTGGTTCACTTGACAACGTTCAGAACTACATGGAGTATGCGTACTGTGGCCGAATGTTTACTGAAGGCCAAAAAACACGCCTTCGAACTGCAGCCCTATCTTCTGTCGCCCAACGTAATCAGCTTTCGACTCAAGCGAATCTAATAGCTACAGGTCTTGAGGGAGACCCACTCTTATGTGAGGCATTATTTTCAGTCGATGAACAGGTGATTTGTGTAGGAGACAGTATTCATTTCATGGACGAGAGTTTTCACGACGTGAACAACTGGTCTTGGGACTTTGCTGATGGAAGTGCCATCTCTGGATCGGAACAAGGAATCCACGATGATCTGTATCATATTTTCAATGATGCTGGCACGTATGACGTTGTTTTGACAGTAAGCAATGGTTTTGAATCTCTGTCATCTGAACCTACAAGCATCACAGTTCTTGCATCAGGATTGATGGATAGTCCTGCAGTTCAAGGATTTGAAGCAGCTTCGTTTCCATCAGAAGATTGGTATGTCATCGATCAATTAAATGACGGTGGCTGGGAAATGACAGAAGATGCATCTTTTTCAGGCACACGCGCTCTTCACCTTGCAAATTGGGGGAATGACATTGAGTTTAATAAGGATTTCTTATTGACCAGTACCATTGATCTGTCGGCCGCTTCAGAGGTTAGAATTGACTACAAATGGGCTTATTGCTTTAAAGGGACCAGTGAAGAAGATGACACAGATGACCGGTTAAGAATCAGTGTAACTGGTGACTGTGGAGATGACTGGGATCTTCGAAAGATGCACAGAGGGTATACGACTCTTCCTTCAGCGCCCCCGCATTATTATCCTTTCGTACCGCAAAGTGCCGATGAGTGGAATGAGTTCACGCTTATTTTAAACCAATCGCAATACATGACATCCAACTTCAGGGTTATGTTTGAGTTTGAAAGTAGATTAGGCAATGACATCTTTCTAGATGACATTAACATTACTGCTTATGATTCTTCGATGCTTGCAGTACAACATTGGTCGATGGACCCAGAGTTGTCACTTTTTCCAAACCCTACAGATGGAGCGTCCTCATTAAGCTATTCGACTCTGTTACGTCAAGATACCCGAATTGTTATTTATGATGCGATGGGCAGAATTGTAGACGCAGTCTTTGAAGGCTCACTTCCAGCAGGAAATCACAACTTCTCCTTATCACCCATGAAATTAACCCGAGGCACTTACTTTGTCGTCGTTGAGTCTGAGGGCATATGCCGCTCTCTGACTTGGATGATTAAGTAGTTCCGTCTCTCCTCCGGTAAACCTACAAGTTCATTTATGATTTCATTAAAAAGCCCGCATCATTGCGGGCTTTTTACTTATTTATGTCTAAGATTTTTAGTGATGTTTAGTCTTTCGAACCAAGCATAATAGACACACATCCTTCGTGAATCAGAGTAGCATCACTTTCTGGAACAGAAATGCGAATCGATAATTGTTGCGTGCTCTCTATACTGAGGTCAACATGGTCTGATCCATCAGTGTTTTCCCAAATGGAATTCCCTTGGGAATCATATAGACCAAACTCAACAGCACCCAGTACAGGGTGAGAGCAAACCACAACTCTGTAGTTTACGCCACCATAGAACGCCATATCTAATTCAGCAGAATCGCCAGGAATTAATACGGCAGCGTTGTAATTGTCGTTTTGGGTGTATTCTTCCATAATAGGAAGACAATTTCGTTTTGTAAATGCACGGCATTGGCTCGAAGCTTCAGCTGCAAAAAATGCGAATGACGCAAGTAATAGGATTGTGTATTTCATCTCTGCTTTCATTTTACGACGCTTTCGCGAGATTGTTACGTAAGAGTGCTATGGCCTCTGAAATGGCTGATATTGTTTCATCATCAGCCTTAAGTTTGTTTCCCCCGCTTATCACAATAACACCTTCTTTATTGTCTACTGTAGGAGTTGCTCCTTCACCAGAATTGACACCATCAAAGGCAACAAGTACGGGTTGAAGTTGAGAGATCATGCTTTCAATTGCAGGAGAATCAGAGTAGCTGTCGATTAAATCTAACACGTCCTCAAGGATAAGTTTTTGTTCCGCAATTCGTTGTTTTAATCCATCGGTGGCACCATCTAATTCTCTTGTGGCGAGATAAAGACCTTCAACCCATCCTGCTGCAACGACCAAACCAGAAAGGTCTTCGTGTCCTGTGAATTTTAATTGTTGGTTTAAATCAAAGAAAGCTCTAGATACAATTGTTACAATTGTGTCCCGGTTTGCCCTGTTCTTTTCAGCTCTAGCGATAAGATCCTCAGTGAGAACAGAACCTACACCGAGCTCCTTGCTCAACGTTTTCACAGCGTCCAAATATTGGAGGGCTTCAGCGTTTTTTTGGAAGATAGACGCATAGCTTACATCTGCGCCATATAGACCTAGGTGTATTGCGTGATCTGTGCTCATACCGTCTTGTTCAGCCAAAGATAAATTGCACAAGTAATCGGCATTAAACGGCAACCCTTCCTTTTGAATGATTCTTGCAGTTTCCATCGGAGATGGAGCCGCTCGAAATATTTTCTTGAGTGTTTTAGTGCGTTGCGCAGGCGTTGCGCCTTCGGTTGAAGCTGATTGATCATCGGCGGCACCATTTGTAGTGCTAGAATCGCCACACCCCCATGATAAAGCTGCAACAGCTATTGTGAATGTGAGACTTTTACGAAATATAGATTGAATGCTCATTTATTTATATTATGAGTTGAGATGCTGAAGTTGGTGATTCTTTCCTTTTATACGCAAACGATCAATAAAAGTTCTACACGTTGAAGTGTTAAGGGTAAAAATAGAGTATCTAGCGTCTAATGAGCTTCTAACCAGTCATTCCCAGAATTTATGTCTACAATTAAAGGGACATTAAGTGCCACAGCTTCCTCCATACATCTCTTCACCAATGCGCTCAGCATCTCTAACTCCACTTTGGGAACGTCGAGTACGAGTTCGTCATGTACCTGCATAATCAGTTTTGACTTCCATTTACCTTCTTCTAATGCTGTTGCGAGCTTCACCATTGCAACTTTAATAATGTCCGCAGCAGATCCTTGAATAGGTGCGTTTACTGCATTGCGTTCTGCGAAAGCCTTGACCATTCCATTGCTGGAATTTATTCCAGGGAGTTTCCTTCGACGTCCAAAAATGGTTTCAGCGTATTCTTTCTCACGCGCCAATTCAATACACGCTTTGGTAAACTTCTCTAATGTTGAAAACTGTGCGTGGTAAGCACTGATGATTTCTTTTGCCTCACCCCGTTTTATTCCTAACTCTTCGGCCAAACCAAATGCGCCTTGACCATAGAGGATCCCGAAATTCACGGCCTTTGCTTGTGATCTCTGTTCTCGGGTGACCGCTTTTAGATCAACGGAAAAGACCTTTGCCGCTGTCGCGGCGTGAACATCTTGGCCGTCTCTAAAGGCATCACATAGCCCAGAATCCTTACTCATAGCGGCAGCGACTCTTAATTCGACCTGACTGTAATCTGCTCCGAGCAATACATGGTCAGAATCTGAGGGGATAAATGCCTTCCTTATCTGTCTTCCAGCTTCGGTGCGGATTGGAATATTCTGAAGATTTGGATCTTTTGAACTTAGCCTTCCTGTAGATGCAACTGTCTGCATATAGGAGGTGTGGATCCGTCCAGTTTTAGGGTGAACCAACTTAGGAAGCGGATCGACATAGGTATTCAACAATTTCTTAATCTTGCGATATTCTAATACGAGCGGGACAATAGGATGGAGGTTGACGAGCTTGCTTAAAACATCTTCTCCGGTTTGGTATTGTCCTGTCTTTGTTTTCTTCGCTTTTTCTGTAATTGCCAATGTTTCAAAGAGAATGTCACCGAGTTGTTTTGGAGAATCAATATTAAATTCGAGTCCAGCTTCTTTTAATATCTCAGCTTGAAGTGTTTTAATCTGTAAGCTCAAATCAATGCTATACTTCCCCAGCATGTCTTCATCAATCCGAACACCTGTGATCTCCATATCTGCTAAGATTGAGATCAGAGGTAATTCGACTTCATACAAAAGTTTGGTCATGCCAGCATTTTCTATTTCGACCTTAAATATTTTGGCCAAACGAAGCACTAAATCGGCAGATTCACAAGCGTAGTCTCTGACAACTTCATGTTCAATATCGTCAAAAGATTTTCTGCTTTTACCTTTGCCGACGAGTGCCTCAAGTGACATTGCATTGTAATTGAGGAAAATGTCAGCCAGGTTTTCTAGTTTGTGGGTTTGGTCTGGATCAAGCAGGTAGTGAGCGATCATACAATCAAAAACATTTTTAGAGAGTTGAATCCCAAGACGGCCAAATACTTTTCTACTGAACTTGTAGTTTGTCGCAGTAATTTCTTTTGATTGATCCTCAAGGAGAGGTTTAAACGCTTCAAGGATAGATGAAGCTTCATCATCTAAAACGGGAACATACCAAGCTTCGCCAGGCTTTGTTGCAAACGAAAACCCCAATAGATTATCCACCATCGGGTTAAACCCATCTGTTATGATATGAAAGCCCCAACCTGATGATTTCTGAAGTTTGGCAATCAACTTTGAGCGACTTGAAGCCGAGTTAGCGACTTGGTAATCCCCTGAAGGTTGTGTTGTTTGGGGAGGGGCATGATCGACAGGGGGTGGGGGCAATGCCGTGGGGGTGGAAAACGTTTCCGAATCGTCCCCGAACATACTCACTTGTCCTGCCTCGTTTGTATGGGTTTGAACTGGCGGTTCTGACGGTTTTTCTGTCGATACGTTGTCACTCGGTATAAGTTTTTTTAGGAGGGTACGGAACTCTAATTCTTCGAGGATTTCTTCCAAAAGGCTAACGTTAACCTCATTTTTCACCATGCCTTCAATATTCACCTCCGCAGGAATATCAAGGACGATCGTCGCAAGTTCTCTAGAAAGGAGCGCTTGTTCATGATTCGCCTCCACTTTTTCTTTTAGCTTGCCTTTCAGTTTATCGGTATTTTCATACAATCCATCAATGCTGTCGAATTCGCAGAGTAATTTCGCAGCGGTTTTTGCCCCAACCCCTGGAACGCCTGGGATGTTATCAGATGCATCTCCCATCAGCCCCAAATAATCTATAACCTGATCGGTGCGATTGAGTCCAAACCTTGCGCAAATTTCTTCGGGTCCCCATATTTCAGCTGGGTTACCTCCTCTTCCGGGTCGATACATCTTTACGCCGTCGGAAACAAGCTGCCCAAAATCTTTGTCGGGTGTCATCATATAAACATCATACCCTTCTTTCTCTGCTTTTTTTGCGAGATATCCAATCAAATCGTCGGCCTCGTAACCCATTTCCATTCTTATAGAAATCTGGAGGGCTTCCAGCACTTTTTTAATGAGGGGCACACTTAATTTAATGTCCTCAGGCGTTTCATCCCTATTTGCCTTGTATTCCGGGTAAATGTCATTTCTAAAGGACCCTCCAGGCGGGTCAAAAACCACTGAAATATGGGTTGGTTTTTCAACTCTGATAATTTCGAGAATGGCATTTGTAAATCCAAATACAGCAGATGTGTTAAGGCCTTTTGAATTAATACGTGGACTTTTTATAAACGCATAGTAAGCTCTATAGATAAGGGCATATGCGTCTATTAAGAATAGTTTTTTATTTGATGGAGCGGATAACATTTATCTTCAACCTCTGCGTTGCGCACTTTTATAAATTGGAACGGTACTGCACGCCTCACCAAACATTAAACTCTTGACGACGGGTTGCAGTTTTTGTTGAATTTGAAGAAGTGAATTCGCACCACCGAAATTCGAACAACCTCTGATCACCACTCTTTTTCCAGAATATTCGTCGGGAGATAAATTCTCAATGGCACGTTTTAACGATTCTGCCTGTGCGTTTTCTAATCCACCCACAACAACAAATTCAGAAGTGGAAAGCGTTGATGAGACAAGCATCCAAGCCCAGTCTGGAACGATTGCATCTTCAGTACATGTAAGCCCGACACCAAGCCCGACATAGTTTTCGGGTCTTAGGTTTTTTGCCTTCTCCCTAAATTCTTTCTCTTTCACGATCATTCCCTCCCAAAGCCAGTCTGTGAAATCAAGTTCGACACATTTAATTTCGCTTAATTGGCCGAGATCTATTTGTATTAATCCACTCTCTTCTACCCGATTTCGAATGCCTCCGTCCAAATCTTTATTTTCAGGATTCATCATGCACTCTGAGCATTGTTGTCACGCAAGTCCACAGTCATTTTAAGTCTTTCACTCGCTTCACAAAGTTGAGCAGCAATGGCTTTTGCATCGTATCCACATTCAGCATAAAGCTCCGCCTGAGTTCCATGCTCTACCCATCGGTCTGGCATGCCCAATCTCGTTACTTTTGCGTGATACCCCTGTTCGGCCATCCATTCGATCACTGCAGATCCGAATCCTCCTTGAATCGTGCCATCCTCTACTGTAATGACGGATTTAAATCTGCCGAAAATTTCATGTAACATTATTTCGTCAAGGGGTTTCACAAATCTCATGTCGTAATGTGCCACAGAAATTCCTTTCTTCTCAACTTCTGCGATCCCTTTCTGAGCTTCAGTTCCTATGGCTCCTATACTTAATAGTGCAATGTCATCTCCCGGCTTCAATTTGCGGCCTTTTCCAATGGCAATCTCAGAAAATTCATGTCTCCAATCTGCGATAGAACCAGTCCCTCTGGGATAACGAATCGACAAGGGGCCACGATGCTTCTCCGATGCGGTATACATCATATTTCTTAAATCGATTTCATCCATAGGGGCTGCCACCACCATGTTGGGGATGCATCTCATATATGCCAAATCAAATGCGCCATGGTGCGTAGGCCCATCGGCTCCAGCAACACCAGCTCTGTCAAGACAAAAAACAACATGTAAGTTTTGGAGTGCAACATCGTGCACCACCTGATCATAAGCACGTTGCATAAAACTCGAGTAAATATTACAAAACGGGATGAGCCCTCTTGTTGCCATTCCGGCACTGAATGTAACAGCATGTTGTTCAGCGATACCTACATCAAATGCTCTGTCAGGCATTTGCTCCATCATCATCTTTAATGAACAGCCCGAGGGCATTGCTGGCGTGACGCCGACAATACGTCTGTTTTTCTTGGCTAAATCGATGATGGTTTGGCCGAAAACATCCTGGAATTTCGGAGGTTTGGGACCCGTATCGACTTCAGTCGTTAGAATACTTTCCCCAGTTTCCTTGTTAAACAATCCGGGTGCGTGCCATTTGGTGGGGCTTCCTAATTCGGAAGGTTCGTATTTCGCGCCTTTTCGAGTGACGCAGTGCAACAATTTGGGGCCTGGGATGTCCTTTAAATCGGCGAGAACTTTGTTTAAATGCTCAACATTGTGACCGTCAACCGGACCGAAATAACGAAAGTTTAATGACTCAAACAGATTGCTTTGTTTGAGAATTGCGGACTTGATTGCATTTTCTACTTTTTGAACCACCGCTTGTGCATTGGGGCCAAACTTTGAGATTTGTCCCAGCAGATGCCAAACCTCATCTTTCACTTTGTTGTAAGTGTGTGAAGTGGTGATGTCGGTGAGGTATTCTTTTAAGGCACCAACGTTGGGGTCGATGGACATACAATTGTCGTTTAGAATAACGAGCAGATTGCTGTCCTCAATTCCAGCGTGATTTAAACCCTCAAAGGCCAGTCCTGCAGTCATTGCCCCGTCTCCGATCACAGCAATATGGTGTCGGTCTCTGTCTGCATTCAATCGTGAACCAACAGCCATGCCAAGCGCAGCTGAGATACTGGTGCTGCTGTGTCCAACGCCGAAAGTGTCATATTCACTTTCCGATCTTTTAGGAAAACCACTTAGCCCCCTGTACTTTCTATTTGTATGAAAATTTTCGCGGCGTCCTGTTAAGATTTTATGACCATAAGCTTGGTGACCAACGTCCCAGACTATTTGGTCTTCAGGCGTGTTAAACGTATAATGAAGAGCTACGGTAAGTTCTACGACGCCCAAACTTGCTCCAAAATGACCTCCTTTTTCCGAGACCACATCGATAATAAACTGACGCAGTTCTGTACAAACTTGTTCTAACTCCTCCGGCTTAAAATTTTCTCGCAAGTCTGCGGGAATTTTAATCTTTTCTAAAAAAGGTCCGGCGGGAAATGGTTTCATGATATTGTACCTAGATAGTTATGCGTCGATAAGCTCAACAAGTCCACGTAGTATTGCAACACCATCAGAATTTCCGAGGTCTTCAGAGCAGGCTCGTTCAGGGTGGGGCATCATACCGAACACGTTTTTATCAACGTTACAAACACCAGCAATATTGTTGATCGAACCGTTTGGATTAGATGCATTGCTGACCTTTCCATTTTCGTCACAATAGCGGAAAATGACTTGATCATTTTCTTCGAGTGCTTCAAGTTCTTCTTTTGGAAGAAAGTAGTTGCCCTCACCATGTGCAATAGGGATCATTAATGGAATCGAGTGGTCTAATTCTGACGAAATAGATGCCGAATGTGAAGCGGGAATGAGATGAACGTTTTTGCAGATGAACTTTCTACTTTCATTGTGCATGAGTGTGCCTGGTAGAAGCCCCGCCTCGCAGAGTATTTGAAATCCGTTACAAATACCCAGCACTTTACCTCCTTTGCCAGCATATTTCACAACCTCTTCCATGATGGGTGAAAATCGTGCAATAGCACCACTTCTCAAGTAGTCGCCATAACTGAATCCTCCAGGAAGGACGACTGCATCAACATTTTGAAGGTCTGAATCTTTATGCCAAAGCTCAACGGCCTCATATCCGAGGCTGTCTTTTAAGGCATGGACGATGTCCATATTACAATTTGATCCGGGGAAAGTAACGACGCCTATTCTCATAGTGCGAAGTTCGTCAAAATAAGGGGATTATCTATCTTCCAACCCGCTTTATTTTACCATTTTCCATGTACGTAC
>Ga0315315_10005348_pt1 | contig 11833 bp, 10 predicted proteins | sample M140m3416metaG_FD_203699 | JGI IMG/M metagenome (GOLD analysis project Ga0315315, IMG submission 203699) | Ammonia-oxidizing marine archaeal communities from Monterey Bay, California, United States - M1 40m 3416 | ecosystem: Environmental > Aquatic > Marine > Intertidal zone | place: USA...
CCGTTACGGGAAGTGGAACACTAGTTCCGAAGAACCTAAGATGGATCAATCGACGCACGGAATCATAAGCGATCTGATCTGTCCGATGAAAAAACAGTTTTGTCGAAATGATTTCTTCGCGATCCTGTGGTCACAGAATTGCCTCATACCTTTGTCCCGGCAATGACATGATGTTTGTCCAGATGCCTGCAGAATATTTCCAGAGCATGCTTATTATCGTGGAACAGTCGGTCGGCGGGGTTCGTCTGTCTCAGCCTTCAGCAGTCATTCAGCATCGTTGACTGACTGGAACCGAACGAGCAGTTGCGTCAGTAAGTACGTTGTCGTGTTGCATTGCGAGGTAGAAGTTCTACTCCTCAAAGAATCAATCCAATGGATCCATTCAATCACGATACTGCATCACAACTGCATGATCTGCTGCGGGAACATCGCCAGCAGATCGTGTTTGCAGAAAGCTGTACGGCCGGCCTGATTTCGGCATCATTGGGTCGCCTACCCGGAATTTCCGGATTGCTGGCGGGGGCAGCCGTCGTCTATCAGATGGAAACCAAGGCGGTATGGTTAGGAGTGGATCCAGAGTTGCTCGTCGATCCGGGGCCGGTAAGCCAAATCGTGAGCGAACAGATGGCTCGTGGCGTCCTGCAAAAGACACCTCAGGCAACGATTGCGGCCAGCGTCACCGGTCACTTGGGGCCGAACGCTCCCCAGAATCAGGATGGCATTGCGTGGGCGAGCGTTGCAATGTACGTCGCTGGTGAGGTAATTGTATCATCGCGAGAACTAAAGCTGGACGATGGTCTTGCAGGGCAGGATTCAACTGAATTGCGGCAGAGTCGTCAGCTTGCGGCTGCTCAACTGGTTCTGGAGTTTTGTTCGGATCAACTGCAGATATGAGTCGAAGCGGGTACCAACCGTGATTTCCTGGTCATTGCTATATTATGTCGGTTGAACAAAGTAATCGCCCGTGAGTTACACAAGCCTTTACCTCCCCCACACCCTCGGACTGACCCTTCATGGAACACTTAATCGAACCTTACGTCGTTGGCCAGTCTCTCTGGTTACTGCTCGGTATTGTTTGCGCGACGATATTTGTTCTCGGTAAAAGTGCGGACACCATGATTGATGAGGCGGTCACCATTTCGGTTCGCTCGGGGCTGCCGCGCGTAATTATTGGTGCCACTATTGTCAGCCTGGGAACCACGATGCCCGAGGCTACTGTTTCCGTACTGGCTGCCTTCGCTGGAAAGCCCGGCATGGCACTGGGAAATGCTGTTGGTTCGGTAATTTGTGACACAGGATTAATTCTTGGCCTGGCCTGCCTTCTCTCTCCCCTACCCTTGAACCGCACACTGGTCAATCGGCAAGGCTGGGTTCAGTTCGGTGCTGGCCTGCTGTTGGTTTTGGCCTGCATCCCCTGGAACAATCCTGCTGGTGCTTATTCAGAAGAGAGTGGCGCGGTACTCCATCAATCGACCGGGTGGGTGTTTCTTGTTTTACTGGCGATTTATATGATCTGGTCCGTCCGATTAGCCAAGTTGTTGGGGGAAGATTCGGACTTGACGGAAGTCGCCGAGATGCCTCAGGGAGAGTTGCGCAAGGGCGGGCTGGCCATGCCAGTGTTAAGGCTTCTGGTGGGGACTCTCTTGCTTGTTTTCTCTTCCGCGGTATTGATTGCGGCAGCCCAGGAATTAGCCGTTGAACATTTCAACGTCCCTATTGCTATCATCGCAGCCACGATTGTCGCGTTTGGAACTTCACTGCCGGAACTAGTGACCGCTCTCACCGCCGTGCGTAAAAACCAGGGAGAGCTGGCGATCGGGAACGTGATTGGTGCAGACATTCTCAATATCCTGTTTGTCTCGGGGGCGGCGGCAGCGGTGACCAGCAAAGGTCTGGCTGTTGAACCAGTGATGTTCCGTCTGCAATTTCCAGCGATGCTGATCGTTCTGGGACTTTTCCGCATCGGTATCTTCTCTGCCAAATCAGGGAAGCTCAGTCGGCCCTTCGGAGCCCTGTTACTGCTTAGTTACATTGCATATCTGACTATCGCCGCGCTGGGCAGGTAAATTCCAGTACATTGCAGCGAACGACCGCTGTGACCTTCAACACTGGTGCTGCTGACAAGGTTCTTTTGGGGCCAGTCAGGCTGCTTCTTCCGAACTGCGTTGGCTGCCGACAAACTGCATATGCGCTATATTTCCGTCGAGGGCGGTGGCTGGAAACTAAAATAGGTTTTCCAAATTAATCCACCCTCGCTCTGTATTACCACGATCTGACAGCGAAAATGTCAGTCACTTAAGCATAAGCAAATGTGGCAATACGGTGCGGCTTTTACGTGTCATTGAGGCTCAGGTAGTGGCATTCGTAATACTGGCTGTTCAGACGAGGTTTGAACCTGAGGCTGGCGGTCGTGATCGAAATGAAGAACGTGTGTACTGAAAACAAAAACACCCCGCTTCAGATTTCTGCAGCGGGGTGTGTTTGTGTCAAATTTAAGTTTCAGGCACCTTTAGGCAGCAGCGGAATCTCCGTTTGGCAGGAGTGACTGAGTGCCTTTGGCCATTTCTTCGGTGATCACAAATCGGGTGCCTCGTTCCAGTTCCGGAAGTGCGTACATGATATCGAACATGACGTTCTCGACTATACTTCGCAAACCGCGTGCCCCTGTATCACGTTCTCGGCCAACTCGAGCGATTTCAGCCAGAGCTCCGTCAGTGAACTCAAGAGTGCACTCTTCCATTTCGAACAGTTTTTCATACTGACGGACAAGAGCATTCTTGGGTTCGGTCAGGATGCGAACCAGTGCATCTTCGGATAGCGGTGCCAGACTGCCAAGAACCGGCAGTCGTCCGAGCAGTTCGGGAATCAGACCAAATTCCATTACATCATCAACAGTGGCCTGAGCCAACAGACTGGCTCGCTCCTGATCATCGGCTGCGGAAGCAGCGGCATTACCGAAGCCGATGACCTTGTGGCCAAGTCGCTGAGCGATGATATCTTCCAGTCCAACGAATGTTCCGCCGCAGACAAATAGGATGTTGGTTGTATCCAGTTGTATGTACTGTTGTTCAGGATGCTTGCGGCCTCCTTGTGGCGGTACATTAGCAACAGTGCCTTCCAGCATCTTCAACAGAGCCTGCTGAACACCTTCGCCGGAGACGTCTCGGGTGATCGATACGTTCTGGCTGGTCTTCCCAATCTTGTCGATCTCGTCGATGAATATGATGCCACGTTGTGCTGCTTCGACATCAAAGTCAGCTGAGTGCAACAGCTTCAGCAATAGGTTTTCCACGTCTTCACCAACGTAGCCGGCTTCGGTGAGTGTGGTTGCATCTCCAATCGCAAAAGGAACCTGAAGAACGCGAGCAAGCGTCTTGGCAAGGAGAGTTTTCCCACAACCTGTAGGTCCCATCAACAGAATGTTTGACTTTTCGATTTCGACGCCATCGTCGTCATTTTCCTGCAGGTGCATCAACCGCTTGTAGTGGCTGTGAACTGCTACGGACAGCATTTTCTTGGCACGGTCCTGTCCAATGACATATTCGTCGAGTTCTCCAACAAGTTCACGTGGAGACGGAACTCGGCTGAAGAGCTGCTTAGAAGTTCCTCGCCGCCGTTTCTCCTGATCCAGGATGGACGTGCACAGATCGATACACTCACCGCAGATATAGACGTCATCGGGTCCCTCAACAAGTGGACCGACTTCACGGTAATTTTTGCGACAGAAGGAACAATTGGCGTTCCGTTTACTTTGCGCGCTTTTCTTGCCGCTTCCAAATTCCTTACCAGATGGCATCACTTGTCCTTTGGGTCGTTAACAAATCTCGTAACTGTGACTCCTGACTTTGGAGCAAAGTCCGACGCAGCTGCGGATTCAGTGAACGGATCACAGGTCTCCGAAAATGTCAGCGTCCCTGCCAACGTTATATCTATGTTTGTTGGTGTTGTGTTCTGTTTGCCAAGCCAGTTAGGGGGGCAAAATCTTTGTCACCCCGAGATAACTCACATCAGTTTAGGTTTGAGTGGTTAGTCTAAAGGTGTAGTCGGATGTGAATCCGGGTCTTCATGTAGTCGGTCAACCAACTGACCTTTGATGGATCGGAATTCTTCCTGAGAGAGGTTACCTTTGCGGTGTAAATCATTGATAGCAGTCAACATCTGCCGATCGGTTTCGGCAGGATCCGAATCTTCGGTCGCTCGTGTTACTAAACGGGTAATCAGCGTGATAACTATGATCAGGACAATCAGGACTACCGTAAAAACCAACCATGAGTCAGTCCCGATAGGAATCGGCACGATTCCCCATGATTTACAATTCATAACGCTTGCCCACAGAACGGCTTATGGATCGCAGCGGGCTTTCGACCGATTCCTCCGATCTCAAGCGCATAGTCTAGCAACCACGATGCCAATCAGCCACAAAGTTTGCAATCGACTGGATATAGTGACAGTGTCGGCCTAACACGCCACTCGTCGATTCATGTGGCATTGATTGTTATGCCGGGGCTATTCAATGATCCATTTAGCGTGGGCAAAGCTGCAATGGGAGTTGTCATCTTTACATCGGAACTGTCGTACAACATCAGTGCTTATACCGAATTGCCGTTTCTCGCACTGCTGTCACGAGTTGAATGACTACAGAGCGTTGGCTGTTGAGCTCTGACAGTGAGACCTCCTCACTATAGACCTGTGCAAGTCTTCTCTCCAGCCGGGCGCGGCCTTGCGTCGCTTCTGCAGGGACCTGCAGGTCCTTTGCGTTACCTCGAACCATGCGGAGGCAGTCGATCAGCTGTCTAAAGTAAGCATAGGCATCTCGTGAGGACTCGCACAGAACTTTGGGTAATAACCCTGATTGCTGTACGGCCTGCAATGCATTCAGTGTATTGGCCGTCCGCAGTGACGGCAGGGCGTGACCGTACATAAGTTGTAACGCCTGAACAGAGTACTCGATATCCACCAGACAACCTTCACTCAGTTTTGCGTGAATCGTGCCGGGTTGAACGTGCTGTCGGACCTGTTGCTCCCTTAAGCCGCTCATGGCAGAAAAATCAAAGCGATGGTCGCCGTAGATGAGACGATCACGCACCGACATGATTTTGCGGCCGAATTCAGCATTACTTCCAAAAGTACGAAGCTTGAGTAAAGATTGACGTTCGTAGGGCCACGCGTTTCCTGTCGATGAATAGTAGGATTGAAATTGTTGCAGTGACACTGCTGCAGAACCGGCCTGGCCCCAGGGTCGCATTCGGAGATCAATCTCGAAGATACCGTCTCGCCGTGATGCTACAATTTCTTTGGTTTTGGTCAGAAGCCTTTCGAACCATCGCCCGTCTCGTTGGTGATCTGCACTGTCATATATCATTAGGAGTTCGATGTCAGAAGCATATCCCATTTCGACACCGCCAAACTTGCCGAGTCCTGCGAGTGTCCATGGGCAGTGAGGCACGGATTCGCCGAACATCGCTTGTTGCGACAATTCGGCCCAGGCGAGTGCAGTTGCCATCTCCAGACTAATCTCTGCCAAAGTGGTGACTTCCTGACTGAAGTCGCCAAAGGACTGGCAGTGGCCCAACACGTGCCTCAGCTCAATACGGAACAGGTGTCGGTCTTTGAACAGATTCAGGACTTCGGCCGCCCTTTGCGGAGATTGTCCATGAATCGGTTGCAATGCTGCTTCCGCTTCCTGACGAAGTGTTGGGGCATCAGCTGGGCTGATCAGCATGTCTGGAGCTGCGAGCAGCGGAATCAGGTATGAGTCGTGCTGTAACGCGTCTTCCCAAAGATGACGGCTGAGGCCAAGCACTCGAGCGACACGCTGCAGAACTTCCGGATTGCGCAGGATGCTTGCGCTATGAATATGGTTTCCCTTGCGAAGAAGCGTATCCAGGAGACGTCGGAATCTCAGCAATACCGGTCCGGGGTCAGCGCTATTTGGCAGCCACAGAGTAAATTGTTGAATAAGCGTAACGGCTGAATAGATTTCCTGGACCCGTGTCTCGGTTAGCGGCAGTTGTTGTTCCGGCTCTGTTATCCAGAGCTGATCACGCACCCGATTTGACTTGGCGTCAACCTCCGCTCGGCGAATTCGAAAGCGGCACAGATTGAGTGCATTGGAAAGCTCAAACAGAAAGCCAGCATTGTCTGCCGATCGAATCGTTACGATGGTGGCGGTGTTATCCTGCGCCGGGCTGTCAGCGATCAGGAGATTAGAGCTGAGCGAGTCTCTGTGCTGAGTCGCTTCCATACGCAGGCAAAATAGTGCAATCAATTCTTCTCGCACTGCTTCAGCGCCCTGGCTATGACTTTTTTCAGTCAGTCTTTCAATCTGAGTCCTGATATTTCGCCGAAGGTCCGTTGGAAGTGTGTCGGAATCCTGCGCCTCGATCATCAGCCGTCCTGCGAATAGACCTGAAGGAATCGCCAGGGTGTTCAGACTTTCTGGACCGCTTGCAACGCGACCTCGACGAATATCCAGGCCACCGGAAAACAGTATGCCGCTGATAAGAGTGAGCAATTCAGGTTGATCCGGCATGCAAATCAAGAGGATTGCTCGATTTGCATCGATCTCAATCAGATCGACTGCGAGCGTTTGAGATTTCGATACAACGTGCAGCGTCTCTTGCAGTCTGGCGTCAGCCTGTAGCTCTGCGGCATCCGTTGGAGACAAGGAATATTCAGCCCCCACGTCAGGCACGCCACCTGAATCGATCGGTGTAGACCTCGCTGCCTCCTCTGTTTCCGGCCGGAAATGTCCATTAAAAATCTGTCGCACGACTCGGCGATGTTCGTTGAAACGACTCATGAAGGTCGATTCATCCGGATAATCAATTCGTAGAGCCAGCCACTCTCTTAAGGCAGGCTCCCGCGGGATTTCATGTGTTTGCCGATTGTATTGCAATTGCAAGGCATGTTCGATCGCCCTCAGAAATACGTAGCCGTCTCGGAGCTGTTGAAAATCACCTGCCGGTAGAGTTCCGAAATCAGCAAGCCGCACGAGCGCATCGAGTGTATTGGCACTTGCAACACGCGGCTCTTCTGCGCCATGAATCAGCTGCAGTGACTGAACGAGAAATTCTACATCTCGGATGGAGCCACTACCAAGTTTGACTTCAATGTCATTTCTTCCGGTACGTCGCAGGCTGGCTTCGATGCGGTCCTTCATCGACCGGATACTCGCTCGAACACTCTCGGCCGATTCCGTATATAGAATTTGTGGAATGGCCGAAAGCATCTGTTCCGCGACATCTGCAGCTCCGGCGACGAAACGTGCCTTTAGTAACGCTTGTTTTTCCCACAGCTGAGCGTGATTCTTAAGGTAATCGTCCCACGACTCGGTTGTCGTCACAATTGGGCCGGCATTCCCCCAGGGTCGCAGCCGGAGATCGACTCGGTATAGAAATCCGGTATGAAGGTGTTCGTTGAGCCCCTCGACCATGCGTTGAGCAATCGTCTGCGTCTGCCGATCGATTTTTTTCGCGATCAGCACGAGGTCGATGTCGGAACTGTAATTGAGTTCTTCCCCACCGTGTTTGCCCAATGCGAGTACCGCAAACGGCGGTTCGGTTACTCCACTGTCCTTCATCGCAAGTTCCAGGCATAGTCGGACCATTGCGTCTGCGAGAAGCGATAACTGCAAGGTGATATACTGAAGACTGAGAAGCCCAAAAATATCACACATCCCAATGCGGAGTTGTTCTCGCCGCTGATAGAGTCGGAGGCCGACCAATGCGGTTTGTGAGTCACCGTCAAAAATCTGACCGGCCTCGGCACAAAATTCTTCGCGAGACTTCAACTCCGTGATCCTGCGATGCTGTGTGAGGAATGGCAGCGCATCTGTGTCTCGCAAAAGTACCTGTGTCAGGAATGGGCTGCCGCTGGAAAAACGGCCGAGGATATCTAGGGAACGCGGCGATTCAGTGAAGAGCTCAAATGCCTCGTCGATGCTGCGGCTGGCACGCACGTATTCACATGTGGATTCCAGTATAAGTGTCGGGCTGAGCGATTCCATTAGTACTCTTTTGAGCACAACATACCATTCCGGCACTAAATCCACCGTTCGGTGCCCGTCTGCCCACAGACGCCGAAGTTCGATCAGACATTCAGCCGCGCGGCGTGGCTGGGGCCAGCCGCGGTCATCGAGCGTTGACGTAATCTGCTGCAACTGATCGAGGATCAGGTTGTCAAATCGAGGAAACATTCCGGAACTGACTTCGCGCTGTTGTGATCATCCAGGACGATGATCATAAGGGGACTGGACTCATCGGAATTATATTTAAGACTGGAATCGACGTCATGATGGAACCCACGTCAGGCTTGCTGGAATTGTTTGATAATCCGAACCCGAATCGCGACTACCTCATCGAGACGATCGCTCCGGAATTCACATCAATGTGTCCTAAAACCGGTCAGCCGGATTTTGGGACAATGACGATTACCTACATTGCAGACAAACACTGCTTCGAACTCAAATCATTGAAGCTTTACCTGCAGCAGTATCGCAATTATGGAGCATTCTACGAGCATGTGACCAATCTGATTTTGGATCATCTCGTAGAAGTCACTCAGCCCCGTTGGATGAGAGTCGAAGCGGACTTCACTCCGCGAGGTGGCATTCGTACGTCTGTGACCGTCGAATACGGTGATCAGCCGGAATAGCGATCAGGCGGCTCACGCGCTCGAAAACAGGTAATACAGGAAGATATCATGGTCAAGGCATGGGGCGGACGCTTTCAGCAGGACACGGATCCTCGCGTTGAAGCATTTACGGAATCAATCAGTTTCGACAGTCGACTGTACGAAGTTGACGTCCGAGGTTCACAGGCACATGCCCGCATGCTGGCTCACGTCAACTTAATCAGCGAAGACGAATGCGCACAGATATGCGAAGGTTTGAGCCAGATCAAAGGTGAAATTGCGAGCGGCGAATTTGAATTCAAAGCCGCACATGAAGACATTCACATGCACATCGAGAGTGCTCTCATTGAACGTATTGGTGATGTCGGTCGCAAACTCCACACGGGACGCAGTCGCAACGATCAGGTTTCAACCGATCTCCGTCTCTACGTACGAGACTGCATCGACGAACTGGATCAGCTGCTGGAAAACTGTCAGCAGGCATACCTGGGGCGTTGTGAGCAGGATGATGGAGTCATCCTGCCGGGATACACTCATCTGCAGCGTGCACAACCGGTTTTAGCAGCTCACTACTGGTTGGCCTATTGTGAAAAACTGCAACGTGACCGTGATCGTTTGCACGACTGTCGGCGTCGAGTCAATATCTCACCGTTGGGTGCTGCAGCCCTGGCTGGGGCATCGTTACCGATTGACCGTGAATTCACTGCCACCGCTTTAGGCTTTGATGGAATCGCTGCGAATAGTTTGGATGTCAGTAGTGATCGAGACTTTCTGACTGAATTTGTGTTTGCGTTGTCATTGGTCTCTGCTCATTTGAGCACCTGGTGTGAAGAATGGATCATCTGGTTCACGACGGAATTTTCGTTTCTCAAGCTGCCGGATGCTTACACCACTGGTTCATCCATTATGCCTCAAAAGCGTAATCCGGACGTGTTGGAATTGATTCGCGGCAAGACGGCTCGAGTAATGGCAGCGGTTCCGCAGTTGCTGATTCTGATCAAGAGTTTGCCGATGTCGTACAACCGTGATCTCCAGGAAGATAAGCTGGCGCTGTTTGACGCGTTCGATACAATCAAATCATGCTTGGAGTTGACACCCTCAATTGTGGCGGGAGCTGAACTTCAGCGAGAGCAAATTGAATCACGATTGGAAGACGGATTTCTTGACGCTACTGCGTTGATGGAATATCTCATTCGACAGGGCGTCCCGATGAGGACCGGCCATGCGACGGTTGGCAAACTGGTTGCTGATTGCGAAGCTCGGTCGTGTCGACTGGCTGATCTATCGCTGGAAGAACTCAAGGCGGCCTGCGATCTGATTGAACAGAACGTCTACTCCGTTCTGGGTGCCGAAAATGCAATGCGGGCACTCATTAGTTTCGGATCCGGGGGCGAACAACCTGTCGCTGACCGAATCGCCTGGTGGCAGAATCATCTCAGTTAAGGGGCAGGAATGAGCATGCTGACATCGTAGCCGTGGGAATTGGCACCTTCGGTGCGGTTGCTCCAATGGTCTATTCTTGTGGATCGCTGGCAGTTAGTCCGAAAAAAGGCAGCTGACAGTCTTGAGTACCCTTTGATTTCTTCAGAGAATTACGCAATTCAATAAGCTGCGACCAAAGCAGCACGTTTTTTTTTGCAAGTCATTTCCCAGCTGGATTTCCTAATGTCTCGCTTCTCGTTGATCTCAGTTTGCACCTGCTGTCTGTTTATCGGATGCACCTCCGGTTCAGATGACTCCGTACCGCCTACGCTGCAGGCTTTGAAAGAGATGAAGGATAGTGCTGTGCCGCAATCTGCTGTAGCTGCAGAGTACACTGCCGCGATGCAGACTATGAAGCAAAACGACTCTGCTGCTACAGAGTCAAAACAAGCGATTCCGAAAGAAGTTCCGCAACTTTCCGCCGATCTTGTGTCATCCGGCATCTACAAAGTCGAGTTCCTTACCACTGAAGGAAAGTTCGTCGTGGAAGTGAATCGAGAGTGGGCTCCGATTGGTGCTGACCGATTCTATAAACTGGTCACCGACGGCTTCTTTGATGATTCCGGGTTCTTCCGAGTTGTGCCTGGTTTTGTAGTTCAGTTTGGGCTACCTGCCGATCCTGCCGAAAATACCAAGTGGTCGCAGGGATTGATGGACGAATCAGTTAAGCAGGGGAACAAGCGGGGGTACCTTACTTTTGCAAAATCTTCGGCTCCAAACTCACGGACAACTCAGTTGTTTATCAGTTTAGGCGACAACGACCGTCTTGACGGGATGGGATTCTCTGCGTTCGGACGTGTCATTGAAGGCATGGATGTGGTTGACAGGATTAACAGCGAGTACGGCGAACGCCCTCAGCAGCCATCAATCAAAGCACAGGGGAATACTTATTTGCACAGCCGTTTTCCAAACTTAAGCTATGTGCAGACAGCACGTGTCATCAATGACGATCTAGCACCTGCAGCATCCACTCAGTGATGCTGTCTCCCTCTTTTCTGCGTAAACAGGATCATCCTGGATTACGTCTCGGTGCCTGCCCAAAGAGTCACGCATGAATCTCAAAGAACACATTCGTTCTGTACCCGACTTTCCCAGCCCCGGTATCATGTTTCGCGACATCACTCCTCTGCTGAAGTCGCCGGATGCGATGAAGCATGTGACTCAGGAATTGGCGGAAAGGTTTCGTGGTGCAGGAGTCACTTCTGTACTGGCCGCGGAGGCACGTGGCTTTGTGTTCGGAGCTCCACTAGCCATGGAATTGGGTGCAGCCTTTGTTCCGGTACGAAAGCCTGGAAAGCTCCCCTTCGACACAGAATCGTTTGAATACAATCTGGAATACGGAACGGATACTCTCGAAATTCATAGTGATGCTATTGCTTCTGGCGAACGAGTCTTACTGGTCGACGACCTGCTCGCGACAGGCGGCACAATGGAGGCCTGCGTACAGCTCGCGGAAAGGCAGAAGGCGGAAATTGTCGGGCTCGCATTTGTTATCGAACTCGCATTTCTCAAGGGATCAGTCAAGCTTCAGCCGTATGACGTTCATAGTTTGATTTCATATCAGACTGAAGATGCTAATGAATAGAAGCGGCTCGTATTGCATCAGCGTGTGTTTGTTGAAACGTTACTGGCCACTGTCAGCCAATCTACTCGCAAACGGGATTCTTCTGTTGCAGATGCGTTTGCATCGATGAAGTGGGGTTGAGCCGCAGGGCAT
>Ga0315315_10005351_pt1 | contig 11830 bp, 11 predicted proteins | sample M140m3416metaG_FD_203699 | JGI IMG/M metagenome (GOLD analysis project Ga0315315, IMG submission 203699) | Ammonia-oxidizing marine archaeal communities from Monterey Bay, California, United States - M1 40m 3416 | ecosystem: Environmental > Aquatic > Marine > Intertidal zone | place: USA...
TGAGTAATCTTTCTCGGAAAAGAAGATATATTTGAATTTTGTGCATTTGTATTAAAGGAAATAAATAGTGAGATTAAAAAAGCAGATATAATAATTGAGTTTAGTAGTCTTTTCATATTCTGTTAGCCTATCAAATTTTATACCAAAAAGCGATAATTTAAGTGAGAATAAAATATCTTTGAACTGATGAAAGAACAAAAGATTTCAGTTGTAATACCTTGCTTAAATGAAGAGGAGCATATTGAAACCTGTATACGGTCAATAATAGACAATGGTTACCCCAAAAATTTACTTGAGATTATTGTGGTAGATGGCAAAAGTAATGATGGAACATTGTCTATTTTAGCTCAACTGAAAACGGAATACAATCAGCTAAAAATTGTAGAAAACCAAAAAAAAATAACCCCTGTATCTCTAAACCTGGGATTAAATACGGCCTCATCTCGCTTCGTCTTAATAGCAAGTGCACACAGCTCTTTTGATAAGCATTATATTGAAGTATTAATAAATGCATTGGAAGAAACTCCTGACGCGATTGGAGTCGGGGGACCAATGAAAACATTGGTGAAAAATGAGACCAAGACCTCCTGTGCTATTCAGGAAGTTTTACAACACAAATTTGGTGTTGGTAATTCAATTTTCAGAACGGGCACTAATAAAAAAATTGAGGTTGATACGGTTCCATTTGGACTTTATAAGAAAGAGGTTCTTGTTAATGCCGGAGGATACGACGAAAAACTCGTTCGAAATCATGATATGGAATTATCAAAGAGATTAACAGAAAGTGGTGGTAAGATTTATTTGATTCCTGAAACGAGCTGTAATTATTTTGCAAGAGAAACCTATAGAGGTTTGAATAAAAACAACTTTAAAAATGGGAAATGGAATATGCTTACTGTTTATATTACGCGCAGATTTTCTTCACTTAGCATAAGGCACTTTGTACCTATGCTATTTGTGCTTTCGCTGATTATACCCTCGTTGCTTTCATTTGTTTACTTTCCTTTTATTTATCTCTCTACACTTTCATTATTACTTTATGTGTTGGGGATCACCTATTTTTCGGCTTGTATAACATCTAATAAAACAACATTTTTTCATTTGTTTTTAGGGTTTTTAAGCTTACATTTTAGCTATGGATTAGGGTCTTTAATAGGTCTTTTATCAATTCCTTTTGTAAAAAGAGCATGAACAAGCAAGAAACATATCATAGTGATATTTCTGATTATCTTGGTGTAAATCAACAAAACATTCAAACCTATTGGAAAGGAAGAGTAGCATTATATACGGCCTTAAAAGCGATGAATATTGGTGCAGGAGACGAAGTAATTTTACCTGCATTCACGTGTGTTGTCGTACCTAATGCCATCATTTATCTCGGGGCGACACCAATATATGTAGACATTGACAAAAATAGCCTTTGTGCTTCTGCCAAAAATATCGAGGACGCATTAAGTCTAAAAACAAAATGCATTTTAATCCAAAATATGCTTGGTTTGTCATTCGAAGTAGATAAGATCATTACGCTTGCAAGATCTAGAGGAATATATACTATTGAAGATTGCACTCATGGTTTTGGAGGCACTTACAATGGTGCTTTTAATGGGTTAAAAACCGATTGTTCATTTTATTCAACACAATGGAACAAACCCTTTTCTACCGGAATAGGAGGGATTTTATATGTGCAAAATAAAGAGTTGTTAGGAAGAATTGAAGAGATTAATAAGGAACTAAAGTCCCCTAGCCTTAAAAATGTACTGAATCTTCGCATACTACTTTTTGCCAGAACATATATTCTTAAAAATTGGTCTTATTGGTTTCTTTTAAGACTTTACCGCAGGTTAAGTGCTATTGGGCTGGTAGTTGGTTCATCTTCAAAAGAGGAGATTGAAGGAGTGCAGGAGCCAAGTAATTACTTTATGGGATTATCACAAGTTCAGGCCCATAATGGAATAAAAGCCTTGAAGAAATTAAATAAAGTTCTTGAAGCAAGAAGAAAAAATGGAATAAAAATAAATGAGTGGATGCAATCACAAAACAAATGTCATTTCTCGGGTGAATTAATCGGTAATCATTCTTTTCTAAAGTTTCCCGTATTGGTCAAAAACAGAGATTCATTTATGCTTGCTGCAGAAAAAAATAAAATACCAATCGGTGATTGGTTTATTTCTCCTCTTCACCCTGTTAAAGGTGATTTAACTCCATGGAAGCTTAAAAAGGCATTATTTCCAAATGCTGAAGAAGTTTCTCGACAAATCGTAAATTTGCCTACAGATAATATTCATTTTGATTCTCTAATAAAATTTCTCGAGATTCATAAAAACGATTTGATATAAGTATGATTCCATTTTCACCTCCACGTATTGATCAGAAAGTTCTTGATGAGGTTAATGCTGCTTTATTAAGTGGATGGATCACTACCGGTCCAAGAACAAAACTTTTTGAAAAAAAAATAAATGAATATTGTGGCTGTAAAACAACAGTGGCAGTTAATTCGTGGACCATGGGAATGGAGGTTTTTTTAAGATGGTGGGGAGTTGGTCCAGGAGATGAAGTTATCATTCCCGTTTATACGTATTGTGCAAGTGCAAATGTGGTTATTCATACAGGTGCAACAGCAATTATGGTTGATATCAATGGGGATGACTTTAATATAGCACTAGACAAAATTGAAGCAGCAATTACCTCTAATACGAAGGTAATTATGCCTGTTGATGTCTCCGGATTCCCATGTGATTACGATGAAATTCTTTCTCTTTCAAAAAAACATCATAAGATATTTAATCCTTCTAATGAAAAACAAAAACAATTGGGTAGGATTTTAGTAGCTGCTGATGCGGCACACAGCTTTGGTGCCATATATAAAGGAAATCGTTCAGGAAGCCTTGCTGATGTTACATGCTTCTCATTTCACGCTGTTAAAAACCTAACTACAGCAGAAGGTGGAGCTGTCTGTTTCAATTTACCAGATATATTCGATCACGAAGAAATTTATAAAGAATTTGTGACCATCACTCTACATGGACAGTCAAAAGATGCTTTGGCGAAGACAAAAAAAGGAGCATGGAAATACGATGTCGTTTCCCCTGGTTATAAATGCAATATGACGGACATACAAGCTGCAATAGGCTTGGTTGAGCTAGATAGGTATGCTGAAAATTTAGAAAGAAGAAAAACAATATTTTCTTTATATAATAAAGCTTTTGAAAATAAAAACTGGTCTATACTACCACCACATATCAGTAAAGATAAAACATCGAGTTATCATCTTTATTTGTTACGCATCAAAGATGTTACTGAAGAACAAAGAGACACCATCATTCAGCACATTTTTGAAAAGAATGTTTCTGTCAATGTTCATTTTCAACCTTTACCCCTACTCACTGCTTATAAAAATTTAGGATATTGTATGAATCATTATCCAGTTGCCCATCAGAAATATCAAACTGAAATAACATTGCCTGTATATTACAATCTTGATGACCATCAGGTGAGCATAGTGATTGATGCGGTAATTTCAGCTGTTGAAATGGTTTTAAGTGAATAAATAATGAAACGATCATTTGATATTATTTTTTCTCTTTTAGTATTGGCTCTTTTTTTACCGTTCGGTATTATTATCTCTTTACTCATTGTACTTTCATCTTCAGGTGGAATCTTCTACAAGCAAGAAAGAATAGGTAAAAACGGAGCGCCATTTATGCTTTACAAATTCAGATCTATGCGAACAAATTCAGATCAATCTGGTACACTTACTGTTGGCATGAAAGACTCCAGAATCACAAAGATTGGTGTATTTATCCGAAAATATAAGCTTGATGAGTTTCCCCAATTTATTAATGTTCTTTTTGGAAGTATGAGTGTTGTTGGTCCCAGGCCGGAGGTTAGTGAATTCGTAGCTCTATACACTCAAGAGCAAAGAAAAGTATTAGATGTGAAACCAGGTATTACTGATTATGCATCACTTGAATATTTCAATGAAAATGAGGTATTGGCAAAATCTTCTGACCCTCGGAAAACCTATATCGAAGAGGTCATGCCCCATAAAATCATAATCAATAAAAAATACCTAAGTAGGCCAACTCTCGGTCATGATTTGAAAATCATTGGAAAAACCATCAAACGAATTTTATTCTATTGATTCTATTTTTCATTATCTTAATGACAAATAACTAAAACAATAATTATGAAATTTAGCAAATTTACAATTGTACTGTTATTGATTTCCAGTTGTTCTGGATTGAAGAAAATTAAGGTATCTCAAATTGAGGACATTTGGTTTGAATACAGCCCTAATCAGGATTTGAACCATGGGTCTAAATTTAAAGGCGAAATTATGCTACAAACCTATGATGGTAAACAGCATGAAATGTCTAAAAACAGCAAACTTTCATTCATTTCAAATGATTTGAGAAAAAATGGGAGATCCGGCTCCTACATCATTATAAAAAAATCAAACTCATTTAATGACAAAAATTGTCTAATGACCTTAAAATACACTCACAAAGAGGAAGAATTTGTTAAGACTGATTCTTTACTTATGAATTTTCGAGGTCCTTTAAGCCTTTTATACAATGGTAATCATGGAATCAATGGTCAAAATCAAAGAAACCGTGGCACTCCTTTACTCCTTCGAGATGGAAAAGATGGAGAAACTGGTCCAGATGGAACTAATGGGGCTTCTGCAAATAATTACACTGCTCACCTTTGGAGAGACAGCGCTTTTATATATGTTCATATTACGGAAGATATTACAAATAATGTATATAGATATCAAATGACAAGTGGCAACAGTATTCATTTTGACCTATCAGGTGGAAATGGAGGAAATGGAGGAAATGGAGGAGATGGAGGAAATGGCAAAGACGGTCAAATTAAAGGAGACAAAATCAAACGTCCAGGAGATGCCGGTAATGGTGGAAACGGTGGAAACGGTGGAAATGGTGGGAATGGTGGGAATCTCAAAATAATCCTGCATTCAAACTGTTCTGATGTACAAACACTAATTTCTTTCGAGGCTAAAGGCGGATATGCAGGTAAGGCAGGAACTGCAGGAGAGTCTGGAGAACCTGGAACACCATTAAGTGGTCAACAGGCGGCAAGACAAGGCTGGAATGGTAACCATGGGCAAGGAGGATACAAAGGTTATGATGGAGATTATACCATGTCCATTCAAGATTTCAACTTTTCAGATTACGATTAATAGGCATTAAGGCCATCTTATAGAAGATAACAATTATCATGGCCAAAGTCAAGTTTTTTCTTTGACTATTCCTTTCTAACTTAAAGTATATCAATAAAATATACATGTTAGTAAAAACATATTCGAGTACCCTTTGTGGTATTTCATCAACCACCATCACAATCGAAGTTAATCTCGGAACCGGAATCAATTTTTATTTGGTTGGACTTCCTGATAATGCCGTAAAAGAAAGCCACCAAAGAATAAAATCTGCATTCAAAAACAATGGGCTAAAGTTCCCAGGAAGAGAAATCACCATAAACATGGCTCCAGCGGATATAAAAAAAGAAGGCACCGTATTTGATCTTCCAATAGCGATTGGAATATTATCGGTAAGTAAGCAAGTAAATGATAAGCTTCTAAAGGATTACTTAATGATTGGAGAACTCTCATTAGATGGCTCACTACAATTTTGTAAAGGGGTATTGCCAAGAGTTTTACAAGCAAAAAAAGAAGGCTTTAAGGGAATTATTGTACCTCAAGAAAATTATCAAGAGGCTCGACTCGTAGAAAAAATAGAAGTAATACCCGCCTCTAATATTCAAGATGTAATTCATTTTTTCAATCTTCAACAGATGCCTAAAATGAAGACCTATATCCCACCTCCTGTTTCAAAAGGCATAGATCTAGACTTTAAAGATGTTCAAGGCCAATTTCAGGTCAAAAGAGCCTTTGAAATTGCGGCAGCTGGTGGTCACAACTTAATTCTTATTGGCCCTCCCGGAGCAGGAAAGTCAATGATGGCCAAAAGAATGCCGGATATTCTTCCTCAATTAAGTATTGATGAAGCACTCGAAACCACTTCACTTTATAGTGTATCTCAAAAAGTCAATTATCAAGGAAATTTGATTCGTGATAGACCTTTCAGGAAGCCTCACCATAGCATATCTGACGTAGCATTAGTTGGTGGAGGTGCAGTACCCAAGCCTGGTGAGATTTCTCTTGCACATAATGGTGTCCTATTTCTCGATGAATTACCCGAATATAAAAGAAACGCCCTTGAAGTCATGCGACAGCCCATGGAGGATCAGTTCGTAAGCATCTCCCGAGCTAATTTTTCTATAGATTATCCAGCTAATTTTATGCTTTTAGCAGCGATGAATCCCTGTCCATGTGGTTATTTAAATCATCCAAAAAAAAGATGCTCCTGTAGTAGCTATCAGGTTCAACGCTATCTTTCAAAAATTTCAGGTCCTCTTTTGGATAGAATTGATTTGCATATCGAGTTATCTCCTGTACCCTTTTCTGAACTTTCAAACAAAATAGCTCAAGAATGCAGCAGGACCATAAGAGAAAGAGTGAATGCTACTCGAGAGATACAAAATAACAGGTTCAAAAACAAAAAAAAGAACCGAAGCAATTCCAATATGACTAAATCAGAATTAAATAAATACTGCTTGTTAACGAACGATTCTTCTGAGCTTATTGAATTGGCAATGAATAAACTAAACTTATCCGCACGAGCTTATGACAGAATTTTAAAAGTGGCCCGTACCATAGCAGATATGGATTTTAAAAGTAATATCGAACAAAGCCATATTGCAGAGGCTATTCAATATCGAGCATTAGACAAATTGAATCATTACTTGGGCTAATGGCTAAATTCTTTTTCGACATCTTTAAAATTCTTGACTTCATTAAACATTCGTTCTTGAGACTGAATCACGTAAAATTCAAAAGGAAACTTAAAGGCTAATTCTAAATCATGGGTTGATATAATGATTCCTTTGTTGTGTTCTTTACACAATACATCGAGAAGCTCATACACTTTTCTCTTATTAGCATAATCCAAGTGGGAGGTGGGTTCATCCAAAAGAATATAATCGGTCTGTTGAACATACGCTTTTGCAATAGCGCATAGCTGAAGTTCTCCTGAGCTGAGCTGATTGGTGAATTTTTCAGACAAATGATGAATACCAAAAAGAGATTTGGCTTTTTCTACCTCCTTAATGTCCGTTTCTGAGGCTTTTCCAAAAATATTAGTAAAGTTTGATCTGCCCAGCATCAAATACGAATCAACGCTTAAAAAAGATACCCCTTTTGGATTTGAGCTGACATAAGCAATATGAGAAGATAGCTCTTTACTTGAATAAATTTTAAGCATTTTATCATTAAGTGAAATAACACCCTTTAACGGTTTTATCAAGCCTGCTAAAGTGAGTAGAAATGCTGATTTACCTATCCCATTTTTTCCAGTAAGGACGTGCACACCTCCCTTATTGAATACCGCTTCATTAACGGAAAACAATTCCTTATCGAAACCAACAGCTATGTTCTTTAGGTATATCATCTAAGTTTGCTGATTAAAATATAAATAACAAAAGGTGCTCCAATTAATGAAGTTAACGCATTGATAGGAATAATGAGTACCTCACTGAATAACTGGGTTACAATATCGCAGCTCAAAAGAAAAAAGGCTCCAAACAAAAGGTTTCCAAAGAAAAGGAGTAAATGGTTCTGGGTCCTAAAAAGCATTCTTGTAAGATTGGGAACGGCAAGACCTACAAAAGCTATAGGTCCACAAAATGCAGTAATTAAGCCCGTGAATACGGCAGTTACAAAAACAATTAGTATTCGCAGCTTTTTGATGTTATAGCCCATAAGGCGTACTTCATCTTCTCCAAGTACTAGTATATTCAATGGCTTTACAATAAAAATAGTAAGAAAACAGGTACCAATAAAAACCATTGATATCATCGGGATCTGCTCAATCGTAACACCATTCAATGAACCCATTGACCATAACGTAAAAGCTTTCAATGCCTCAGCTTGTGAACCTACTTCAAGGATAGTAATAATAGAAGAAACAAAACTCCCAAGCATTACGCCAAATAAGAGTAAACTGATTTGATTTCTAAGAAATGAGGCCGTAAATAAAATAAATAAGCCAAAAACAAAAGCCCCTAAAAGGGCAGAGCCTATTAAGCCCAGCTCAGAATTAAAAAATCCTATACCCGAAAGAAGTCCAAGTGCCACCATCAGGCTCGAACCTGAGTTTATGCCCAAAACATAGGGTCCTGCTAAAGGATTTTGAAATAACGTTTGCATCAGCATTCCCGCGATAGATAAAGCGGCACCTGAAATAATAGCCATTAGGATTCTAGGTAAACGAATTTCACGGATGATGACTTGATCTATGTCTTCATTAGAGTAATCAATAAGTGAGTGATATAAATCCTGAACATTAGTATCAACATCGCCATAGAGAAGACCATATATAGAAAGTAAAACAATGCCTGCCAAAACCAAGAACAGACCAGCAGAATAGGACTTTATACCTTTCATTCGACCATTTTATAAAAAACCAATTTATTTAAATCCATCTGGTCCATTTTTTTCAGTTCTGCAAAATCAGCTAAGATTAAATCAGGACGACATGCAGAAAGCTCCCAATATTTATTGATGTTATGAGAATAGCAAAATACAGAACTTTGATTTAATGGGGGCAATAATTTTGATTTTGGGTGGGTATTAAGAATTTTTCGTTTGCTATCAAATCCTGGGTTCAGCCACAAATCAACGTCTGAAGACATCCCTAATACTTTTTCAAAAGATAAAGCAAGACTCCCAGTTCCTGTTTGATTGGAAAAAAGATATGACAAACCCGCATCATTAAATAACCTGGCATGATAGCTCTGTCCAGCTGGAGCATACCAATAATCTCCAGTCATATTACCGGATAAAATTTTGACATTCGTCATGGTATCAATTTGACTTTTTATTCGCTCATAATTGGTACAAATCTCTTCAAATTTTCGCTTGGCTTCATCTTGATGACCAGTAACGTATCCAAATAGTAAAATCCATTCTGCTCTACCTAATGGGTGTGTTTCTCGCCAATCATAATTAGGAAGGGTTTTAATTCTTAGCTTATTTAATAGCTCCTGTTTTGGAAATTCATTTGAAAACCCATTATAAACAACAAGCTCGGCTTTTGACTTAATAATTCTTTCAGAAGATGTGGTTTGTTCTTCACCCAACTGAACAGGCTGTTGACTTTTAAGCTGAGTATTAAAAACATATTTTAAATCTGAAACAGCAACGATTCGATCAATCATATTCAATTCTGCAAGCATTCCGATATGCGTACTTGACAAAACGGCCATTCTTTCCACAGGCTTTTCTATGTCATAATTATCCTTTGAGCCACCTTTAGATTTAAAATTAGGGAGCTTTAATCTATAGATTTCTGTAGGGTTATCCGGATTTATTATTTCAATAAAGACCGTTTCTTTTGACTCTGAAATCCTGAGCCATTTACTGTACTTGCAGACATTTTTCGAATCATCTATTTGAGTAATATCCGGACTGTTTCCACATGAAAAAATGAAAAAAACAAGTCCGATATAAATGAGTCTCATTTAATATTTTTCATTTTCATTCGGGAAATCCCCACTTCTTACATCTTGAATGTATGACTGAAATGAATTGAGCATTTGTTCGTGCAAATTATTGTATTTTCTTAAAAACCTCGGACTAAATTCATTGTTTATGCCAAGCATATCATGAACCACGAGAACCTGTCCATCAACTCCTGCCCCTGCTCCTATTCCTATCACGGGTATTGTTAGCATTTTGGCCACTTTTTCCGCAAGTTCTGCTGGTATCTTTTCCAATACAATAGCGAAGCATCCTGCATCTTCTAATGCTTTAGCATCAGCAATTAAGCGTTTTGCTTCTTCCTCCTCTTTAGCTCTAACTACATAAGTTCCAAATTTATATATTGATTGAGGTGTTAACCCTAGGTGTCCCATTACGGGAATTCCAGCAGTTAAAATTCTTTGTGTTGATTCTAAAATCTCTTGTCCACCTTCCATTTTGATGGCATGTCCTCCCGACTCTTTCATGATGCGAATGGCGCTTGACAGGGCTTCTAGGGAGTTTCCTTGATAGGATCCAAATGGCATATCTACAACAACCAATGAGCGATTTACTGCTCGCACTACGGATGAAGCATGATAAATCATCTGGTCGAGTGTAATTGGCAAGGTTGTTTCGTGCCCTGCCATAACATTAGAGGCTGAATCACCAACCAAAATAACATCAATTCCCGCTTCGTCAATAATCCGAGCCATCGAGAAATCATAACCTGTAAGCATGGAGATTTTTTCTCCTTCACTCTTCATTTCCTGTAAGGTATGGGTGGTTACTTTTTTTACATTTTTATGTACCGACATAATGTGTTTATTTATTTTTTTGAGTCAAATATTTACCAACATTTTCTTCAATTCTCCCATTGATATTGGTGGTGTCAGATTTGATAAATTTTTTCCCGGTAATTTTTTCATAAAGCTCAATATAACGTTCTGAAATAGTTTGAACAAATGAATCAGGCATGTTTGGCATTTTTTGTCCATCAAGACCTTGAAATCCATTTTCAATTAACCATTGTCGAACAAACTCCTTTGAGAGTTGGCGCTGAGCCATTCCCTTGGCCTGTCTTTCTTCATAACCCTCAGCATAGAAATACCTGGATGAATCAGGAGTGTGAATTTCGTCAATTAAAATGACCTTTCCATCCAATAGACCAAATTCGTACTTCGTGTCTACTAAAATCAAACCCCGTTCTGCTGCCATTTGAGTCCCTCTTTCAAATAATTTTCTTGTAATGTTTTCTAGCTCTAGATAGATCTCCCTTGGGACGATTTCCTTAGATAGGATTTCTTCTCTGGAAATATCTTCGTCATGCCCTTCATCTGCTTTTGTTGCAGGTGTGATAATGGGTTCTGGAAACTGATCATTTTCATTCATTCCTTCTGGCATATTCACTCCACACAAAACCCTTTTCCCTTTTTTATACTCCCGTGCTGAGTGACCAGCAAGGTATCCTCTTATTACCATTTCTACTCTAATGGGAACACAAGCATATCCAATGGCCACATTGGGATCTGGTGTATCTATAAGCCAATTGGGCACAATGTCTGAGGTAGCATCCAAAAACATGGTAGCCACTTGATTAAGAACTTGTCCCTTAAAAGGAATGCCTTTGGGTAAAATATGGTCAAAAGCAGAAATCCGGTCAGAAGCAACCATAATCAAACGGTCGTCATCCAAATGATGAACATCTCGCACCTTACCATGATAAACTGATCGCTGGCCAGAAAAATTAAAATTTGATGTCGTTAATGCATTCATAAGTATTGGTTCGAAATTATTTATCTTCATTTTTATCAAAGGCGGTGATGATTTTTTTTACGAGCTTATTTCTTATCACATCATTCTGCCCAAGTCTTATTATTCCAATGTCTTTAACGTCTTTTAATGAATCTAATGCAGAAGCCAATCCTGACTTTTGTCTAGTTGGTAGATCTATTTGACTCATATCACCGGTGATGATGAATTTTGCAGTGACTCCCATTCGTGTCAAAAACATTTTCATTTGCATTTTTGTTGTGTTCTGTGCTTCATCTAGAATAACAAAAGCTTTATCTAAGGTTCGTCCTCTCATAAAAGCGAGCGGTGCAATCTCAATTACTCCATATTGTAACATTTCAGCCAATTTTTCAGCAGGAATCATTTCTCTTAAAGCATCATATAGAGGCATTAGATAAGGATCGAGCTTGTCCTTTAAATCTCCTGGTAAAAAAC
>Ga0315315_10005352_pt1 | contig 11829 bp, 12 predicted proteins | sample M140m3416metaG_FD_203699 | JGI IMG/M metagenome (GOLD analysis project Ga0315315, IMG submission 203699) | Ammonia-oxidizing marine archaeal communities from Monterey Bay, California, United States - M1 40m 3416 | ecosystem: Environmental > Aquatic > Marine > Intertidal zone | place: USA...
GTGACATAAAGAAGGCTAAGATTCCAGTGAGCCAAAATAACTGCCTGTAAGAAAAGCCTCTTGAGATAAGCCATACTTTTAACTTATCAAAAACGAGGCGCTCTCGCATTGATTCAATGTAAGTCATCGCCACGAGTAGGAATAAGAAGAGCTCTGCAAATTCTAAAAAATTATGTCTAACTGCTGCTTCAGCAGCATGAGGAATGCCTTTAGAGGCGTATACCCATCCAATGATTGCCCAAATTGCACCTGCAGCCAAAATAACTGGCTTTGACTTACGAAGATGCGTGAACTCTTCGATCATTACAAAGAAGTAAGCACTAACGAACAGTGCTAATGCAATATAACCAGCTGCGTGAGATGTTAGATCTATATTTTCTCCAGGAGAGGCTGCAAAAGTAAGACTTGGAATTACTCCAATTAGTAAAATCAGTATTTTATTCATTTTTTAATTAAATTAAGTTGAGGACCATGTTCATTGTTTATAGTGATTTTATCGTCTAATAAATCCACATCTAATGTTGCCATACAATAAAATTTCGAATTATATTTTACTCTATTGACAACCATTCCGCTTCCTTTATAACGATCCCCCCTTGCCTTTGCAGCTTTAGAGGATGCGCAGTACAAATTATCACCGACTTGAACTTCAAAATGAGACTCAAATAGAAATAATCGTCTCTTTGCTTCGCCCAGGTAATGAAGCCTGGCTACAACTTCTTGGCCTGGATAGCAACCTTTTGAAAAATTAACTCCAAATTCATTAATATCTAGATTTAACATTTGAGGGACAAACTTTTCGCTCGATTTCAAGAATACTTCAGGTAGTTGAGAGTCAATACATTCTTTTGTCCATTCGTCAGTGTGAGTCGTAATTTTTTCAATTGATTCTTCATTTGATTGAATCAGTAATGATAAATTTTCATTTATTGAATATGCATTAGAATGATCCTCATTGATTAAGCCTATCTGGAGATACTCTGTTGAAATATCTTCAATTATTACATCTGACATAATAATAAACATTTGAAGTCTAGTTTTAATTTTATCTAGAAGATCTTCTGGAAAAGACAGCATAAAACTATCATGAAAACGTATTACCCATAATAAAGCAATTATCTTGCCTTGATGCTGACAATATGCATTCAATTGGACCCTATTGAGCTCAAGTTTAGTTATATCATTACTAAACTGGTTTTGAAGGAAAATTTCAGAATCCAATCCTGAAATTCTTAACAAAGCCCGATTTTTTAAGAATACTTTCATTAAAATATTATTTTAATTTATTTTGAGATCATTAGTTTAAATAGGCAAAAAAAAACCCAGGGTAACCCCTGGGTTTAATTCACTAACTTACTACTAAGTTAACTATGATTCTAAACTAATTTAGAATGCAACAGAAGCCTTAAGTGTAAGTGACTCATTAGATGAATCGTAAGTAGCTGCTAGTGTAGCACCTGAAGTCAACGAACGAGAAATTGCAACAGTTGTGAAAGAAGCCTTAGAAGCTACAGAGTTCTTACCATATCCATTTGCACCATCACCGTTAGCTGTACCAGTTTTCGCTGCAGCTGAAGCACGATCTGCAGTGTGAGCTACAGTCATTGTGTTTCCAGCAAGGCCAAATGCCGCTGTAACAGCCTTGTCACTGTTCAATGTAACTGCAACACCACTTACAGTAGTACCAATGCTCCAAGAAGTTGAACCACCATCGTTAGTCAATGACATGTCCATACCTGCAATTGAAGCAGAACCAGTAGTCTTATCAGAACCATCCTGGATAGTGTGTGAAATAGCAACACCTGACCAAGTACCTGAAACTGAAACGTTACCAGAGTTGTCTAGACCAATTGTAGCGTCACCAACAGGAGCCGCAAGGCTTACAGTAACACCAGTATCAACTGATTCTAATGCTTGACCACCAGTAGCAGTAGTTGATGATACTTCATTATGCATATCAGCAGAAACAGTTACAGGACCAATAGTTGTTGCCATTGTAGCAGCAGTAGTATTTGGACCAGTAGTACCTTCAACATCCATTGAGTATGTGAATGTAGTTCCACCTGACGTACCTACTAAAGTGATATCAGCGTCATATGATGTTGCTGAAGCAGCAGATCCATTATCATCATAAGAAACTGAAGCCGCTCCACTTAGAGCGATAGCACCCATAGCAGAAGTTGATGCTACAGCTGTTGTCGCGAATAGTGCGATTAGTTTTTTCATTTTATTCTCCATTTAGAATATTTAATTGTTGGTATAACCAACACCCATATGTTATTTAAAAAAAATAACAATAAACACATAATAAACAGAATTAATCGTATTGTCAACAAATAATTGAAAAAATAATACATTTAGTTGTTTTTTTTCAACAATAACTAAATCTGATTTATATTATCTCCCAATTTTACTAGTCATTATTGGTATTGAAATAAATCAACAATTTGAATTGCATTGCAATTTATTAAGTTTTTTTGTCAAATTCTCACTTAATTGATGATCAGTGTTGCATATATGATAATCTTAAAAAAAAACCGGGATTTACCCGGTTTTATAATCAAATATAGATTTAACCCTTAAAAAAGATAGCCTCCATGGCCAGCACCAACCATGCAAAGCAACATAGGAACTGATAATACTACATTAGTTCTTGAAGCCATTGCAGCAGTAAATTTTGCTTTCGCAATTTCTTCAGCACCAGCTTCAACAATACCAAGTACTTTTTTCTGATTAGGCCAAATAAGAACCCATACATTAAACAGCATAATTGTTCCCATCCATGCACCAAGACTCATCATGGCTCCAGCTGGAGCATTAAACATAAAAGTATCCATAAAACCATATTGAGGTGAAATAGATAACGCCCAAGCACCAGTTAACCATGTTGCAGCAGCAGCCATACGAAACCAAAGAAGTGCCCTTGGAGCAACATATTTACCAATTGCTGCAGGACCTGGACCACCCTCATCAGCTAAAGCATCAGCTAAAGCAGGCACTTGAACAAAATTAAAATAATAAAGAAGCCCTATCCAAGTAACACCAAACATTGCATGGAGCCAGATACTAAGGTTTCTCGTGATTAAAGAAGAATTCTCAGGAGATAAAAAAATTGCAACTAGAATTGCAAGTACAAAGCCGCTAATTATTGTTCCTCTTACTGAAGTTAATGGATTCATAGTATTGAAAAGTGTAATTGTAAAATACTAATTATAAATTGTTCAAAATCATTTAATTGTATTTTTATTATTTATATTTGTAATTATAATTAGAGGCTCACAGTTTTTTTATATAGGAAGAAACGATGCTACTAAGCTTTAAAAATTTGATTATTTTTACATTTCTCTCAAGTGCATTATTTTCAGTTTCAACAATTAATGCTTCTGAAATTCCCAACCTGATTGAGTACCAAGATAGCAAGTTAATTCTCAATGGTCAGGGGACGCGTGTTATTTTCTTCATGAAGGTCTATGAGGGTGGATTGTATCTTGAGGCTAAAAATTCAGATGCTGAAGAAATAATTAATGACAAAGCTCCTATGGCTATTCGAATAGATGTCACCTCTGAAATGGTTACTGCTGATGCTATGAAAAAAGCCTTGAGTAATGGATTAGAAAAATCAACTAATAGTAACACAGGTCCAATATCAAATGAAATAGCACAGTTGGCTTCATCATTCAATAGTTCAGTCACATCAGGTGATTTTTATGAGTTTATCTATATTCCAGAAATTGGAACACATGTATTAAAAAATAATGAACTAGTTGAATTAATCCCTGGATATGCTTTTAAAAAAGCTTTCTTTGGGATTTTTCTCTCAAATAATCCAATCCAAAAAAACTTAAAAAAAGCAATGCTTGGAGGTTAATTTAAGAATGCAAAATCATCCCACTTCATTTGCCGAATGGCAAAATTATCCCTCTACTCTTGATCCTATTCATATATCTTGGCTAAAAAATTCAAAAAAATCTAAAACTGCTTTTGCAGTTGCTGATATCGAGGGCGTAGAAATTCCACATAAAAGATTCATAACAGGAGTTTTGCTCTTCTCGAAAAAAATTGCCGAATATAGTCCTGAACAAAATGTTGGTTTACTTCTGCCCAGCAGTGGCGGTGGTGCAATTGCCTCAATAGCAATACTCTCACTTGGCAAAACTATTGTAAATCTCAACTTTACAGCTGGTAAAAAAGCACTCCAATCTGCGGCAAAGCAAGCCGAAGTAAAACATATTTACACTTCCCGTAAGTTTCTAGATAAGATGCTGGAAAGAGGAATAGATTTAGAATCATTTTTTCCTAATTCTAAACTCCTCATGCTTGAAGATATTCGTGAAGAAATATCGACTATATCCAGAATTGGCACTCTTTTGAAGGCAATTTTATTTCCTGTAAGTATGATTAGGAAGAGTTACTTTAAGGAGGTTTCAATGAATGATACCGCCGCCATTTTATTTTCAAGTGGCAGTGAGGGCTCACCAAAAGGGGTAGAACTATCACACAGTAATATTGCTGCTAATGCTAAGCAGGCAGCAATTGAATTAGGCGCGGTTGAGAGTGATGTTATTATGTCAACGCTACCAACTTTCCATGCTTTTGGCTTCGCTATAACAACTTTAATGCCGCTTTCAGAAGGCATCCCGATTGTTTGTCATGCAGATCCAAAAGATGTTGTTACGATTGCATCTGGAATCCAAAAATATTCGGGAACGATACTGGTCGGAACTCCAACTTTTCTTAGAATGTACACTATAAGTAAGAAAGTAAGTATTGAATCTATGCAGTCATTAAGACTTGTTGTCGCAGGTGCAGAAAAATTAAGATCAGAGGTTAGAGATGGCTTTGAAAATAAATTCAATATGCCAGTTTTTGAGGGTTATGGAACTACAGAAACCTCACCTGGCGCATCCGTAAATTTACCTGATATCGAATCTCCATATAAATTAAGAAATCGACCAGGGACTGTTGGTAAGGCATTTAGTGGAACAGAATTCAGGATAGTTGATCCTGACTCTTTGGATCCCATCCCAACAGGAGAGGATGGACTTATTTTAATTGGAGGCCCTCAAATAATGAAGGGCTACTTAAAGATGCCAGAGAAAACTGCCGAAGTGATTGAACTTATTGATGGATATAGATGGTATCGAACTGGAGATAAGGGCCACTTAGATAATGATGGCTTTTTAACAATTGTTGATAGGTACTCAAGGTTTGCAAAAATTGGTGGTGAGATGATAAGCCTCACATCTGTTGAAGAAGAAATATTAGATGCCTGCAATGATAAAGATTTGGAGATTGCCGCTACCTGTCTGCCAGACCAACGCAAGGGTGAGAAAATTGTCCTTCTCTCTACAAGTAGTCTTGAGAAAAGTGAACTGACAAAAATTCTTTCAAAAGCAAAAATTAACCCTCTATATCATCCATCTTCAGTTCTTGTAGTCGATGAGATTCCTAAACTTGGAAGTGGAAAAACAGACTTTGGTGCTACTAAAAAAATTGCGTTAGTTAATGATCAATAAATAGATCAATGCCAGAATTACCTGAAGTTGAAACCACTCGCAGAGGTTTAGAACCATTAATTACTAATAGAAAAATAAGTTCAATTCATATTTACAAAAAAAGGCTTCGATGGGAGATACCTTCTCATCTTGAAAATACTCTCAAGGATCAAAACATAAGAAAAATCTCAAGGCGTGCGAAGTATTTACTAATCCATTTTGATAATGGGCAGTTAGTTATCCATCTTGGCATGTCAGGCTCTATAAGTGTAGTGAACTCTTTTAAACTATTAAAAAAGCATGAGCATTTTGAACTTAAACTAGATGATGGCAATAGTATGAGATTTCATGATCCTAGAAGGTTCGGATCAATTCTATGGCAAAAGGATAATGAAACCCTATATCTATTAAAAAACTTGGGGCCAGAGCCATTGAGTTACGAGTTTAATAATGATTCACTCTTTAGCTCATCTAATGGAAAATCAAGAAACATCAAATCATTTATTATGGATAGCAAAATTGTTGTTGGAGTTGGCAATATATATGCCTCCGAAAGCCTCTTTCTAGCTAGAATTTCGCCAAAAAGAGAGGCTGGAAAAACCTCCAAAAAGCGCTTCAAAGCCTTAACTTGTTCCATTAAAGATGTTTTAACAGATGCGATTAATAATGGCGGAACAACCTTAAATGACTTTTCAAATGTTGAAGGCAATCCTGGATATTTTTCGCAAGTACTAAATGTATACGGCAGGGAAAATATGCCATGTATGAGGTGCAGTGGTAAAATCAAGCGAATCATTCAAAATCAACGAGCAACATACTACTGTCCTAAATGTCAACATTAGATAATCCAAAAGCTTTATTTCAGAGTAGTTGCGCCACAAACTCTGAGCCCTACGCACTTCAAAACATTGGCGACATGATGTCACCAGAATTTAGTGAAAATTGTATTCTCATTATAGATCCATCAATGCCACTTCACCATAAAGCTTATGTAATTATTGACTACAATAATGAACTTTATTTTCGTCAATATTTTGAAGAAAATGAGAGGAAAGTTTTAAGGTGTTTAAATCCCTCTTATGCTGAAATTGAATTAAATAACAACTTTGAAGTTCGAGGATGCATTACTCAGCAAAAACAAAGAAAATATAAGGTACTTCATTATTATGTTCCTAACAAATTTACTGGGGAAATTGAATTTACATTATGCGGCAAGGAGAAAACTCAATTATAAATCTTATGTCATCCAGATAAGATTAGCCATCCTTCCTGAGTTAATCCCATCTCTCCTGTAAGAAAAAAATTCATTCGACTCTTTAAAAGTACACCTATCTCCTCCAGAAATTGACTTAATCTGAAAACTCTCAAGAATCACTCTAGCTGCATCATATAAATCAAGATAAGTTCTATTATTTTTGATTGTAAAAGAACGTTCAAAGTTTAAATTTTTGGACAAATAGAGCCTCATAACTTCCTCGCCAACTTCAAAGGAATCGATTGATATTGCAGGACCAAGATGAACTACTAGACTATCACTATCTGAATTAAAAGATTCAATTAGATTTTCAATCACTCCAGAAACTAAGCCTCTCCAACCTGCGTGAGCAATGCCTACCATGGTCCCATTTTTTTTACTGATAAATACTGGCAAACAGTCAGCAGTCATAATTCCACAAACAATTCCTATTTTGGATGTATAACTAGCATCAGCCTCAATAACTTTGTTTATTAATGCAGCATCTACACAAATTGAAGAGTGAGTTTGATTTAACCAAACTGGTTCAGATGGTAAATCGAAATGATCTTTGAGAATTTTTCGATTCTCTAAAACAGAACCTTGCGTGTCATTTACATGAAGAGCCAAATTAAAATTTTCGAAGTTATCAACGCTTTTACCTCCATCAGCAAACCTCTGGGTGGTGATAAGTTTGACATTACTAGGAAAATTAGTCATCGTCTTTATAAATTAAATAATTTACTAATCAAAGATATTCAGAACTTCTAAAAGTTTTTTCATATCTTCAGGAAGCTCAATTTTCCATGACATTAATTTACCTGTGTCTGGATGAGTCAAAGTTATTTTTTTTGAGTGAAGAGCTTGCCTTTTAAAATCTTGAAGGGCATGTTTAATTTCTTGACTTGCTTTTTTTGGAAATCTTACTTTACCACCATAAATTGGATCTCCAATTAGAGGATAGCCTATATGAGAGAGATGCACTCTTATTTGGTGAGTTCTTCCAGTTTCAAGAATAGCCTTTACATGGGTATGATTAGAATATCGATCAACTACCCTGTAATGGGTAGTTGCATATTTTCCGTTATTCACGACTGCTTGCTTTATTCTATCTTTAGGATCTCTTCCAATTGGCTCATTAACTGTTCCTCCTGAGATCATATTTCCATAAACTATTGCAGAATACTCTCTCTCTATGAGATGGGATTGAAGCTGTTCAACAAGAAATTTTTGAGACTTATTATTTTTCGCAACAACCATTAAACCTGAGGTATTCTTATCAAGCCTATGTACTAGTCCAGCCCTATCAAGCCGGGATAATTCAGGTTCATACTCTAAAAGAGCATTAGCCAAAGTTCCAGTCCAATTCCCTGCTCCAGGATGAGTTACTAAACCAAATGGCTTGTTAATTATAATTATGTCACTATCTTCATAGATAACATCTAAAGAAATCTTCTGTGGAATCCAATTAGTTTTTTCTTTATGTCTAAGTTTTAAAGTTACTGTTTCATTACCATTAGACTTATCTTTAGGCTTAAAGACCTCTTCACTGATTAAGGCATCACCTGATTTAATCATAGAAGTAATTTTAGATCGAGAATGATGAGGAAGCATTTCTGAAATAGCTGAATCTAATCTTTGACCAGACATTCGATGTGGAATAACAACATGAAGAATTGTCATATTTTAGATAATGAATTTAAGATTTATTTTAAATTTTTTACACATGCTTTTAGAGATTCCTTCCAATGTTTTATTCTCAAATCAAAATCTTTAATTATTAGTTTTTTATTTAAAATAGAATAGCTTGGTCTTTTAGCAGGTAACGGAAACTCTTTAGTTTGAATTGGATTTACTAAGCATTTAGTTCCATAAAGATCAATTATTTCATGAGCAAAATCAAACCAGGTACATCCGCCTAAATTAGAAAAATTATATATTTTAGATGGCTTGTTCTTAGCAACAAATTTCTCACTAATAGCAATAGTCAATATTGCATTCGCCAAGTCATTTGCATAAGTTGGGGTTCCAAACTGATCAGAAATCATATTAATACTTTTATTAGTATTCGCAAGACTCAATACGGTTTTAACAAAATTACTTCCAAACTCTGAATATACCCAACCTGTTCTGATAATAATAGCATTTAAATTCATGACTGATAGCAAAGCATTTTCTCCAGATAGTTTAGACTTTCCGTACGAATTTAATGGAAAAGCACTATCATATTCATTATAAGGCTTACCTTTTTGACCATCAAAAACATAATCGGTTGAAACATGAATAAGACTCATATTTTTTTTCTTAGATATATTTGCTAATTCCTTAACTGCAGTATGATTAACTAGATTTGCTACAATCTCATCATCTTCAGCCCTGTCAACAGCTGTATATGCTGCACAGTTAATTACAATATCAACATTAAAATTATTAAAATAATTTTTTATACTATTTAATTTAGTCAAATCAATTTCTGCTTTTCCTGCAAAAATAAAACTATTTAAATGCGAATATTTTTTTTGTTTGGAAATTTTTTTTATTGACTTTCCTAATTGACCATTTTTTCCAATTACAAGGATTTTCATTTCTTGCTAATCAAATAAGTCAAAAGTTTTTTCCAATATAGAATATTTTTTATCTGAATCAGATAAATTAATAGATTTTTTAGAAATTTTCCAATCAATACCTAAATTTTTGTCATCAAAGGCAATACCTCTCTCATATTCAGGCGCAAAGTAATTATCAACTTTATACATTACAGTAGCAGTATTTGAGAGAGTTACAAACCCATGAGCAAAGCCTTTTGGAACCAATAGCTGTTTATTTGAATCTTGAGATAACTCCAATGCTACATGATGGCCAAAAGTTTTACTAGATTTACGAATATCAACTGCAACATCTAGAACTTTTCCCTCAATAACTCTTATTAGCTTTGTTTGAGCATAAGGTTCAAGCTGATAATGAAGACCTCGCAAAACTCCTATTCTAGACTTAGATACATTTTCTTGTATAAAGTTAACTTCATAATTTAGGATATTATTTATTGAATCCTCTCTGTAAGACTCAAAAAAATACCCTCTATCATCCATATGAAATTTTGGCTCAATAAGAAATATATCTTCAATTGATTGTGGAGAAATTCTCAAAAAGTATCCTCAGCTAATCTTAGCAAATATTTTCCATATTGGTTGTTATTATAAGTTTTGGCAATTTTTGAAAGCTGCGACTTATTAATATAGCCCCGATCAAAAGCAATTTCTTCAATGCATGCAATTTTTAAGCCTTGTCTCCTTTCAATTATTTCAATAAAAGTTGAAGCCTCTAAAAGACTTTGATGAGTTCCAGTATCAAGCCAAGCAATGCCTCTTCCCATAATTTCAACTGATAGTCTAGCTTCATTTAGATACATTTGGTTCACTGAAGTGATTTCTAATTCACCACGATCAGATGGTATAACTTCATTTGCTTTTGAGATCACATCATTTGGATAGAAGTATAAACCCGTTACTGCAAAATTACTTTTAGGTTTTTTTGGTTTCTCTTCAATTGAAGTTACTTTTCTTTTATTATCAAAATCAACAACCCCATAGCGCTCTGGATCAAGAACATGGTATCCAAAAACAGTAGCCATATTTTTATCTTTTGCATTTTGAACTGCTTTACTAAGTAAATTAGTTATGCCATCGCCATAAAAAATATTATCTCCGAGTAAAAGGCAAACATTATCAGTACCAATAAAATTACTTCCCAAGATAAATGCTTGAGCTATGCCGTCTGCTTTGGGTTGTGCAATATATTCAAATTTCATTCCAATTTTTGATCCATCACCAAATAGATGCTGAAATCTTGGAAGATCTTCTGGTGTAGAAATAATGAGAATTTCTTGAATTCCAGCTAGCATAAGAATTGATAGCGGATAGTAAATCATTGGTTTGTCATATATTGGCATGAGCTGTTTAGAGACTGCTTCAGTTAAAGGGTATAAACGAGACCCTGAGCCACCAGCTAGAATAATTCCTTTCATTGACTATAAATCCCTAGACGCTCTAATCTATAACTTCCATCTTGAATTTGCTCATACCACTTCGTATTATTTAAATACCATTTAACAGTCTTTCGTAGGCCTGTTTCAAAATTCTCAAGTTGTTTCCATCCTAATTTTGTCTTTATTTTACTGCAATCGATAGCATACCTCTGATCATGACCTGGCCTATCTTTTACAAAACTAATTAAGTCAGTGTAGGAATTTAGAGATTTTTTCTTTATTGGAATGAGATCATCAAGAATTTTGCATAACATCCTTACTACCTCGATATTTTCAATCTCATTATCACCACCAATATTGTAGGTTTCTCCTATCTTACCCTCTAGAGATACTTTTAGAAGAGCATTAACATGATCATCAACATATAACCAATCTCTTATTTGTTTACCATTTCCATATATTGGTAAACTTTTTCCTTGAAGTGCATTGATAATCATATGTGGAATTAATTTTTCAGGAAATTGATAGGGTCCATAGTTATTAGAACAATTTGTTATTAGGATTGGGAGTCCAAAAGTTCTATTCCATGCACGAACCAAATGATCAGAGCTTGCCTTAGAAGCTGAATAAGGAGAGCTTGGGTTATAAGATGAATCCTCAGAAAAAAATCCAAATTTATTTTTAAGGTCTCCAAATACCTCATCAGTTGAAACATGCAAAAACCTAAAAGAAGATTTTTTACTATCATCCAAAGACACCCAGTAGGACTTTGCCTCCTCAAGAAGATTAAAAGTTCCAACTATATTAGTTTTTATAAACTCACTAGGGCCATCAATCGATCTATCAACATGAGACTCGGCTGCAAGGTGAATTACAATATCAGGTGTAAACTTTTGAAAAATCCTTTTAATTTCCTTTCTATCAACAATGTCAACTTTTTCAAAAGTATATTTACTGCTATTTATGACTGATCTTAAAGAACTTAAATTTCCAGAATAAGTTAATTTATCGATATTACAAACAGTATGATCTGAGGATTGGATTATTTTTCTAATCATAGCAGAGCCAATAAATCCTGCTCCACCAGTAACAAGAATTTTTTTGTTAGTCTGCAT
>Ga0315315_10005354_pt1 | contig 11827 bp, 14 predicted proteins | sample M140m3416metaG_FD_203699 | JGI IMG/M metagenome (GOLD analysis project Ga0315315, IMG submission 203699) | Ammonia-oxidizing marine archaeal communities from Monterey Bay, California, United States - M1 40m 3416 | ecosystem: Environmental > Aquatic > Marine > Intertidal zone | place: USA...
AGCCTTGATCAAAACCTTTTAAAGATCCTGCTTCGGGTATATATTTTTCACCTTTAGGTTTATATTTTTCTTTATTAGGATCATAAAAATGTTTACGACCTTTTGGCAGTTCTGGATCCGGAAAAACCATTGTTCCTTCGTCTGCATACAAAGGACCAACATGTCCACCTTCATTGAAAAAGCCTAACATTTTCATCGCTAAGAGACCACCAATAATAGGTGCTGCTGGACTAGCCATAGCTGCAGTTCCCATTGAGCCGAGGCTACCCATCATGCCTGTACCAACTCCTGCTCCTGTGCCTGCTGCTACTGATTGCTTTGCAATTGCATTAGAGATTAGTGGGTCTACTCCTGCTTCCATTAGAGGTGTAGCTACCGAAGACATAGTTGGTGCTGCACCTGTCCCCGTAAGAGAAGCCCAACCTTTTTTCATCAAGGGTGCGCCATATTTTTTGCCTAGGTCTACTGCACCTTTTGATAAAGTGCTTGCTCCCTCATCCATGGCTACCTTGCCAAATCTTTGTAAAGCAGTAGGATCATCTTTAGGCATGACACCTCTTGGCGCTTGGATTGGAGTGATTGGCATAGGTCGTAATCTTTTCATCATTTCTGAATCTAAACCTGTCAAAGCCATAGCTATTTACCTCCGGTTGTGGTAGTAGTTGTAGACTTTGGTGCTGCCCCTGTAACTCTTCCAAAGAACCTATCAAGCGCTGTATCTTGTGCGGATAGCTCTGCTTGTTTTTGTTGCTGTAGAGAGGAGCCTACATCTGCAAGTTGTTGCGCTCCTGAATCTGCAAAGGATTGTCTTTCTTTTTGATATTCACCAGCGCGACCCGCTAAAGCAGAAGCCATTGCTTTCTGACTACGGGCAGAGCCAAGATTACCTGCAGCACTCGCTGCGCCTAAGTTACTGCCTACTAATCCCATCAAAGAAGCTTGTTCAGCAGCTCGTGTGTCATAAATACCAGACCCTGTCATTTTGTCTTGTGCAAATTGTTGGCTTGCATTTAATGCTGCTGTTTGTTGAGGATTAAATTGAGCTACTACCTTGCTTGGATTTTGTAGCTGATCATCAAGTAAAGTTTTTGCTTGTCCTAAAGCATATTGTAAATCAGGTTTAAATTCTTCATCAATACCTGATACAGTAGTCGAGCTACCGCCGCCACCTCCACCCATATCTTTCTCCTATTTAACTTTTCCATGCACACCGTGAAAAGGTATTGCATTGTATTTTTTAATTAAAAACTGAATGTAATTATTTGCCTCAGTCCCTGCTCTAATTGTGTCGGCTCTCCAATAAGTGCCGCCCTGTTCTTTTACGTGTTCGATCATGTAATTAAATAATCTTGCAACTGTAAATGCATTATTATAATTACTATCAGTAATACAATCTTTAACATCCATAATCCAACCATGATTATAAAAATTTCTGAAAGCAGAAGCAAGCATAAACCCTCTAATTGAGTTATCGCTTGCATAATCTCCTATTGCAAGAAATAAAGCGTTGCCTTTATTTTGTTCTTCTACATGGTGTGCTATGTGTTGTAACCAACAACGTTCATTTCGTTCGTAAAGTTGATGATCTAATTCTTGCAAAGACGTATTCATAAGTTCTATACAAGAATAGATATCATTGTCCCCTATAAGTTTTATCATTCATCTACCTTTGTTTGTAAATCCGTAAAGCTAGTTGCAGTTCTTATATCATTAATTAACTTTAAATTCTTTTGCTCAAGGTTATTTATAAGCGTTATTAATTCTAAAAGCGTTAAATCTAAAGTTGGATTTTCAGTAATAGGGGGGTTTTGGATAGCCATTACTTGACACCCCCTTTATTGATTCCGATTTGAAAACCTGATACATTCCAAGCACTTGCATTTGTACCGGAATAGCTACTGCTTGTATCTGCATTTGCATCGTCTATTCTATAATTAAGAAAACGACCAGTTATTCTTACATCGGTTTTATAAGCACTAGAAACTACAAAATCATTAACTGTAAGCTTATTTGCTTTAGCATTTGATTGTGTATTGTCTTCAGCAACTGTTAAATGTGCTTCTTCTCCCGGACTATTAGTTCCTCTTGCACGCATTTGTAATGTTGCTCTATTTAATGCACCACCCACTGTTGTTCGCGTGCCACCATCAGCCCACAAAGAAATACTATTTAATGTTTCGGTATCAAAGTTAGGAGTTACTGACATTTGCTGTCGCTCAATATAAGATACATAAGCTGTACCTTCAAATGTGTAAGTTAAATCTGCTGCTCTTATCCGATTAAATAACGTTCCTGTTGTATATCCGCTTTGTGCAAACAAAGGAAAAGATTTATTTGGATTAATTTGACTTGTACTCCAAGGTCTTACCACATCAAATGTAGTACTAATACTTGTACCCGAGGTACTTTGAGAAGGCGCACTAGCTGCTACTGTAGTTCCAGCTGCAGCGGCTGTTAACGCACTTGTAGTAGGCGCTACACTTGCAGCAACTGTTTGTACATGAGGACTATAAGTAAGAACATATTGTGCTGCTGTACTAAATTGACTTGGCCCTATATCAATACTAGTTGGTGCAGATGTACTATCTGGCGTTACAACTAATGCATTATTAGTATTAATCGCACCTAACAAAGCTAGTAATCCGCTTTGCATAGTAGCTACTGTACCGTTAGGTTTATTTAACTCTGCTGTATTTTGAGTTGCATCAGGATTATAATAAGTTGCTAAATAAGTAGCGGTGTTAGATGGCACTACATCATCTTGCGCTGGTGTAAAACTAGGGTCTAAAACTCGACCCGGCCCTTCTCCATAGTGTTTATCAAATGCTACAACACTACCGCTACCCGTATTAAGTGTGAGAGTAATCCTAGTCATTTTAGCAAAGATAGGAGAAACCCCGTCTACTGTTACAATATCCCCTGCTACAGAATTAGTGATAAGAGGCGATACTAACGTACCTGTTCTTGTATCACCATTAACTACTGTATACGCGAAAGTACCAGATACATTTTTTCTATCAGCACTTGTAAATGTAAGCACTGCATTACTACGTGATACTGTAAAATAAGTAGTATCTGTCCACGCAGCTTCTAACGCAGTTGCTATTTGTATAGCTGTTACCTCTGCTGTGTTCTGAGTACCCGGATTATAAGCAGGATAAGCAACTGTATTATCAAAGTTTATTGTAATAGGATTACCTTCAGGCGGGGTAAGCGTTACACGATCAGTTGTTGTATGTGCCGCTACACCTGCTATTGTTTGAGCGCCTGTAAAAATACTATTACTAAAACCTGTTGGTAATGTTCCTGTACTTGTTACTGCCACGCTAAAGTTATTGCTTATAACACCCACTGCAGCTGCTGTAGCTGTAACTAAACCTGTGCCTGTTGTTGTACTCCATTGTAAATCAGCATTAATGATATTGCTAATTGCAGTTACTACTGTAGCTCTAGTCTGCGTTCCTGAAAGTGTTGTCCAGCTTGTACCGCCATTTGGAAATGTTACTGCAAGTACTGGTTGTGGAATACTATTGTTTACACCATGAGTATCAACTGTAACTGATTCTGATAAGTTACCACCAAAAGTAGTTTCAGTATAAGCAGTGCCACCATAGCTAGTTGCAAATGCAATACTTAAAGCACTGTGATTTCCCCCATTAACTGAAGTAAATCTTACATTATTGCCGTGAGCTGCAACGCTGTAAATAGCAGAAGGAGACCCATTAAAGACAGCAAGAGCAGACAGCTTAGTAATGATATCATCTCTAATCGCTGTTTGAGCCGTAAGACCCGTAGCAAGAGTAATCGTTTCATTAATTGCACCTTGTACACCGCCTACTGCTGGAGCTGTTATTGTCATTGATATCGCAGGACTAAGCGCCGCCGTAATACCGTACACACCTATGCCTGTAACTGTAGAGCTAGGGGTTATATTAGTCGTTGATCCGCTTCCTGAAACTGCAAAAGTACAAGTACTAAATACACGAGGACCGGGAACATCTGAAGTAAGTGTCAATACATTAGAGGAAGACGTAGCTGTGAAATCAGATAACGCACTGCCTGCATTGATATAATTCTTAACAGCAGTAACAAATTGCGTCATTGTAATAGTGTCGCCTTCATTATAGCTATTGCCTAAGACTGCCGATGCTGGAAAGCTAACATTACCAATAGTACTATCACCATTAATGACCGCACTCGCTCCACCGTCTAAGTGAGTTGATTTATCCTTATCGTAAGTGAATGTTGCAGACGAAGGATAAGTGATTGTACTCGCTGCATTTACTGTAACAGGCCCAGAGTTTCCTGTTACCCCAAGATCTACGACCTCAAGCACATCTGTAGTAAAGCTACTAAACGTACCCACTGCTACTGTTTTAGCAGCTTTAGTTCCTGTTGTTACTCTTGGAGTAGCTCCATTAATTGTTACTGCTTGTGTTTCTCTTTTTCCAACATTAGTATAGCCTGCATTTCCTGAATTACCAGTTGCAGTAATTGTAGCAGTAGGAATACCGCCACCTTTAATTGGCCCAATATCACCTGATGCTACTGCATTAAGTTCTCTAATTGTCCAAGTATTATCTCTGTAATTCCAAATAAGTGCTTCATCACATTCACCACCCGTAGAATTTAATGTTGGATAACATAACCATATTTCTGACTCTTGATGGTTTTGTATTATAAATAATTGTCTTTCATGAATTGGATTTAAGTTATTGTAAAAGTATTCTTTAACCCTTCCTTGTGCTAATGATTTAATATTTCCCGGATTTCCTGCGAAAACATAAATATCATTTGAACCGACAACAAAATGTTTACCATCATATTCTTTAACAGCGCCTGTAACTAAACAACCATATTCATCTGTTACTGGAGCAAAAGAAACAGGGGCTTTATTGTTCCCTGTAAGCCGCATTACGTGTACACTATCTGTACTGTAAATATACATATTACCTTGCAAAGATTTCATGTCTTGAATAACATTAGTTTCTGACAAAGTAAATTCGTCTGCTGTACTTACTCCTGTACTAAATGGATTCCAATTATTTGGAACAGATCCCGGAACCGCAATATCTGAGGTTCTAACGACTCCTGAAAGTCGTCTAATAATTGTATTTCCATCTTTCTCAGTAAGATCACCCGCTACTAGCAAATTACCAAAGGACTCAACTACACCAGCACGTACATTAACTGGGTTTCTAGATGAAATTGTTACTTTAACTTCATTACCTACACTCAATCCCCCAATAACAAGTACCGTTGTATTGGTAGCTGCATCTGTGTAAATTTGAAAATTATTACCTGTAACTGTAGGTGTAGTTCCCGGCAAAGCTCCCGGAACAAAGTTAGTTCCATTAACTGTACCTGACCCTGCTGGACTTCCTGCTTGTGCTGTTTTAGCATTAGTGCCTGTAACTACAATGCTGTTAACTGTAAAATCTACTTTTTGTCCTAGATCAAAAACATTACTATTACCTGTTGCAAAAGTGTCGTTGACAATTGTTTGATCTACATTATAACTATCCCATCCGGGAAGCTCAGCCAATACTAAATTGTTTATATTAGTATTACCTGCAGCGTCTAGTATGTAATGTGGTTTATCTATACCGTTATTAATAATAAAAGTAAAACCACCACTGAATAGTGTATGTTGCCAACCGTGACTAGTTGTTTGAAAACCGTTACCGCTGTTAAGGCTGGCTGGCGTTATGTCTCTTTTAGTTCCTGTATGATCTTGAATAAAAATCTGTTGGCCTACTACGACACCACTTGATACTTTATCGGCTACCCAAATATAGTAACATCCTGTTGGCTGTAAGTTTGGATTTTCCCATACTGCAAAATATCTTACTTGTCCTGTTACACCAGTTATATTGTTTAGCAACAATTCGCCTTCCATTTTGCGAACAGCACCATCTTTAAATCTTACATTTTTTACATCTGTAAATATATTTTGAGCTAAGGCAACGGGAGGAGTGTCAATGACAACTCCCTTCGATGCGATATCGACAACAGAAACTATTTCTTCTGCCATTTTACCCCTCCGTTATATAATCGTTAAGCGCACTCTTTTTGGCCAGTAAGCGGGTCGATAAAGCAAGCTTCAACCTTTCCCTCTTCTTCAACCATTTCCTGAGTTTCGCCAGATACCTTCTTTTCTTCTTCCACGGGCGCATTGAGGATACCGAAGCGTTTACCACTAAGTCTAAACGTTGTGCATCCTTTCGCCCCGCCTTTCCAGGCATCAACATAAACTTGTTTGAAACTTTCATACGTAACGTCATCTCCTACATTACAAGTCTTTGAACAAGCACTGTCAATATACTTTTGTGCAAGTAGTAGTACATCTAAATGTTCTTGCACACTAATATCATTTGCAGTGCGACCCTCTACTCCTTTAGAGTAAGCATAGTCTTTTACGCGTTCAACTTTTGGACCATCGAAAGTTTGTATTGTTCTATCATAATAGTGACTGAATACAGGTTCTATTCCTCCGCTAACGTTATCACCGACAAGACTAATCGTACCTGTGGGTGCAATACTTGTTAAATGTGAATTACGAATTCCGTTCTTTTTAATTAAAGCTTGAACATCTTTACTCAGCGTTTTGAAAAAACCGCCTTCCCAATATCTTTCATCGTATAACGGAAATGCACCTTTTTCATCAGCCAGTTCAGCCGAAGCTCTGTAACATTCATCTCTGAGTGTCTTGAAAATATTTTCCATCCAGTTAAGAAACTTATCTGTCCCATAAAGGTACCCGAGCATTTCTCCAGCGTTAGCCAGTCCTGTAACACCGAGTCCCATTCTTCTTTTGTCTCTCGCCTCATCCTCTTGTTCCTTAAGTGGGTAAATAGTTCTATCAACAACGTTATCCATTGCTCTAACAACGTGTTTAATGTCACTCTCAAACTTAGGATAATCAAAATAATTATAAGTACCGTCAAACTTATCTAATCCTACATACTTAGTAAGATTAAAACTACCTAGCAGACAAGCACCATAAGGCGGTAGTGGTTGTTCACCACAAGGATTAGTAGCTTCTATTGTTTCGCAGTAATACAAGTTATTCATATCGTTAATACGATCAATGAATAATACTCCGGGTTCTGCCCAATCCCAAGTTGACTCCATTACTTCATCCCAAACCATTTGGGCTGATAAAGACCCACGCTCATGACCGTCAAAGTAAAGAGTGTAGTCGGAACTACTATTAAGAGCTTCCATAAAGGCATCTGTAATCCCAACGGAGATATTAAATCCGGTGAGTTTATCACTGTTACGTTTAGCCCGAATAAAGTCAAGTATATCAGGATGGTCGATACGTAGCACGCCCATCTGCGCCCCTCGCCTGTGACCACTACTAGCAATAGTCTGACAAATTGAATCAAAGATCCCCATGAAAGAAACAGGGCCAGAAGACTTACTATCGAGAGACTTAATAAGATCGCCCCGTGGTCTGATGCGACTAAAATCGTATCCAATACCACCTCCTCTCCTCATTGTTTCTGCTGCTTCACAAGCACGTTTCATGATTCCGTCCATCGAATCTTCAATGTGACCACTTACAAAACAATTGTAAGCAGTAGTGATGCGAGGACTACCCATAGCATTCTGTACCCTACCAGCAGGTAGAAATCTCATATGTCCTAGAATATCTTCAAGTTCCCATTGATGTTCTGTACCGTCACATAACGCTCTAGCTATTCTTTTTATTTTTTCATTAAACGTTTCGCCCTCAAGACGATATTTCATTGTATCAATTTCTTCTGATATTGGCATTGATGGGCCAAGATATTCTATGTTTCTCATGTCGATAACCTCTATAATATATAATGACGATTTTCCCCTTATAGGGCGTTTTATATATTACGCATACGGTTAACGAGTCTGTCTGCTCTGTTAGTTACTTGCCTATACCAGCGGCTATCGACCATTTCGTCTGCAGCACGATTCCAATCACTAGCGTCTACCCCTGCTCTCATACCTTTAAACTTACTGAGTCTAGGATATCCCATATTAAACATCATATTAGCTATAATCAATTGGACTTCTTCAGGCAGAAGTTCGAAGTTGGAATATAGCTTCTTGCACTCCGATAACACCGTTTCGACATCGTTAGCGAAGCACTCATTGACTCTATCTTCTGAGACTGGTGTGCCAACTTCCTGTCCGTGTTCCATATCGCTATCGAGAATGAGATGACCAATACCGAAAGTAGGGAGGCCAAGGTGATCCAAGTAGATCTCATACTTACATCCTTCATCGATTTTTAATTCTTCCCTGAGTTGATCTATATTCATTTAGCTTTCCCCTTAACCTTTTCAAATGTTCTGAGACCCCCAAGACCAAGCATACCCATAAGCACTGTCATAAGTGTTTCCATCTCAAACGTAGGCAGTGCTGGTATTTCTACATTAAACCAACTAACAAAAAATATAGTCATTGGCAATCCTACGAAGTGCCAGAACAATGCTATTCCACATGTCCACCCAATAAAGGGTCTCCAACCAGCTACAAACATATTACGACTAGCTGCTTCTGCTTTATTTATCTCTAATTGTCCTTTGGCTAACTCTTGGGCGTGTCGTTCACCCATTGTTGCTAGCTCATGTGCTATTCTAGCTTTCTCATCAGCATCTGGAATAAACTTATCTAGTAATCCTGTTACTGGTCCTATCAGTGCAGATATCATGTTGCTACCCCCGGTGTTTTTATTTCATTATGTATACATTTATATGCTTGAGGTACATGATCAGGCATCTCACTTATTGCTTCACGCATTTCTATTGAACGTGCTATGCATTGTTCTCTTGTTTCATACGGACCTCTGGTATCTCCTAACTCAAAACAGTTGCTTGGATTTGATGCCAAACAAACTAATACTAATACTTCAAACATTCTAGTCTCCTCATACTGCTTTAGCTACTGAAATTAGTGTGAATATAATTAATGATACAATAGCAAATATACACCCTGCTGCAATTAACGCTTGTTTAATTATTTCATCTCGTTCGCTAGCTGCTAATGCTGCTGCTTTTTTAGCAGCCGCTATTCGTTCTTTTTCTTCTCTGATTCTTTTTGCTCTTTCATCTACAATAGATTTCCATGTGCCATGCCCGAATCGCATATCAACCATAGTTGCTACTTCTCGTAGTTTTTCGGATGCTATTCGAGCATCTATAATTTCCGAAGCGACTCCTCCAATGCCCCCAAATTGGTCAAGTCCGGATGCTTTTTTATTTCTTTGTTGTTGTACTTGTTTTTCGCCCTCAAACAACTTATCTATATAGCCAGCGATATCGCTAACGTCATTAGCAGTATTTATCATACTTTTAATTCCGTCAACCGCGCCTTTAACTAGTGCTATACCTGCCATTGTTTCCGCGATCATTTTAACCTCACATTTTCATTAATAAGGAGGATGCCAAACCAACGACTATTACCGTTGATCCCATTATCATTGCTTCAAGTCTCCACAATCTTTTGTCGAGACCTGATAATTTATCTTCTACTGCTTTATAACGTACAGCACATTCTTTTTCGTGTGCTTCTAGCTCTATAGCAACTCGTAGTTCTGGTGAAACTTCTTGTGCCGTTTTCATTATCCAGCAATTTCCATGAGTATCATGTGAGCTGTAGAACTTTGTGCATTTATATAATTGTATATAAGTTCATTTTGATCTTTTTGGCACATGACTTTATAAACGGTAGCACTCGTAGTTGCTGGACTATCAAGATATGCAAAATTTTGATTTACAGAAGTATAAGCTACATTTGTCCACATATTTTGAACTGTAATATTTGCGCCCCCTCTAACTAAATAGAAAATAGCATCTTCAGTATTGTTCAAAACAACAGGTGCTGTTGTTGTAATAAAGATCTTACTACTTGTTGCAATGGGTGTAATGGTTGCTGTCAACCCTGTATCTTGGGAAGAGTTGTTTGCTGACTGGTTAAAGGCGCTAGTCAATGTACCCGTTACAACTTGCAACACAGAGCCAGTTGGTAAACCAGCAGATGTAACTGCGCTAAGAGACTGGTTGTTTAATTTTGTTAATGCCATATCTGTCTCCTATCTTAAATTTTATACATTGAGAACATATTTCTAAAACTCTCTGTAGAAGGAACACCATAACGGTCATCGAACCCTGCATAGAATTGGTCTCCTACATCTACATCTAAAACTAAATGAGTACCAGTTGTATAATTACTGTAATCAGATGCAGCAAAGGCATTAACTATACAAACATAAGCAGACGCGCTTGCATCATACATATAAAGTAAAGCAGATGTATGAGTAGCACTATTAATTCCGTGAACAAGCCAAGTTATATCATATAAACCCGCTTGCCCCGCTGGAATTTCAGCGTATCCACCAGCATTTAGCAATGAACCTTGATTGAGCCGTGTTGTATGCCAAGCATTGATATAATCAAAATTAGCATGTGCAGCAGTTAAACTTGTTGAAGTTGATCTGCCAACAACAGTAAAGGCGGGTCTCGCTGTAACTGTCACAGTCTTTGTTGTAGTTATTGCACCATCACTAGCTATAGTAGCCGCTGTAGTTCCGTTACTTTGTGCGATAGAGTCTACTTTTAATATACTTGTCATGTGTATCTCCTATCCTACTAAGTATCCGCTAAAGGTTGCATAACCACGTGTTTGGTCAGCATAATAATATGTACTAGCGTGAGTTCCATAATGAATAACGTCATTAGCAGCTAATTGTAATGTAAGATTTATATTAGCTGGTATATAATGTGTGTCGCTAGAACCCCCAAAATAATCGTAATGTATAGCAACGATATTATTGTTTTTATACAGATAAGAAAAATAACTGTTGGGGGTGCAAGCAGCACCAGCGGCGTTGAGACAGTAAAACCCTAGTACATCAAACTTATAAATCCCCGCTATGGGAGCAGTGAACTTTCCATCACTCGTATTAAAACAACCCCCTATATCGTGGTCTTCATTATTAAAGACAATAGTACCAACTGTACCATTATCCGCGCCAGCAGAAGCCTTAGTTCTGTATGCGCTAAATGCTGGTCTAGTTGGTGTAAGAATACGACCAGCAGTATCAATAGTAGCCGCTGTAGTACCGTTTGTATGTTGGAGGGTTTCCACTCCTATAATTGAAGCCATGTTTCCCTCCTATCCTATTAAGTAGCCCGAAAGACCACATTGTACACCATAATATTCGCTTGTACCGCCGCCGTGAGAATTAAGGTGCATTGTAACGTAATCCCCAACAGCAAGTGACATTATACCAGCAATGGTATGCACTTGGTCAGCATCACCACTGTTTAGATAGCCGAATATACAAGACAGAGTCCCTACTTCGTTAGCAGTTGAACCATTTTTTCTTAACCGCACGTATCCATATGTACCAGAATCACTTCCTGTACCGCCATTATTTCTAACATAGCCCATTGCATTGAACTGATATAAGCCAGCTATGGGAGCAGTGAATCTGTATGTGCTTGTATTAAAGTGATTGCCAATATTTATATTAGCTACATCCAAAACAATAGTAATCTCGTTTGAATCTGCAACAGATGTCCAGCCAGTATTTGAACCTCTTACTGCAAACGCTGGCTTGTTGGGCATTATTACTGCACCACCAGTAGTCTTTGAGTGCAATTCATCTACATATAACTTACTCATATCACACCACCGTAAATGTGCCGTTGACAGTTAACGTAGCTGCAAGTGTAAATGGTCCTGCTACAAGAGCGTTCTCACCACTGGCAATCGTTGTATTATCTGTAAGGCTGTTAGGGTTAACACGAATATTAGCTGCACCACCACGACTGATAGTACT
>Ga0315315_10005355_pt1 | contig 11826 bp, 12 predicted proteins | sample M140m3416metaG_FD_203699 | JGI IMG/M metagenome (GOLD analysis project Ga0315315, IMG submission 203699) | Ammonia-oxidizing marine archaeal communities from Monterey Bay, California, United States - M1 40m 3416 | ecosystem: Environmental > Aquatic > Marine > Intertidal zone | place: USA...
AATTGAGTAGATACATTGTGCATTGCTATAGAACTATTTACTCCATCTAAGAAAATTTTTGCGGTCTGTCTATTATTAGCAATTATGCTATCAGTATGCATTGTTCCATACTTTAAAATATGATTGACCCCGTCGTGAATATTTTTAACAGTTTTAATTGAAATTATTGAGTCTAAGTATTCTGTTTTCCAATCTATTTCTTTTGCAAATTTTAATCTATTTTTAAACATCCTGTTTATTTTAGAATCGACTCTTACTTCACAGCCTGATTTTAATAGTGCATTTATAATTTCTTTTGCGTGAGATTTTAAAGCCCTTTCATCTATTAATAGTGTTTCTACCGCTCCGCATATACTTGTTCTTCTCATTTTAGCGTTTAGAATTATCTTTTTTGCCATTTTTAAATTAGCACTTTTGTCCACGTAAATATGGCACAATCCTTCAAGGTGACCAATAACATGAATGTTAGAAAATTTTTGAACTTTAGCTACAAGTCCCTTTCCCCCTCTCGGTACTATTACATCGATATAATTGCTCATTTTTGAAAGTAAATCATCTACGATTTTCCTATCTTTCTTTTCAATAAATTGAACACAATTTTTATCTATCCTATTTTTTTGAAGAACATGTCTAAAAAGATTAGCTAAAATTTTATTTGAATTAATTGCTTCGGATCCACCCCTTAAGATAGAACAATTGCCAGATTTAAAACATAGCGCTGCTACATCCGCAGTAACGTTTGGTCTGCTTTCGTAGATAACCCCAATTACACCTATAGGTGTTGAGACTTTTTTAATTTTCAATTTATTAGGTCTTTGCCAATTTTCTAGAACTTGTCCTACAGGGTTTTTAAATTTTGCTATTTCGTTTATGGAATGTCTTATGCCTTCTATCTTTTTATCATTTAAAATTAGTCTGTCTATCAGGTGTTTACGCTTTACATTTTTAATATCTTTTTGATTTTCTTTTATTATCTTGTTTTTGTTCTTTAATAACTCTTTGTTATAGGCATCCAAAACGGTTTTGATTTTACTATGTTTAACTGCTTTTAAATTTTCAAAAGCTTTCTTGGAGTTTTTTCCAATAGTTTTTAAATATTGCATTTATAATTTCACCATATCATCTTTATGAATAATTTCAGACTTACTTAAATATCCTAAAATTTTTTCAATTTCTTTACTTTGTTTACCTTTTATCTTTTCAATTTCTTTAGAATTGAAAGAAGCTAATCCTCTAGCTAATTGATTTTCATTTTCATCTACAATTAATACATTTTCTCCTTTTTCAAATGATCCTTTAATTTTGATTATTCCGGCTGCCAACAAACTTTTACCATTTGATAGAGCTTTTGCAGCACCTTGGTCAATATAAATTATACCAGAAGAACTTAAAGAACTAATAATCCATTTTTTTCTAGCATCCAATCTTGAAATTTTTGGTATAAAATGAGTAAAAACTTTATTCTTTATCATATTCTCAATAGAGTTATTTTTTTTTCCATTTGCAATAAACATATGACAACCCGAGTTCATACAAATTTTAGCTGCGTCTAATTTTGTAGAAATTCCCCCAGATCCATATAAATTTTTTCTGTTGTCAATTAGGGAGTAAATTTTTTCATCAATTTTATCAACTTTTTTAACTATTTTTTTTGACTTATCGTAGAGACCGTCTACGTCGGAGAATATCACAAGAGTATCAGCGCCAATTATTTGAGCTACCCTAGCTGCAAGTCTATCATTATCTCCATATTTTATCTCCGCAGTAGCCGTCGTATCATTCTCGTTTACAATAGGAATTGCTTTTAATTTAAATAGATTATCAAAAGTGCTCCTAACATTCAGAGCCCTTCTTCTTTGTTCTGTATCATCAGGACTGATTAAGATTTGTCCTGACTTAACTTTAAATTTATCAAAAAGTTTTTGAAATTCTCCAGCTAAGTGAATTTGACCAACAGCAGCTATTGCTTGGCTCATCTCTAATTTAATTTTCTTTTTTTTAATTCTTAAATACTTTTGTCCTAACGCTATTGCTCCTGAAGATACAATAACAAAGTTTTTTCCTTTCCCATATTTTTTTATGTCTTTTATTAGAGAAGTAACCCATTGTGTCTTGAATTTCCCTTTTTTATCAACCACTGTTGATGAGCCTAATTTAAAAACAATTTTTGTTGAATTATCGACTAGCATATTTTACTAAGATTTTTTTTGTTTTTAAAACCTCTTTGTTTGAAAAAACTGAAATGACTTCGTATTTTGAATTAACCTTTTTTTTGAAATCAACTAATTTTTTTTTAATATCATCATTTCTTAACAAATCTGATTTATTAAAAAATATAATTTCTTTTTTGTCATTTAACTTTTTATCGTACGAAAGTAATTCTAGTTTAATTTTTTTGTATGTATTCACTAAATCATTTTCTGTTAAGTCTATTAAATGTAATAGTACTTTACATCTTTCTATATGGCGTAAAAATTTATCTCCTAAACCAATTCCCTTATGTGCTCCCTCTACAAGTCCAGGAATATCAGCTAAAGTTACTTCTTTACCATCATAATATGTAACCCCTAAATTTGGATTAATAGTTGTAAAAGGATAATTAGCTATTTTTGGTTTTGCCCGAGTTAAAGCTGCTAATAGACTTGATTTTCCAGCATTCGGTTTTCCTATAATACCAATATCTGCAATTACCTTTAATTGTAGCCATATCCAAAATTCTTCACCAAATTTTCCAGTAGTTTTCTTTTTAGGAGCTCTATTAGTTGAACTTTTAAATCTTACATTTCCTAATCCTCCCTTACCGCCTGAGGCTACTAGGTATTTTTCTTTATTTTTCTCAAAATCATAAATTAAAGTATTATTATCTTCCTCATAAATTTGAGTACCTAATGGAACTTTTAAAACTAAATTTTCTCCGTTAGCACCAGTCTTATTTCTTTTACTTCCAGGCTTTCCATGTTGAGCTTTAAAATGTTGCGCATATCTAAAGTCTATGAGAGTATTGAGGTTTCTATCTGACTCTAAAATTATAGACCCCCCATCTCCTCCATCTCCTCCGTCTGGTCCTCCAAATTCGATAAATTTTTCTCTTCTAAAACTAGCAGATCCAGATCCACCGTTTCCTGCTTTGATATATATTTTAGCCTGATCTAAAAATTTCATTATAGGTATAGTATAAATAACTTAAATTATTTATATAGATTTAATTGGGAATAACAGAAACAAAAGTTCTATTTAATTTTGATTTTTTAAATTTTACTTTTCCTTTTATTAAAGAAAAGATTGAATGATCTTTACCCATACCTACATTATCACCAGGGTGAATTTTGGTTCCTCTTTGTCTAACAATAATATTTCCAGGTATAACTATTTGATCACCATATCTTTTAACACCGAGACGTCTTCCCTTACTATCTCGGCCGTTTTTAGATGATCCACCTGCTTTTTTTGTTGCCATTTAATTTCCTACTTTTTAAGATCCTTTTTTATATCCTTTTTCACCGGTTTAACAGTTTTCTTTTTTTCAACTATTTTAGCCTCGTCGATAACTTTTCCGCCTTTAGCTAAAATCTTCATTATTTGTATCTTAGCGTGTCTTTGTCTATGACCATTTTTTTTTCTAGAATGCTTTCTTCTTCTTTTGTGAAAAATTAATACTGTTCTGTCTTTAACATGGTCTAAAAGTTTGGCTTCAACTGTAGCACCTTCAATATTAGGGCTACCTATTTCAGTTGTAGTATTATCATTTAAAAGTAAAACATTCTTAAATTTAATAGTTTCACCGACTTTTGCGTCAAGTTTTTCTACTTCTAGTATCTTACTTGTAGAAACTTTGTATTGTTTTCCACCTGTTTCAATTATAGCAAATGACATAAGTTTTATTTTTTAAGTTTTCACGCAATATAACTCTCAAAAATATCAAGTCAAGATTATTGAGCTTAAAAAGTGTCTTTTAAATCGCGTAATTTAGTAAAAATTTCTTGATCTGAGCAATCTTTAAGATTTAATGTTTGTTTAAGACCTTTGTCATTACATCTTAAAAAAACATTAGTTTTTAATTCATCCGTTAAATTTGATGGAACTGTTGGTAAATTATCTTTTAATTTTGAATTAATAAGTTTAGCTTTTTCTTTTAAAAAAGAATTTTCTGGATCATATTTAATACAAAAGTCATAATTCTTTTTAGTATATTCATGACCGCAATAAATTTTAGTATCTGGTGAAAGACTTTTTAATTTATTAAGTGAATTAAACATGTCTTTATGTGTTCCTTCAAATACTTTTCCACACCCTAAAGAAAAAAGCGTATCACCAGAAAATAAAATTTTCTCCTTTTCAAAATAAAAAGAAATGTGACCATTAGTGTGACCTGGAACAAAAATTACTTTAAATTCCAAATCTCCGATCTTAAACTTTTGATTATCTTTCAATTTAATATCTATGCCTGGAATTCGTTCTTTATCTTTATCAAATCCTAAAACTTTAGAATTATATTTTTTTTTTAGTTTTAAGTTTCCATCAACATGATCAAAATGATGATGAGTATTCAAAATATAATCTAATTTTTTATATTTTTGAACTATTCTATCACAACTATTAAATTCTGAAGGATCCACTATTGATACGGTATTAGTTTCTTTCTCAAAAATTAGATAACTGTAATTATCATTTAAACAAGGAATAATTTCTATTTTCATTTTAACCTATTAAAAAAATTCCTAATTTGGAAAAAAAATTTTTAGTCTCTAAGTTACTTTTTTTGATTAATGAAGTCTTATCCTCATTGAGCCCTATAACTTTTTTAATTTTGATATTTTTTTCATCACAAAAATTAAATAAGTCTTTTATTGTGCACATATGTAAATTAGGAGTATTATACCATGTGTTTGGTAAAGTTTTTGTCACAGGCATTTTTCCGAAAAACAGAAGTTTAGTTCTAACTTTCCAGTATCCGAAATTAGGAATTGAGACTATAACTGATTTTCCTATTCTTAAAAGTTCTTTTAATACTTTATCAGGGTCATAAAATGCCTGAAGAGTTTGACTTAACACCACATAATCGAAAGACTGCTTAGGAAACTGGTGAAGTTCAGTTTCAGCGTCACCTTGAATGACAGGTAAACCTTTGTTAATACATTTTTGTACATTATCTTTGTTAAGTTCTAGTCCTCTTACTTCAATATTTTTTTCTTTTTTAAGAAAACTCATCAATGAACCATCACCGCACCCAACATCTAATACTCTCGTATTTATAGGAAGTAACTCTGCTATTACTCTAAATTCTTTTTTCATTTTTTAAATTTTTCATACATAGAGTCTATAAAACCTTTTAAAGTTTTTAAAAATTCTAATTCATCAAGTAAAAAAGAGTCATGACCTTTATCAGTTATTATTTCTGAATAAGAAACATTAGCTCCAGAGGAGTTAAGCGCAATCACAATATCTTTATTTTCTTTGGTCGTATAAAGCCAATCTGATGAAAAAGACATAATTAAAAATTTTGTTTTCTGATTTTTAAAAGCTTCGACAAGCCCTCCTTTAAATTGTTTTGAAAGATCAAAATAATCCATCGCTCTAGTAATATACAGTATCGAATTAGCATCAAATCGATCTACAAATGTGTATCCTTGATGTCTCAAATAACTTTCTACTTGAAAATCAGCATTAAAACTAAATTCATAATCTGCCTTTTCTTGTAGTTTTCTACCAAATTTTTCTTGCATTCCTTTTTCTGACAAGTAACTAATATGGCCAACCATTCTAGCGACAGCTAAACCATTTTTTGGCTGAGCATTTTTAAGAAGATATTTTCCGTTATCCCATACCGGGTCAGCCATGATAGCTTGACGTGCTAATTCGTTTAAAGCAATATTTTGAGCACTATGACTTGAACTACATGCTATTGGTATAGCTGAAAATGTTTTTTCAGGAAACGTTGCACAGAATTGCAAGACCTGCATTCCTCCCATAGACCCACCAGTGGCACATAAAAGTTTTTTAATACCAAGATGATCAAGCAAAGACTCTTGAGCTCTTACCATATCTCTAATTGTAATTACTGGAAAATCTAACCCATAAGGTTTGTTAGTTTCATGATTTATATTTTTTGGTCCTAACGATCCCATACATCCACCAATTACATTTGCACAAATTACAAAATATTTATTAGTGTCTATTGCCTTCCCCGGTCCAACTGCTGTAACCCACCAGCCTTCTTTGTTTGTAATTGGGTTTGTTCCAGCAACAAACTGATCTCCTGTAAGTGCATGAAAAACAAGAATTGCGTTATCTTTATTAGAATTCAATTTTCCATAAGTTTCATACGCAAGTGGAAAATTATTAATAGTCTTACCACAATCTAATTTTAGTGGCTTAGAGACTTCTATCTTTTTAATATTCTCAATTTTACTATTCATCCAAAAAAAAAGCCCAGCTAAACTGGGCATCCCCTTTTTAGCTACATTTATTAAGCGCTTGCAATACGGTAAAATCAGCGCCAATTACTTTTACTAAATCGTCTTAAACTTGTCAATTTTATATGAAATGAAAGATTTATAGAAATAATCGAACATTTTATATATTACATTAATAAATATGAGATTACCAAAACCAAATAAAATTATAGGGATTAAATATGTAGCTGGTTTGAGCTCGTTTAAGCGAAAATTGGTTAAAATTAAAATGTCTGCTAACGAGTCTGCTTTGGGGCCAAGTCCAAGGGCTATCAAAGAATATAATAAAGTTTCCAAAAACTTTAAAAGATATCCTGATACAAATGGTAACTTTTTAAAAAACGTAATAGCTAAAAAATTCAAACTTGACAGTAATAGAATTATTTTAGGTTCAGGTTCTGATCAGATATTTGAATTAATTTGTAGAGCTTATATTAAAAAAGGAAGCGAAGTAATAATTCCAAAATATAGTTTTATCATCTATAGACTATACAGTAAGAGTAATGGAGCTAAAATAGTTTACTCAAAAGAAAATAATCTTACAGTTTCGGTTAAAGATATTCTTTCAAAGGTATCCAGTAAAACAAAAGTAATTTTTTTAGCTAATCCAAATAATCCAACTGGAACTTTTATTAAAAAGCAAGAACTTAACAATTTGAGAAAAAAGCTTAGAAATGATATTCTTCTAGTTGTTGATGATGCATACTTTGAATATGTAAAACAAAAAGATTACTCATCTGGTCTCAAGCTATTTTCTAAATATAAAAATGTTTTAGTAACAAGAACTTTTTCAAAAATTTATGGTTTAGCAGGATTAAGGGTCGGGTGGGGGTATGCATCTAAAGAAATAATTAATACATTAAATAAAATTAAACCCCCATTTAATGTTAACAGACCAGCGTTATTTGCAGCCTCTGCAGCTATTAAAGATGGCAAGTGGTTACAAAAAGAGATTAAACATATAAGTAAGTGGAATAAAATATTTTTTAAATTTTTTAAAAAAATGAAAATTGAAACAAATGAAAGTAAAGTCAATTTTTTACTAATTAATTTTGATAGGGTAAATATGAGTGCTAATAAAGTTTTTCAAAAATTAGCTAAAGCAGGTATCTTAGTAAGAAAAATGGATATTTATGGATTAAAAAATTCGCTTAGGGTGACCATTGGAAAAAGCCAGGAAAACAAAAAGTTAATTTCTACAATAAAAAAAATATTAAATGTTTGATAAAATTACTATTATTGGTTGCGGATTAATTGGCTCATCTATTTTAAGAGTTGTTGACAAAAAAAAACTATCAAAACAAATAAATATTTTTGATAAATCAAAAGAAGCCTCTGCATTCATTAAGAATAATTTCTCAGTAAAAATTTTTAACGATTTAGCGGAGTCGGTGCAAGGATCAGATTTAGTGATTATTTCCTCTCCTTTGAGTAGTTATAAAGAAATTTTACTTACAATTAAATCTACACTAAAAAAAGACGTAATTCTTACTGACACCGGATCAGCAAAAAAAGAAATAAATAAAATTGTAAACAATTTGAATTTAGATAATGTTCATTGGATATCTTCTCATCCAATAGCAGGAACAGAGTTTAGCGGACCAGAGTCTGGCTTTGCAGAATTATTCAATAATAGGTGGTGTATTTTATCTGCTGAAAATGAAAAAGAGAGTCATCAATTAAGTTTATTAAAAAAATTTTGGGAAGCTTTAGGAAGCAAAGTAAAATTTATGTCATTTGATGACCATGATTATGTCCTATCTTTAACTAGCCATTTACCGCACGCGATTGCTTACAGTATAATAAGAACAGTCATTAATAATGATGATAAGTTTAAAGAAGATATTATTCAATACAGTGCAAGCGGACTGAGAGATTTTACAAGAATAGCTGCTTCAGACCCAACTATGTGGAGAGATATATTTATTGATAATAGCGATAATATTCTTAAAGTTCTAGATAGGTTTTCAGAAAATTTAGAAGAGATTAAAAAAGCCATAAAAAGTAAGAATAGCGATAAGTTAAATAGCATCTTTTCATCCACAAGAAAATTGAGAAAAGAAATAATAAAAGCTGGTCAAGAAACAGATAAACCAAATTTTGGAAGAAAATAGATTACCCAAATTTTTTAATTTCTGTATAAATTTTATTTTCTATTTCTTTAATAAATTCATCTTTATTTTTACCTGGCATAATTGGTTCTAAGAAAGAAACATTAATGTTACCAGGGTATTTTATGAAGCTATTCTTTGGCCAAACTTTGCCAGAGTCTAAAGCAACAGGCACGCAGGGTAGATTTAATTTATCATAAATTCTGCCAACACCTTTTTTGAAGGGAACTTGTTCGTTAGGTTTAACTCTAGTACCTTGAGGAAAAATTAATAAAGGTCTTTTTTCATTATTTATTTTACTTTTTACTTTATCAAAAAAGTCTAAATTTTCTTTTGTTGTAGTTTCTCTTATAATTTCAATTGCACCAATTTTTCTTAAATATAATCCAAATAAGGGGATTCTTAATAATTCTTTTTTTAAAATAAATATAGGACCATCTAAAGGAATTTGAAGCACAAATGTTTCAAACATGGACTGATGAGCAGAAGCTACAAAAAACTTTTCTGTCCTTTTTAAATTTTCAATCCCATGAAAAAAAACTTTTGTATTAAGAATTAGTCGCATAATAAAGACCATATAATTTGCTGAGAGTCTCCCAAAAAATAAAGTAAATTTACTAGGAAGAAACAATGTTGGCATAGCTAAAATAAAAATAAAAATTAAGCCTGTATATAGGAAAATATTAAAAACTAGAGATCTTAAAAATTGCATTAATGATTAATTAATTTTAGCAAATCCTGTTGTTGACGAATGACTTTAACTTTTTTTTTAGTTACAAGTAATTCAGCTATTAAAGGCTTTGTATTATAATTTGATGATAATGATGCCCCATATGCACCTACATCCATTATAGCCACATAATCAGATTGATTAATTTTTTGGTAATTTTTATATTTTATAAACCTACAAGTTGATTCACATATAGGTCCTACAAATTCTAACGTGCCTTTTACTCTTTTATTGTTTTTTATTAGAGGTAAAATATTATGAGTTGCATCATAAAGAGCTGGTCTCATAAAATCATTCATACCAGCATTCAATATAGCAAACACCTTGTTCGCTCCTTTTTTTAAATATTGAATCTTAGTTACAAGAATTGCAGAATTTCCTACGATAGCCCTTCCAGGCTCAAAAATAATTTTACAATTATATTTTTTTTTAAATTTTTCAACTAAGTTAGAATAATCTTTAAGTCTAATTTTCTTATCGTTTTTTTTATATGCAATGCCAAAACCTCCACCAAGGTCTACATATTTAAAATTGATTTTAGTTTTTAAGATTATTTCCTCTAAAACTTTAAGAGTTTTTTTAAAAGGATTTTCGCTAAGAATTTGACTTCCAATATGAACACTTATGGCTTCAAGATTTAAATTTTTTAATCTTTTTATATCTCGGCAAAAAGTTATCAGACTATTTTTAGATAGACCAAATTTATCCTCTGCTTTTCCTGTAGATATTTTTTTATGTGTAGGAGCATTTATGTCTGGATTTAGTCTGATGCCAATAGAGGTACTCTTCCTCATCTGGTTAGAGATTTTATTTATTAAGATAGCCTCATTTTCTGACTCAACATTTATTAGTAAAATATTCTTTTTAATAGCCAATCTAATTTCTTCCTCAGTTTTACCAACGCCCGAGAATACAATTTTATTTGGTTTAATGCCTGATTTTAAAGCCTTAAGTAATTCACCTCCAGAAACTACATCCGCACCAGATCCCAATTTTTTTAGAATTCTTAAAATTTTGATATTGGAATTCGCTTTAACAGAAAAACATATCAATGGATCTATTTTCTTAAAATTATCGTAAAAAGATTTAAAATTTTTAGAAATGTTACTATTTGAATATAGATAAAAAGGTGAACTATATTTCAATGCAAGTGTTTTTACTGAGGTATTTTCAACGAAAAGAGTATTATTTTTATACTTGATAGAAGACATTATAATTGAATTGTTGTTATAAAATTATTTCGTGATCCTTGATACTCAGGATCTGATTTTTTTCCACAAGATCCTAAGATAAATAATAAAATCATAAGACTTAAAACTAGTCTCATTTTAGTTCCTTTTTATATTTTTTGATCATTTTTTCTATATTTTTTTCAGAAGTTCCACCAAAAGAAATTTTTGAATTTACTGAATTTCTGACATCAAATACTTTTAAAACTTTTAAATTTAAATCTCTATAAAACTTTTTGAGTTCATCTAAGCTCAGTTTATCTAAAGTTTTTTTATTTTTTTCAGCATAATTTACTAACTTAGAGGATATTCTATATGCTTCTCTAAAAGATAATCTTTTTTCTTTAACTAGATAATCAGCAAAATCTGTCGCTGTTGTATAACCTTTGTTAGCCATTTCTAACATTCTTTTTTTATTTGGCTTTATGTTTTTGATTAATTCTTTGCTCATTATTAAGGTATCTTTTAATGTATCATAACCATCAAATACTAATGCTTTGTCGTCCTGTAAATCTTTAAAGTATGAAATTGGAAGACCTTTCATTATTGTTAAAATTGAATTTAGTTTACCATAATTAATTCCAGTTCTTCCTCTTATAAGTTCAGCTGGATCAGGATTTTTTTTCTGAGGCATAATTGACGAGCCAGTTAACATTTTATCATTAAATTCAATAAGTTGATAAGCATCAGAATTTAAAATTATGAAATCTTCAGCCAATCTAGATAGGTGCATAGCACAGACTGCTGAAGAATAAAGAAAATCAATGGCAAAATCTCTATCAGAAACTGTATCTATAGAATTATTAGTCGGTTTTTTAAAACCCAATTTTTTTGATGTAAAAATTCTGTCTATATCATACGAAGTGCCAGAAAGAGCAGCAGCTCCAAGAGGAGACTCATCCATTAACTCTAAGTTTTTGTAAAATCTTATTTTATCTCTTTTAAACATCTCATAGTATGCCAACAGATAATGAGCGAAAGAAATTGGTTGAGCATTTTTTAAGTGAGTGAAACCCGGCATCACTGTGCTTATATTTTTTTCTGCTACTTTAACAATATTTTTCATTAATGAATTTAATTCATCAATTATTAATAAAGTTGAGTCTTTTACCCAAAGCTTAAAATCTGTGACTACCTGATCATTTCTCGACCTTGCTGTGTGCATGTATCCAGCAGAGGAACCAATAATTTCATATAGTTTTTTTTCAATATTTAAATGAATATCCTCAAATTTTTCTTTAAACACAAATTTACCATTATCGATCTGTGTTCTTAGTTTGTCTAAACCTTGATGTATTTTTGTT
>Ga0315315_10005356_pt1 | contig 11825 bp, 9 predicted proteins | sample M140m3416metaG_FD_203699 | JGI IMG/M metagenome (GOLD analysis project Ga0315315, IMG submission 203699) | Ammonia-oxidizing marine archaeal communities from Monterey Bay, California, United States - M1 40m 3416 | ecosystem: Environmental > Aquatic > Marine > Intertidal zone | place: USA...
ATAAATACCTTCAAACCTAAAAATTTCATTCCCTAAACAAAGAAATATTTAATATATATTAAATATCAAGAAACCCTTGACGGTAACATATGCTAAGCAAATAATACAAGAAATGAAAATAGGTATTTTACTGGCTAGTCCTACACTGCGAAGCCGCATGCGAAGGAAAAGAATCAACGATGCCTTCATCCAATATGACCAGTTGAGCCTTACTCCTCAGGACAAAGGGTACCTTGAATTGGCTAAAACAATTCTTTCTTCTGACAATAGTGAACCACAAAAACTGTCAGACACAAAATTAGCTAAATAATCAAGCAAAATTCCAAAAGCTAACCGCAGAATTCCAGATTGCGGCATGCTAATGTTAGGTTGATCTTCTGACCTCATGAAAGATAAACCATTGCGCACAACAGTCATTGGCAGCTACCCATTTCCTAGTTGGCTTCATTTCGCAGGAAACAACCTCAATGAATTCGGCGCTAATGACATTGATGAAATTCAAAATGATGCAACCACATGCGCTGTCACCGATCAACTTAATGCAGGTCTTGATGTTATCACAGACGGAGAACAAACCCGTTTAGACTTTAACCTTTCCTTTTATGGACACTTGGAAGGAATTGCTTTGGAACAAGAATCCCCAAGACTATTCGGTCCCCCAGCCCACGATCAAAGAGGAAAGCACCACATAATTGGAGAACTTAAAGCAAATAACGGACTCGGTGCAGTAGATGAATTTGAAAGGCTAAAACAAATTGCACCTACTGGGCAACCACTCAAAGTAAGTGTGCCTGGCCCCTTTACAATGAGTGGCCGATTACTACCAAACGCCGATTACAATGATCGTTATGCAATTACAGAGGCTTTGCTTCCTATGATCCGCAAAGAACTTGAAGATCTAGTCGCTGCTGGGTGTGAGGAAATTTGTGTCGATGAACCTTCAATGAGTTGTTACGGATATAAAGAGGATACAGCAAATTTTGTTGATATATTTAATCGTACAACAGAAACAATTTTTGGTAAGGCCAGACTTTGCACTCACCTTTGCTTCGGTAACTATAAAGGGCACGCCGTAGGTTACCGCAAATATGAACCGCTCTTCCCTGCATTCTTAGATCTTAAAGTAGATGAAATGCATCTTGAAATGGCAAATAGAGAATACGCCGAACTTGAAACCATTGCCCAAGTTGCTGAAATTATGGATGTGGCTGTAGGAATCATTGATGTGAAAAGTTATTTTATTGAGCCTATTGATTTTCTTGTCTCTAAAATCCGTGAATGCATGAAATATGCTGATCCAGAAAAACTTGTACTTGCCCCTGACTGCGGACTAAGTCAGACGGCGCGATGGGCAGCCAAACAAAAACTACAGAACATGTGCTCTGCTGCGAAAATTGTCAGGGACAGCCTTTAAAAAAATGAAATCCGCATACAAAAAGGATAAGGAACTTTTGTCCGAAATACAAAACGCGGATCAATCACCTGAAATATTTCATCTCTGGTGGCTTGGGCAAAGCGGTTTCCTCATCAAGTGGCGGCAAGATTACCTCTTATTAGATCCATATTTATCAGATTCACTAACTGATAAATATTCAACAACAGATAAACCTCACATTCGAATCACAGAACAAACAGTAAACCCGAAGGAGCTTAATTTCGTTAACATTGCTACATCATCCCATAATCACACCGACCACTTAGACGCTCTAACACTTCTCTCAATTAATGAATCTAGCCCAGGTCTCCGTTTACTTCTCCCCAAAGCAAACATTCAATTTGCCAATGAAAGGCTAGGAAATGATTCCGGAATCGAATTAATTGGAATAAAAGAAAACGAACCTATCAGCATCGGAAACTTTAAAATCGATGGAATCGCCGCTGCTCATAATGAAGTTGAAAGAGACAAAGAAGGGTCTCCAATCTATATGGGATTCATCATTCATTTTGGTGAGTGGACTATATACCACTCCGGCGACACTCTTTGGCACAATCAATTAACAGCTTCATTAATAAATCAATCAGTTGATGTAGCAATAGTCCCCATTAATGGTAACGACTCATCTAGACGCGTAGCCGGCAATCTTAACGGAACTGAAGCTGCTGCACTTTCAAAAGCAATTAATGCGAAAATTGCAATTCCTCATCATTTTGACATGTTTGAATTTAATACTGCTAGCCCTGAACAATTCACAAAGGCATGCGAAAGGTTAAATCAGCCTTTCTGTGTTCTGCAGAATGGTCAAGGGTGGTGCTCGTCCGCACTCGAGTAAAATTCATGGGAAAGAAGTGTTTTCCTCACAATAAAAATAGAAATTTATTCACTAAATTTTAACATTTTTGGATCATTAATGATTAAATAAGGTAGAATTATTGGCTAAAAATCTCTAAGATTTGCCTTTTTTACAGTAATTTCTTTATTTGCGGTGAACAATTTCGCAACTAATGCAACGGCTCTCAGAGTAAGGTTGTTTTTCTACTAAAAACCTGTAAATTTCCGGCCCCTGTTTTCCAGCAGGAATAAATTTATAATCACCTCAATGTCACCAATTGTCGCATTCCTAATCGCACTGTCCTTATTAGCCCTCTTTATTTGGTACTTCGGAACTGACTCTGATTTTCGTCGAAGGATCATCGGAACAGTTCTTGCCTTAGGATTGGCAGGCTTCTGCGCATATTCCCTCTTTCCTCCCAAAGAAAAAATTAAACGAGGAATGGATCTTGCTGGAGGCGTTCGATTTACTCTGCAGCTCAATCCAAGGGCTGAAGCAGAACAGGAAATAAGTAAGGCAGATCAGGAAGAAGCCCAAAATGTTTTACAAAGAAGACTAACCGGCACGGTAAGTGATGTGAATATTGCTGCAGAAGGAGATGATCGTCTTGTCGTTGATATCCCACATCGCGATGGAGATGCCAAACAAAACATTGATGAAAACACAATTAAACAGATCCGTGCTCAACTACAGAAATCCGCTATCCTAGAGCTCTATCTCACTCATGAACAAAATGACCCGGTAACAATTGGTAAAATTGAAAGAGGTGAAGAAGTTATCCCTTTCTCAAAAATAGCAACATTCGATCAGTCAGAAGAAGACAGCTCTCAAGAACCAGAAAAACTATTACTTAGGGAAGAAGTCATGATTGAAGGGAAGGATGTCACTAACGCATATGCCTTCAATGAAACCGGAAATTGGAAAATAAACATCACATTCGTTGGTGATGGAGCAGATACTCTTTCAAAAGTCAGCAAAAAGTATGCTGGTGATGGAGTCACTCAAATGGCAATACTACTTGACGGAAAAATTATTTCAGCAGCTGTATTTAATGGACACATTCCCGGAGGAAATTGTCAAATAACCGGTAACTTTACTGAGCAGGAAGCAAACACATTATCGGTATCAATGCGTAATCCTTTAGGCGTAAAACCTGAAGTCCTTTACGAGGAGTCATTTCCACCAACCCTTGCCAAGGAGGCCATTAATCAAGGAATTCGAGCAGGTATGTGGGGACTCTTGTTAACTGCATTATTTATGGCAATTTTCTATCGTTTCGCCGGATTAATTGCTCTGATTGGCCTGAGCATGAATATCATTCTGCTCTTTGGTATCCTTGCAATTTTTCAGGCTGATTTTACCCTTGCTGGAATTGCAGGAGTGATACTCACCATCGGCATTGCTATAGATGCCAACGTCTTGATCTATGAAAGGTTGAGGGAAGAAATGGCAGCAGGAAAGACAGTGGGAACTGCAGTTCAAACTGCTTACGAAAAAGCTTTCTCTGCAATTTTTGATGCTCAGATTACCACACTCATTACGGCCCTAGTTCTTTTATGGTTAGCAGAGGGCGCGATCCAAGGATTTGCAGTGACACTTACCATCGGAATTATCGTATCACTCTTCTCAGCTCTTCTAGTAACTCGAGTATCCTTTAATTGGCTCAGTGCGGCAAGAAAACTAAATAAGCCTCTTAAATTCACTCCTGTATTATCCAATAAAAGAATTAATTTCCTTGGACTAACAAAGTTCAGTCGTTTCATTTCCATTGCTCTTATTGTTTTGACAATTGTAACAATTGTAACAAAACGGCAAGGAGCACTTGGCATTGAGTTTGTTGGCGGGGATCAACTAAGGTTTAACGCACCAGAAAGCACGAGCAAGGATTCGATCAATAAAGTGATAACAGATACACTAGGTGAAACCAAGAAACCTCAGATTCAGAAACTGACTCCAATAGGTGGCAACAGTACAATTTTCTCCGTTCGTATTGAACCTGGTTCCGGTGAAAAAGTAAAACAAGCTATTGCAACGGCAGGCCTTGCTGAGGGACAAATTCAAAGCCAACAGATCGGTTCAGTTGTTGCTGGAGAAATGGCCAAACGATCTCTTTACGCACTCCTTGCTGGGCTTGGCGTTATTTTCCTTTATGTGACTTTCCGTTTTGAGTTTTCATTCGCAATCGGCGCTATCGCTGCCCTCATTCATGATTTGTGTATTGTGATAGGCGTTACAGTTCTTTGTGGGAAAGAACTGAACCTAATACTAGTCGGAGCTTTTCTAACAATTGCCGGTTATTCTATTAATGATACTATAGTTGTTTTTGACCGTATAAGAGAAGGTCTGCGTAGCCAGAGAGGCAATGTTAAAGACATCATGAATACCGCCATTAACGCAACACTCTCACGAACTATTCTTACCAGTTTGACCACCCTAATCACCGTCGTATGCTTACTATCGTTTGGTGGACCAGCGCTAAATGACTTTTCTTTTGCAATCATTATAGGAGTTATTGTGGGAACCTATTCCTCAATATTTGTTGCCTCACCTATTGTTTATTGGTGGGCAAAGAAGCAAAAAGTTAATTTACGACGTGAAATTTTGGATGCCGATCAGGATGACATTAGTTCAGCAGCAACAACAACCTAGAACCACGCTTGACTGATCGGTACTTAACCGCTAAATTCAGCCCCCCTAAAATAGGACGATTTATTAATCAATTAAATTCATATGCCAGAAGTAGAAGTAAACAAAGGTGAATCTGTTGACCGAGCTCTCAAACGTTTAAAGAATAAGCTTGAAGCTGAAGGAATCATGGATGAAATGCGCCGACTACGTGCCTTTGAGACTCCCTTCCAGCGCTATCGACGCAAACAACGTACAGCAGCAAAAAAATCGCGCATGCGATTTAGAGCAAATCTTCAAGTATTTAAGCGAGGCAACACCACTAAGGAAGAAGAAGTTGCTCCTGAAGAAACAACCACCGTGGCAGAAGCAACTACCGAATCAGTTGCCACGGAATAGACATCCTAGTTGCATTGGGAAATTTAATCTTCAGCTAGCTCGATAAAGTAATCCTCTATCGCTGAAACAAGTCCGGGAATATTCGATTCCTTAGCCTCTATATCAACCTGCAGCCCGGCAGATTGCAAAGTCTCTGAAGTAATTGGTCCAATACTAGCAATTATTAAGTGCTCTGGAATTGGTAAATCCATATCCAAAAAACTTTCCACAGTGCTTGAGCTGGTAAAAGTGATGATGTCAGTGTCTCCAGCCCGAAACCTTTCAACCGCACCAGTGGGATCTTCTGACTCAGGTACAGTCTGATAAGCGATCGCTTCATCAACAATTGCACCGGCTTCAACCAAACCATTAGAAATTACATCTCTGGCAACAGAAGGGCGAACTAGCAAAATAGTTTCATTCTCAACACTTTCATCTATCAGGTTCTTTAGTAAACTCTCAGCAACATATTCATCTGGAACTAGATCCACTGAAAGATGATAATGCTGAACTCTTTTTTGGGTTCCTGGGCCAATCACCGCTATCTTCGCACCTCCTATGGATCGAGCATCTTTGTAGAGTTTAAAAAACATATCAAAGAAAGCATCTACTCCATTCGGGCTAGTGAATATGATCCAAGAATATTTGTGGGCGTCCTGTACTAATTGCGCAAATGCTTTGATGTTTTCAGGCGGCTCGATTCTAATTGTAGGCATTTCATCAACATCAGCTCCTAGGCACCTCAACCGAGCACTAAGTTCTCCTGCCTGACTGCGCGTTCTGGTAACAACAATTTGTTTTCCAAACAAAGCGCGACTCTCAAACCAATTTAATGCTTTTCTTAACTTAACCACTTGCCCGAAAATGGCCACAGCAGGAGCCTTGAATCCCACTTTTTCTGATTTGCTTGAAATATCACCCAATTCGCCAACTAGAGTTCGCTGACGACCAGTAGTTGCCCATTGAATTAAAGCTACAGGAGTATCTGGTGCGGCTCCACCAGCAATCATCATCCGAGTAACTCTTTCTAATTGTCCTACCCCCATCAACATGACCTTCGTCCCATCCGAATTTCCAATTTTGGAATAATCTACAGCAGCATCCTCTTTCGTAGGATCCTCATGACCTGTAAAAATAGTTAGCTGAGAACAGTGGTCCCGATGCGTCACTGGAATACCTGCGTAAGCTGGACCTGCTACTGAAGAACTGATACCAGGAACAATTTCAAAGGGCACACCAGACTCATGCAATTCCTGAGCCTCTTCACCTCCTCTACCAAACACGAAAGGATCACCGCCCTTTAACCTCACAACAGTTTTTCCTTCCAATGATAATTTTACAAGCAAATCGTTTAATTGATCCTGAGGAATAGCATGATCAGCCGCCTTTTTCCCGGCATAAATCTTTTCCGAGGTTATCGGAGCATGATTAAGTATATCAACATTGCAAAGGTAGTCATAAACAACGACATCAGCCATCTCAAGGCACTGTTTTGCACGCAATGTAAGAAGCCCAGGATCACCAGGACCCGCTCCCACTAGATAGCAAATTCCTTTTTTGTTATTTTCAGAATCACTCATATTTAAACGCATCAATTCCCATTAGCTTCAACAAATCAAATGCAATTTTATTTAATTCATTTCTTTTCCCTGTCTTGGTTCCAGTCTTTGGGGAGGAGTCTAATTTTTCTTCATCAAAAACTATAGCACTAATTTTCAACTCATTATCTGACAATAAATTTGCACTAACGCCCACTGGAGTATCACAACCTGCTCCAAGAAGTTTAAGGAATTCTCTTTCTACACTAACGCAATCCTCTGTATCCACATCATTAATTAATTTAAGAGAATCAACTACCGGAGCATCTGCAAGTGTTTCTATTGCAATTGCACCTTGCCCGGCAGCGGGAATAAAATCCGAAACACTCAGAGGTAAGCACTCTAGAACTTTATTCTCTATAATAATCTGAGATGTCTCAGAATCATAAAGTTCCAATCGCTCAACACCGGCTCTAGCCAATATAGTCGCATGACCAGCTTTCCCATCAATTAACTTCCTTAATCTAGTAGAAACATTACCTCTAATCTCAGAAATGACTACATCTGGCCTCATCCATCTAAGAGTTCGTGCCCTGCGAACACTACTCGTTGCCACACAAGAATTTTCTTCAAGGTCCTCTAAGAGGCATGCTTTACCCCTAAAGATTAAAAGATCTTCAATGGGTGCACGTCGTAAAACTGATGCAACCTGAAAACAAGGATCAAGCTCCGAAGGTAAATCTTTTAAGCTGTGAACAGCAGCATCAATTTCACCTTTTAGCAACGCATCTTCTAATTCTTTAGTGAAAACTCCTTTCTCCACTATCGGCCGATGCCCCTTCGAAAAATCAGTTAGCCTTAAATCCTTATACCTATCCCCACTGGTTTGAATAATACGCTCTTCAATTTCACCATCAAATCCTTTTGCCCTTAGCTCTGATGCAACGGATCGAGTTTGATAAAGGGCCAAATCACTTCCCCTGGTACCAAGAACAATTTTATTCATACTGTGGTGAGGGGATCATTCCCTTCTTCGGGATATTTTTGAATATTTCTAGAACCTATATCTAGCTCCAACTTCGCTACCTCTGTTGATATTAAATCTTCACATATTATAATTTGTTCTTCACGCCTCGCGTGAGCAGATACCGTAATTTTTTGTAAAGCATCCATATCGTATAGGTAAAGGCCCGGAATACTTGCAACTCCTTCATCAACGTCTCTTGGAACTGCTATATCTATAATAAATAATGGTCGACCTCGGCGCTTGCGAACGGCCGGCCCAATCTGCTCTTTAGTTAAAAGGGTGTGAGGTGAAGATGTTGCCGTAATAAGAATGTCCGCTTCAAATAGTCGCGTTAATCCTTCTTCAAATTCATAAGCCTGTCCTCCCATTTCTTCCGCAAGGGCTATGGCCTTCTCATGTGATCGACTCGACACCACTAACCCTTTGACTCCCCGACCAGCAAGTGTTTTGGCAACCATTTCACCCATTTGTCCTGCCCCAAGAATCATAACATTGCAGTCTTGCAAGTTTCCAAATATCTTCTCCGCTAAATCCACTCCAGCAGCACCTACTGAAGTCGCTCCCCGAGTAATCTTTGAATTAGTCCTTACATACTTAGCTATCTTGAAAACATTCTGGAAAAGTTTATTTAAATAACGTGAAGTTTGTCCCGCCAAATGCGCTACTGCATATGATTTTTTTACTTGTCCCAAAATCTCAGTTTCCCCCAAAATCATTGAATCAAGGCCACTCGCAACTCGACACAAGTGCCTCATCATTTCAGACCCCTGAAACTTATAAAAAGGTAAATTTCTCATTTCATTTTCGCCATATAAACAAGAAAAACACTCCTCGAGTTGAGAGAATTTATCAGGGTTAGCTACGGTATATATTTCAATACGATTGCATGTGGAAATAATGACAGCCTCATGAAATCCTTCCTTCTCAGTAATTAAAGAACATTTATTTCCAAGTTTAGTCTCTGGAATAGCCATTTGCTCACGCACCGATACTGGGGCCGATTCATGATTAATGCCCACACAAAAGATCTCAGCTGAATTTATGCCTCCCATCAATTCTAAGAAATAATCAATAAACTTAAAAATGAAATTAGAAAAGCAACCACAGCAAACTGAGCAAGTCTACGTGCAACCATCCCGCGAAAGAACCCAATGAAACAAATTACTGAATAGAGAATCCATATTGCATACAAGGGCCACAAAGGGTGACTGTCCCCTTTAGGAGGAATTTTCTCTGCAGAAAAAATTCCGGCCGCTAACAATATGACTCCAAAAAACATAAGCCTAAAAACCGCTTTAGATAAATTATGCATTGGAGGCAAATGATAAAATAATGTCTCCAATTTACCCGACCGCACTTGGTGCTCTTGCAGTAAAAACATCAAACCTGCTACAAAAGCCATACCAAAGGATCCATACGAAATTAATGATACTCCGATGTGCAATTCCGTCCAAGTTTCAGCTCCACCAAGGTCTGCAGCGACTTTGACTGCTTGTTCTTTATCGAATGGCACTACCGCTGCTATGACACAAATAATCAGAACTAAAGGAGAAGTAAAGACTCCCATTAATGAGAGCCTATAACTTGATCCAAAAAGAAGATAGATAATGACCATAGACCAAGAGACAAAAACGAGTATTTCTAATAAGTTTGTCACCGGGCAGCGCTCATGGACTTGGCCACGTTCAGCCAAGAACATTGTTTGAAAAACCATGCCCAAAAACATGGCTAAGAAATTCCACGCAGATTTCTTGTAATGCCCGCTACGCAAAGAGGTAATTGCATATAAAAATCCACCGCAGAAAAAAACCGCAGCACAAACTAAAAATAAACGATCACGATCCATTTTTTGAAGGGGTGTATGTTAATCCTTGCCTAACTGCTTTGCAAAAGAAGTAATTAACTTATATGAGATTTCATCTAGATATTTCAACTGCTTAAATTTTGTGCTAAGACTCCTATATCTTAATGAAAAATATTGAACTAAATAGGCTGGAAAAAGCAATACGTGATGTCCCTGATTTTCCGAAACCCGGAATTATCTTTAAGGACATAACGCCAGTTCTAGCAGACGCTGAACTTTTTTCAATGAGTGTCCAAGCAATGGCATCTACTACAAATGGTGCAGAAATTGATAAAGTTGTTGGAATAGACGCTCGAGGATTCATTTTTGGAGCCGCCATAGCCAATTTACTCGGGATTGGATTCGTTCCAGTTCGAAAAGCTGGGAAACTACCTTGGATGACAGAATCTGAGTCCTATTCATTAGAATATGGTGAATCAGTAATAGAAATACATAAGGATGCCATTTCGCCTGGAGAGAAGATTATCATCGTGGATGACCTTTTAGCCACAGGAGGTACCGCAGAAGCGACCTTGAAACTCGTTAAAAAATTAGGAGCTGACATACATTCAGCATGCTTCTTTATTGAACTCAGCTTTCTTAATGGAAAAGAAAAATTAGGTCACACTAAAGTTGAGTCATTACTAATTTACTAGTACTAGTGAGTTAATCTTCTAGATCTTATATGAGAAGACACTTCTTGTCCGTCAGTCAATTGTTCATGCATTTCTTTCCCAAAACTTTTTAATGCAACACCTCTGGTTCACTATTCTCTTAAGCATTTTAATCATCACTCCTGCCTCAGCAGTCTCGATGAGGGAGGCTATCAATACAGGTGATGCCGATGCCTTGAGACAACTCCTAGAAAATGGAGCTGATCCGCAAACAGTCGAAAGACCTGGGCCAATCATAGTCGGCCCAAGCAGTGATTCAACCATTGCTCTGTGCCTACAATCGAACCAGTTGCATCTTATTCCCCTATTGCTGGATGCTGGAGCCAATCCTGACTCCGTCGTTGCTTCCTTCTTGTGGTGCCAAACTGTCGTGAGTATAGCGGCCGCTAAGGGACAAGTAGAAGCATTGGAGTATCTCATCTTAGCCGGCGCGAATGTCAATCCGGTGCAGAATGAACCTTGCATAACTACCACGCCCCTCATCTCAGCCATTCAGGGAAAGCAACTCGAGTCAGTGCGGTTCCTGCTGGAAAATGGAGCGGACCTGAGCGCCGTGAGTCCCTATTGGATCGAAATGAAACCCATCTTCCATGCAGCTCAGGCCGGGAGCGCTGAAATCATGGACCTGCTAATCGAGTATGGAGCCTCAGTCGAGGGAGTTCGAATACCCGAAGAAATGCATCCCCTCTTCAATCGAGAATTCCTAGAACTGCTCCTAAACTATGGGGCTCTGCTCGATGAGACGCCTCTCTTTGATTTGCTGATGTTGAGTAATAACAGTTTAGGTTTTACTGGTCGAAACCCGTCTTTAGATCCTGAGGAATTGGAGTGGCTCCTGAACAACGGTATCAGTATTAATGGTACCCTTGAAGACTTTAGCACTATCCTCCATTTCGCGATCCAACGTTCCCTCTCACTCCCAGTGATCAAGGTGCTGATTGAGGCGGGGACAGACATTAACGCCGTCACTCTGAGCGGCGAAACTCCCCTAAGTATCGCTTTGCGGAGAAATAGGACGGATGTGGCGGACTACCTTGGGAAGGCCGGCGCTCAGGAAATTGATTTGCCTGGGTATTCCGAAGCGATCATGGAAGACAACGTCGAGGCTTTAGCCTTCTATCTGAAGCAGGGGATGAGCCCCAATCATATCCCGCCTGGCCCTCGAGAAGGGCCACCACGACCGGTCTATCCAGTGATCGTCACGGCATTAAGGGCGAATGCTATGGAATGCGCTGAGTTGCTAGTGGCCAGAGGGGCCGATGTGAATCTGAAGTTCCGCAATTTCACCGTGAGCCATGTTAACTCTCCGATGATAATGATGGTTACGGAGCACAATGTGCCCGGTGTTCAGTTTCTGCTCGACCACGGAGCCAGCCCTGACCAGCACCTCAATACCGCTCTTCATTTCGCTGCCCAGTATGACAGCCTTGAAGTGGCCGAACAACTGGTCAGCGCCGACACTATGGCCGC
>Ga0315315_10005358_pt1 | contig 11823 bp, 7 predicted proteins | sample M140m3416metaG_FD_203699 | JGI IMG/M metagenome (GOLD analysis project Ga0315315, IMG submission 203699) | Ammonia-oxidizing marine archaeal communities from Monterey Bay, California, United States - M1 40m 3416 | ecosystem: Environmental > Aquatic > Marine > Intertidal zone | place: USA...
ACCCTCATAAATTAAATGAGGTGAATCTTTATGATAAAACCTTCCTTGTCTGTCAGTAACATAGACAAAGCCGGGTCTACTTTGGAAGCTACCCTTTTGTCCATTGCCATTACCTTTTGAATTAAAAAAGTTTGCACCATCTAAATCATCTAGAATTGTAGAACGCTCTGCACCTTGTGTCATTGCTTCACGCTGCAACTCGTTTTGATACTCAGTATAAACCTTATCCCAAAACTGTTGAGACTCACGATGAATACGCACAGGAGTATTATCAGCTTGCTGTTTATGCATGGCTGCGATAGTTGTGTCACCGAAAGGAATTGTGTATTCGTAATCATCAACACGTACACCAATCAGCTTTTCAATAGCAGTCTTATCTGTAAGTAAAGTACCATACCTAACATTTCTCTGCGACTTAGGCATAACAACTTCAAACAAACCTTTCATATCTTGAGCTAATGCAAGACCTTCTTTAGTAAAAGTATGCCCTATTAATGTGATAGGTACTCCGCTTTTCATAGCTTTAACTTCTACTTTTCTAAACAACTGGTCTTTCTTTGTTTGATTCTTATCAAAAGTTTTAAACACTATGTCCATTGCCATAGCACCCATAGCTTCTTGTTGTTCAGCAGTAGTCTTTCCAAAGCCCATATTGTTTAAGATAGTACTACCTATTTGTTTTTGATCAGCAGCACCTGACATCAATGTCGAGTCATATCTTTTAATAGCAGCCTCAGTAGATTCATTTTCTATTGAAGCAGGAGCTTCTTCAGCATTAGGGTCTGACTTTTTATTTTCATATCTATATACATTTTGCAAAGCATGGTCCATTACAGCTAACATCATAATATCTGAGTAAGCTTGAGCTGCTGTCTCGGATTGCTCTTCTAAAGCAGCATGCGTATGTATAAAAAGATTAATCATATCGTTGATAGATTCACCTTTAAACTCATCGTATCTATTCCCTGTTATTTTCTCAGCAAATCTTGAAGCTGCCATAGGAGAACGATTAACTGAAGCAGCATGTACACTACGAACAAAAGAACTTAATGTTTTTTGTGTCTTAGCTGCCATCTCTGATGCACGCAAAACTGTTGCATCCTCTCTTGGAAATCCTGTTTGTCCTATTAATGACTGAGTGGTATCTAAATCACCCATTTGATTCCAAGCTTGTATAGCATCAGCTTCTGAGACACCTTGTGCCATTTCTTTTTTTACATAAGCATCCTTGTTGCCTCTAAACTTTTGAGCAATAGGATTATCTTTTATTTTTGTACCTACACCTGAAACCTGTGTAACAAACTTAGGTTGCACCCATGGTGTCCATGTTTTATAATTGTTGTTACTATCATCTTTTAGATTATTACCGTTAACATCATATGCGTAATACTTATCATTACTCATAGTGCCAGTAGACAAACCTAAAAACCTACCAAAAGCTTCATACAATCTAGGGTCAGATGCAACTTGCTCAGGCTCAACGCCTGCTTGATTAGCAAACGCCTCCAACAATCGTGCCTCTTCATCATAGTCTAAGTTAGGGTCTTCTCCCATCTTAGAGTTATCAAACCTAGGGTTAGCTAACATAGCGTCAGCATAAGTTTGTGCTTGACCAATAATTGCAGCATCAGATTTAGCCAATGTAGAATCGCCTTGCGCTCTAGCTTGGCTTTGTGTATATACTGATGGCGTGCTTCTACCAGTGCTAGCCATAGTATTTAAAGCAGCTACACTTGAATCGTATGCAGCATCAACAGCTTGATAGTTTTGATCTAACTGAGCTCTTGTATCTGCAACTGACTGCCCTGTTTCTTTTTTGCTTTTAGGTTTTTGCGTAACAGGATCAGTTTGTAATGCAGCTGTCCCCTCTAAAATACTTTTTAGAAGGGGATTGTTTGATGCATCAACAAGGCTTCTTCCACCCATTTGCTTGGTGGTTTGTAGATTTAGAGCCATGTGGTCTCTCCTATATTATAAAAATGGTACTGTTTTTTTAAGAGCTTCATCTATATTTATATCTCCTCTTCCTAAATTGTAGTCTTTCCAGTTTTTATTTTTACCTAAGAAAGGTATTTCTTTTGAAAGATACATGTTTCTTCTATCTAAATCACCATCTATCTGTGACATAAATATCTTAGCTAACTGCTCACCATGTGCATATGTTGGACCAAGAAATTCTCTGATTGCATGACCACCTTTGCGTGCTCCGTAATCCATTGAAGACTCCCAAGGCTTCTTGCTGTCATCATATATAGGACTAATAGCTGACAATAGTTTCTCAGGTGTTCCAAGCAATCCTGATGAAGCAACTCCTCTTTGTAAGAAACCTTTCTCCGAAAGCCATCCCGGTCTTCCACCATATCTCCATTCGTCTTTCATAGCTTGACTTAAAAACCCTGCAACAATCATAGTCGCAGCAATAGCAACTGTAGAATACTTTGCTGTAGGGTCTTGTGACTTTATTCTTTTCCAAATCTTTGGAAGAATAGAAGCTGTAAACACAGACATAAAACCATTATACTGCGTAAACAAACGATAGTATGGATTAGAATAGAACAAAGGTCTGTTCATTGCATCTGGATGAGCAATAGCATTATCAACCCAAGTCATTCTAGCAATGTCCATGTCTTCTATAAATGACGGATCTCTATCTAGTATTCTATCGTAAAGCGTTTGCGTATCATGACCTTCATTTAAAGTCATTCTTGCAGCATCAACTAGAGGTTTGTATCTTCTAGCTAAAGCATCTGGGTCAATGTTCAAATCTCTTAATCTTTCAAACGCATCATGAAACAAACCTGTGTTTCTATTATGATGCCCCGGTGGAAACATTGCAACTATTTCTAAGTCACCAAAGATAGCATCATTAGCTAATGCTAAACGTGCAACCCTTGTAGTATCTGTATATATTTTAAGAAGGTTAGCTCTAAAGAATGTGCTCATTGCAAACTCTTTAATCTTTGATGCTTTATAAACACCTTCATCAATACCTACTTGACCAATAGCACCGTGAGTAGATGTGCCATAACCATACCTGTAGAAATCTGCCAGATTCCTGGTGTACTGCTCTCTTGTTAAACCAACTGATGGATTAATATAAGAGTAACCATTCTTGCCTTCTGTAACATACTTTCTAGCAAAGTCATTAACACCCATTTGAAAAAGCTCCATAAGCTTTTTATCTTTTGTCGCACCCAGTAAAACAAGTGCTGCCTCTGGCAGAGAAGCTAGAGCTGACAAATCTAAATGAGAAAAAGTATTAAAGAAAGTAATATGTCCAATCATTCTTTCCGCTTTCTTGCTATCCATTCTTCTGTAATCACCACGTGATGCAGCAATACTATCAGTAAAATGTGTGAGCATTCTTGGGTCCCAACCTTCTCCCATTTCATCTTTCAACATTAACATCAACTTTTTATATCGCATTCCCTTTTGACCAAGCATTCTATTATCAACCGCATAGTTAACTTGCTCTTGTATATTCTCTCTTAGTCTTTGGAATGGATCGTTTTCTAAAAACTTAGAATCTTCTCCAAATATTTTATATAACTGATCTTTAGATTGTTTGACCGAACGTGCTGGATAGTTTAAAAATCCAAGCTCTCTAAGTGTAGACTTATCATAATGCATAGGACCACTTTCTAAAAACTCATAGAACTCTTCTGCTTCTGTTTGTGACCAATCAGAATTAGTAAGCTTTTCTATAAAGCCATCTTTGTCTTTAACAACTTCAGATAACTTTAACTTTGCACTATCTTGAAAATAAAAAGGTTTTCTTTTAACCTCTGCCGTACCGCCTAATACTTTATTAATTTCAGTAAGTATATTATCTGTAAGACCTTTATTGCTGCCTTCAATCTGACCACCAATTCTCTCAACCATTACATCTAATTGGCTAGCTATCTGATTGTACTCTGGATTTGTTGGCTTACCTTCTCGTTTTGCTTGAAGATAATCCATAAATATTTTGGTAGCTTCTACATCTGTTTTGCCACCAACACCTACACCCAGTAAAGTATTTAAATCTGCTTTAAACTGAGCAACATCATGCAATAACTTTTGTTGCAATAATCTTTTTGTATTGCCAAGATCAAGTCCCTGCATCCAAGTTGAATTGCTCATACCATACTGTGTAAGTATAATAGCTAACAACTCTTTAGCTCTTTCAGGATTCTTAGCATACTTGTCAATAGCTTTTAAGGCTCTTGATTCCCAAAAAGAACCAACCTTCTTAGTAAATCTTGCAGGAAATTCTTTAACATTTTGCCACAAAGTTTTTTCGCCACCCCTTCCAGTTGACAAATCTTGTTGATGACCAGTATTATAATCTTGTTCAAACTCTTTTAAAACATCTCTGTTATCTCCCTCAAAGCTATAAACCTCTGGTGCATCAGGGTCTGCTTCTTCTTTGATAATAGGATTTCCATCTGAATCTAAAATAACTGAAACTTGTTCATCACTTTTAGTGCCTAACATAGCATCTGCTCTTTCTAAAGATTTACCGCCAATCCAGTTTTTACTTTTTTCAACAGGACTAACATCTCTTTTTAATCTATTGAACCCTGCTATCTCACCGTATGTAGTTGTTGTTCCAGCAATACCTCCACCCAGAACAAAACCTCCTGCTGTTGCGTTTATTGCAATGCGTTGCCACTCGTCAAAATCAAAGTCAGGTCTGATACTACTGTCTGTTCCAAAGTGTCCAGCTAAATAACCCGTAGACTCTTGTAAAAATTCTGTACCGCCTTCAATAGACATACCTTTTGCAGTTCTCTTACCAACAGATTTAGCTAATAAAGATTTGTTCAGTTGCATCTCTGACATAACTGCTATATCTTTAAGAGCTAAAGCTTTAAGATTTCCCATCTGGTCTGTCACTAATTTTGTGGCTGCTTCTTCTGAGATACCTTCTTTCTTAGCGTACTCTTTAGCAATAATCTTAATACCGTCTTGTCTAAGTGCTGTTGATGCGCCCATAATACCTTTAAGACCTAACATATCTAATGCTGCCATAACAACGCCAGCAGATAAAGCAAGACCAGCATTCTTTTGATCCATGCCTCCTTGCATATTGCCGTAAGCTTCACCAGCATACACCCATACTGCTGGAGCAAAAGCCATTGTCATACCAACACCAAAAGCACCCGGTCCAAGTATAGGAGAAGTTGCAGCTACAACACCGCCTACTGCTCTAGTACCTATAAGTCCAAGCATGTATGGCAATGCAACTCCAGAAATACCAGCAACCCACTTTCCAAAACTCTTAGCATCAGTAACATCTGTTATATCATTACTAAAAATAGGTCGCTTAGAGTTCTCATAGTCAGCCTCTCTTGAACGTATTGCACCCCAATCATATAAATCTTGATTGCCTAACATGTCGCCTAACATAGACACAGCTTCTGTTGCTGATTGTTTAATAGAACCCCAACCAACTGCCCAACCTGTTCTAAAGTTGCTGTTAGCAATGTTGTCTAAGTCTCTATCTTCATGTCTGTACTGTACATCATGCTGATAAAAAGGACTATAACTCTCACCAAAAAACGCATTGTATTGTGCTAGTTCTGCCTCATCAGTAGCAAGTGCTTTAAAACCACCCATGGTTTCATTCATGTATGTAGTTTGTTTGTCTCTGGCTTTTTGCCAAACATCTTCTTGCTCACCTTGTACTTCAGCTCTAAAAGCTCTAGCAAACACCCCCATGTCAGCAAGCTCTTGTGTCTCTTCATCTTTAGGTCTAGCTAAACCTTCATAATAAAGCTTATTAGAAAAAGACTCACCGTACTCGTCTTGTCTGCCACCTAAGTCACGACCATAATATCCTTTCTCGCCAGTGCGATATGTACCAGTGTAACCAGTTTCATTCGCAAGGTCAGCATAAAGTTTAGTATAAAACTCACCACCCCAATCTCCGGGAGCAAAGCCATCCTTTTTCATATGATCAACTTCAGGAGCATTAAGATTGTCATACCTTATATCTCCAGCAGAATCTCTTACAGTATCTGCATCAAGATCAAATACCACTGGCATTTTTTCTTGTAGCATTTGCATGTAAGTTTTTTCTTCAGCCATTGTAGACTCCTATTTTGTTGGTGTTACAATAATACCTTCTTTGCGTAAATACTGAATAGCAAAATCTGACCTCCATTCGTTATCTTTTCCTACAGCTAATGGGTCATACTTTGTGCCTATTGTATCTGTAGGTTCTACATGTCTAGTAACATACCAAATAAAACCACCAATACCTTGTTCATTGGCTCGCCTAACCATATCTTTATGTGCGTCTGGGTCAGATTTTTGCCAATCATAATAATCTTTAGCCATTAAAGCTAATGTACCTCGCTCATTAAAACCTGTAGAATAATCTTCAATCTTTGTGTAAGCTGCATTGGTTGCTTCCATACCTGCACCAAAATCAATCTTGTCAGTATCAATACCCATTTGTTGTAAATCATACAAACTTGGATTAGTATCTTTCATGTTTAAAATACTTTCACCTTCAAGCTGTGTTTTAATAAACGCATCTTGCATATAATTTGCAAAAGCTGGAACACCTTGTCCAAAATTATTACCATTTAATTTATCTGATAACCATTTTTGAAACTGTGTATCAAACGCAACTCTTTGATCGTTGTTATTTTTTAAATCCCAAACAACATCTGGTTGAGCTTTCTTAACAAATTGTAAAGCACGATCATATTGTGCACCAAAATTAAAAACACCAAGCGTTTTCTTTTGATCATCAGTCAGAATGCTTTCGTAATGAGAAGCTTCTTTACTTATATAATCTTGATTGTTCCCAGCTCTAGCTTTTATTTCTGCTTCGAGGTCTTCAGCTGCTTTGACTCCTAATTCAGCCCGTGTCTTTGCCATTTCTAACGTAAAGTCTCTCATTTTTCTTCGGTCATTCTCAGCATTTGCCCTACCTTCTTTAGCAATAGTTTTAGCTAACTCTGCTGCTGCTTCAGCTTCTGTCTTTGCAGCTTCAGCTTCTGCTGTGTAATCATCAGCAACCACACCGAAACCTGTGTTCATTGCTGTAGTAAAGTCATCACCAAATAACATAGCAATCATGCCAATCGCCATAGCTTTTCTAAATCTACTATCTACTGATGGAGAGTTCTTAAGGCTAAGTAAATAATTCTCAGCTTCTTTAATTGCTACTTCATCTGTAACTGTGTCAGCCCATGATGCAAAATCGTTAAGCACTTCAATTGCCTTTGGGTCTGTTTCTTTAATTTCTTTTACAACTGCTGTTAAATCTATACCCTTATCGCCAGCCCAAGGTAAATCATCGAAGTTTTTTTCTAACTCTTTTTCTTCTTCTTTAATTTTTTCTTGTGTTGCTAACTCTACTTCTGCAGCATGCAACTCAGAACCATCAAAACCCGGAGCAGTATAAGTTTTACCCTCGTGTGGATTTATTCGTAATGGCATTGATATCTCACCAGCAACAACTTGCTCATAAACTTCAGGATGTCTGTCCCTTAATTCAAGCATATCCTGTTCATTGTAATCTTCAATTATTGCGGTTTGTGCATCTGCTCGGTCTTGGTCAGTAATTGCTAAAGTGCCTGTGTCGTTTTCAACAGTAGAACCAGATTGATCAACAACTATATTTCCAAATAAACTTTTACCAATAGATGTTTCTGCTGGTAAGCTTGGAAATTGTGAAGCTTTTTCATCACCATAGTATTCATGATTTAATAAATGTCTACCTTCTTTCATTGAATAAAATGGAGATACATTTGTTGGCTCGTCACCATAACGAACACCTAAGTCTCTAACACCAGCAAGTTCTCTTTGCTCTTGATAAAGCTTAGCTAATCTTTCATTTTCAGTAGGGTCTGCTTCTGGCGGAGTAGCAATAGATGGAAACGTAACTTCATCATTACCTAATATTGGCGTGTCATAACTTTCATTATCTAACAAACTTGATGGGGTTTTCTTAACTACTTTAGTTTCAGAACCGTCCTCATCTATATTTGTTTCAGTAAGAGTTTCGCCACTGTCGTCAAAAACTTGTGACAATGAATACTTAGCTTTGCCTCCTCGTCTTGGTCCTCCATCGCCACCTGCGTCTTGTACTTTTCTTCCAAACCCGTCAGTTGTAGCCCAAAACTGGTACTCATCTTCAAGTCTTTGTGGGTTAATTGCCATTGCTATCTCCTATACCTTAACGAAAGAATTAATTAATGACTCCATTGTGCCGGGCTCATCCATTTGTTGTCCAATCTTAATTTGGTCAATCTCATTAAGATTACTTTGATATTCTTTTTCACGTTTATGTCCAGAATGTTCTCTACCATACGCTTCAAACTCATAACTTTCTTGATTCCATTGAGGTGAACCTTCCCATGCTAGCTCTTCTTTTTTTAGTTCTTCATTTCTAAGCATAAGCTGAGCAATTCTTTTTTCGTCACTACCTTGCATTGATTGGTCAATCATTGATCCTAAAGCAGAAGCCATCTTATCACCTAGACCTTTCTTTTTCTTTTCTGGTTTAATAGCTCCCGGAGCTCCGAGCGGAGACATCCTACCTCTGGCTTGCAAACTATTGTATAAAGGTGCGAATAAATTTGCCATTATCTTCCTCCTATTACAAGACGCCTTTGTCCAGAGCTATTAGGAACACCATAATTTTTACTAGGATTGTTGCCAAATTGATTACGTGTATTATAACCACCATAAGTAAGTGGACCTCTAGCTTTGTTAGAACCATATACATAAGGATTAGTATCAGCTCTTGTACCTGCTCTTGACATATTTACGCCACCCGTTGGACGCTCATCTTGACCTGTATAACCATATATTGGATTGCCATTAGCATCTGTACCCACTCTAACGTTAGCATACGTATCTGCCATAGCAGATTCATATTGAGCTCTTGTATATCCTTGTGGTCCACCAAATGAAAAACCAAAACCACCACCGCCTCCACCAGACATAGGTTCGCCCATTGGATTAGAAGCCTCAAGAGGATTGTAACCAATTCTTTCTATTTGTGATTCTGCTATACCAAACATACCCAATGGTCCCATTGTTCTTGATTGCATTATTTACCTCCTTGGTCTGACTCTGTTCTGGTTTTCTTAGATGCAATGTTAGAAAACATTTCACCTAATTGTGTCAATCCAGTATAACCAGCATCATTAACATTCTGTTGTTGTTGCTGTTGAGCTTGACCAATCTGTGCCATTTGTCCAGCACCTGTGCCTTGTGCTTGTAATGCTGCTTGTGTATTTGCCAAATCCATTTGTTGTCTTTGCATATCTATTTGACCAAACGATGCTGCTAAATCATTAGCTATCGATTGATTGTTAAGCATTTGTCGAGAGCCACCAATACCTCCCATGCGTCCAGCTGCAGCAGCATTCAAACCCAAAGCTTGTAACGCTTCATTCTTGGCTTGCTGTCTCATGCCAGACAAATCTGTTTGCCCCGCCATACCTGCAAGCTGACCTTCAAGTCCTATCTGTGTTTGACCTGCAGCTAAGCCAGCAGCCTGAGCGTCAGTTTGTGCCTGTGTAAAACCAGCAACATTACCTAGCTGTCCAGTATCATAAAGATTCTGTGCATCATCTAATATCTTTTTAGCTTGATCTTTATAATCATCTGCATAAGATGTTATTGATGTCATTGTACTATTCGCCATTGGCTTTCTCCTTGATTAACTTACGCATAGTTGTGTACCTTTCAGTCCAACCTGCTTTTTCTAATTGTTTGACAAACCCTTTTCGACCTGTTAACTCTAACATGTCAATTGGTTGGTTTTTCATTTCCTGTTCAAACATAGCTGCCCACTCTGTCAAATCTCCATCAGTGTCACCAGCTAATGTAATTATGTGTAGAGCCACAAATCCTTCGTATTGGACGACTCTTGTTGAACCTAGTGCTACCCCCTTACCATCTTTATAAACTTGCCATATCTGGTAAATTTGGGGCTGTGAGACACTATTAAGTATAATTTGTGCTGCACTTCTTTCACCGTCTGAATACTCTAGTGCTTTTTCTAGTTCTGTTTTAATTGCTTGATAATTGAGAAGTAAATCCTCTCCTACTATTCTTTGTATTGTGTACATTATGGCTCCGTTGGGAATACAATATCCTCCACGTCAGTGTAATCTTGTGGAAGGTCTCTCAGCTTTTGTCTATATGTTCTCCATGCTGCTTGATCGGTGCCTGCATAACTAGGCAAGTCTCTCCAATCAGAAGCAGCAAGTATTCTATCTCTACACGCTTTAACTTCTGTCCATGTCATTAAAACAAAGTCATGTGTAGTTGTATCTAATTTAGTTTTACCTACTTGTGGTGTAGTGTCGTAATCTTCTGTAAGCAAAAATCGATTATCTAATTTAAGCTTAGCTTGTCTTTGCTCTAGACTCAAGCTAGTATATAAAACATTTTTGTATTTGTCGTCTATTATAGTAAACATTATGTTGCTCCTTGAAGCCTAACCCTACCATTACCACCATTACCACCACCTTTAACACCCATAGTATTTCCGCTTCTAACTAAATCACCTGCACCACCAGCACCAACTGTTACATCTAAGTAATCTGTAGTATTTACAACAGTATATGTAGTTGTGTAAAACGTTCCTTCGTGACCACCGCCACCTCCATCAGCTGCAGAACCGCCACCGGCTTGTCCTTGACCACCACCGCCAGCTCCTGTTCCGCCATCACCACCGGGGTTGTTAGTATTGTAAGCACCACCTGCGCCACCCGTTCCAGCAAAACTAGAATGAGCACTGCCACCGGGATGTACAAAATTATCACCAGCTTCACCAGCAGCAAAAGAACCACCGCCACCACAACCAGTTCCTCCACAATCATTACCATAACCTCCGCCAGCAGCCGTAAATGTAGTTCTTAAAGAGCCATTGGCTTGATATACTTTAACTAATGAAGCAGCTCCACTATTATTCCCTGAGCCACCGCCTTCAGATGTTCCATTTCGACCACCGCCACCTCCACCGCCAACCATTTGTATATTAATAGTAGCAATGTTTGGTCCTATTGTATATCTATGTGTTGTTGAAGTATCTGTGTAAAAGACTTCATCTGTTCCTGAAGAGTCATCAACATCTGCTCCAACTACAGATACCGTAGTACCATCAAACCAAATATAACTAGTAGCATTTCCAAAAACAATTCTTGGATCGCCACTTGCGTTACGACCTACAAATAATCCAGTATTACTAGTATCATTGCCATTTGTTTTACCCCAACGAATAGCACCATCATTTGCAGTTACATTTAATGTGCCATCTAAATCCATATTAGTTGCTTTAATACCACTAGCAGATACAACAGTTGTATCAATATGTTTTCCTACTGGTTCAATCTCCCAAGCAGAAGTAATAGCACCTTCAGTAGTAGTTAACGTAAATCTTTTTGCAAGATAAGTTGCATTAGAAGGCGCAGCTGTACCTGCAGTTAATGTAGTCCAACCAATACCACTACCCGGCTTAGTAGGATTACCTAAAGTATTTTGTAAACCAGTACTAGTTGTATATGCTCTTTCAGATGATGTATAACCTGAAGCACCTGATGTAGCTTCCCAAGTATAATCTGTTGGATCGCCTGATTGATATATAGATTTATTTATAAAATAACCTCTATAAGCTAATAACGTTCCTGAATCATTGTATGGACTGAATTGAAAATCTGTAGCATCACTTTGATTAGTAATACTCCCAGAAGAAAGGTTAGCCAAAGCAGAAGCATAAGCAATATAAACAAAGTTTTTATCGTATTCATACTGGTCTCCTACTCTTGATACTAAAGCAGTGCTTGCAGCTGGTTCTGCTTCTAACTT
>Ga0315315_10005359_pt1 | contig 11823 bp, 10 predicted proteins | sample M140m3416metaG_FD_203699 | JGI IMG/M metagenome (GOLD analysis project Ga0315315, IMG submission 203699) | Ammonia-oxidizing marine archaeal communities from Monterey Bay, California, United States - M1 40m 3416 | ecosystem: Environmental > Aquatic > Marine > Intertidal zone | place: USA...
TGATGGCCAAGGAGTCTGTGAACAAGGCCTATGAGATGACTCTTTCTGAGGGGATAAAGTTTGAAAGAAGATTATTTCATTCTACTTTTGCCACTGAAGATCAGAAGGAAGGGATGTCTGCGTTTGCTGAAAAACGCAAAGCAAATTTTAAAAATCGTTAAAATTTAGATATCAATGACATTGACGAAAGCGTCAGGTCTGTCTATAACCCATTTCCAATAATTAAGAGAAATGGTGGAGTTTGTTTATGGCTCAACATAAATCGGCTAAGAAACGAATAGTCCGAAACGAAAAACGTCGTGTAATTAATCACGCGCGAATATCGCGGATACGAACTTTTGTAAAAAAAGTTGAAAATGCGATAGCCGCGGGCAACAAGGAACTTGCAGCCGAGGCTTTTAAACTCGCACAGCCGGAACTTCATCGTGGGGTAACCCGTGGAGTGCTTCTGAAGAATACTGTTGCACGCAAGTTATCGCGTCTATCGAAAGGGATTAAAGCCCTTTCAGCCTAACCTATAAGACCATAATAACAACTGGAACAAGCCGTGTCATTTTGTGCACGGCTTTTTTATTTATAAAGTTTTGGAAGCCAGACGTTTTTGTGATGGCTGTATTCTGAGTTTGCAGGGAGAATATCAATAAAATCCAAATAAGAAACGGTAATAGTTTGTCCTAATTATTCAAATACCCCGCCAAAGTGTTGATTCTCCAAAATAAGAATCATTATCAAAAAAAAAGATCGTTTTAATGAGTTTTTTTTTGCTATCAATGGTTGCCACGATGTCTATTTTTAGCATAACTTATGCTCTTGGTTTTAATACAATTAGGCTGGTTCCTGTATGTGCCCAGAATAATGTATTCAGTTCTATTGATGTGATTAATGAATGTAAGATGAACCGCGGATCGTAGTCTTTTCTTCTGAGCTTATGGGGAAAAAACTTTAATAAAGCCATAGACTGGCCAAAGCCCATGGGAGGCGTGCAAGATGTCTGATGAACGCCTAATCTCAATTGATAGAATTTGGGCACGAGTAAGAGGTCGTTTAAGGCAAGAACTTGGCGAGTCAACATATCGCAGTTGGATCAGATCGCTAGTTCTTGAAGATGTTATTGGAGAGAGAGTAACTCTAGCAGCGCCAACCTTATTCATGAGGGATCGAATTGTTTCTCAATATGGGGAGCGTATCACATCGGCTTGGGCTGCTGAAAGTGCAGATACAGTAAATGATTGTTCAATAACGGTTAGATCATCCGATGAGCCAGTTATAGAGGCCGAAGCGGGAGATTCAAAGGGAACAACGAATTCCCTGTCTATGGAACCAAAAACGATAGGGACAAAGTTTAAAAAGGAGAATTCGTTAGATGGATCATTAGATTCTCGTTTCACATTCGATAATTTTGTTGTTGGTAAGCCAAATGAATTGGCTTATGCAGCGGCCCAGCGAGTGTCCGGCAGTGACGAGGTTCTTTTTAATCCACTTTTTTTGTACGGTGCAGTTGGATTGGGTAAAACGCATTTAATGCACTCCATCGCTTGGGATATCCGGCGAAGAGACCCATCAAGGCGGGTTCTTTATTTGTCTGCGGAAAAATTTATGTATCAATTTATTCGTGCATTACGCTTCAAGGATACTATGGCATTTAAAGATCAATTTAGATCAGTTGATGTTTTGATGATTGACGATGTGCAGTTTATTGGAGGAAAAGATTCAACTCAAGAAGAGTTTTTTCATACATTTAACGCATTAGTGGATCAAAATAGGCAAGTTATAATATCGGCGGATAAATCCCCAACAGATTTAGAAGGGCTAGAGGAACGCTTACGGTCACGTCTTGGGTGGGGGCTCGTTGCAGATATTCACCCCACTACTTATGAACTTCGTTTGGGGATTCTGCAATCGAAAGTAGAAAAGCTTGGAGTAGCTGTTCCAACAAAAGTCCTAGAGTTTCTGGCTCATAAGATCACATCTAATGTCAGAGAACTAGAGGGGGCTATGAATAGAATCGCTGCCCATGCAACACTTGTTGGTAGGGATATAACACTCGAAGCCACCCAAGAAGTATTGCATGATTTGCTGCGGTCTTATGAGCGGCGAGTCACAATAGAAGAAATTCAAAGGCAGGTAGCAAGTCATTACCAGATCAGGGTTGGTGATATGCATTCTGCTCGTCGATCTAGATCAATTGCTAGACCCCGACAGATAGCAATGTTTCTTGCTAAACAATTAACTCAGCACTCACTTCCAGACATTGGTAGAAGATTCGGTGGGCGTGACCACACGACGGTGTTGCACGCAGTCAAAAAAATAGATGAACTCTGTATTATTGATAAGCAATTCCAAGATGATGTAGAGTTTTTGCGCCGAATGCTGGAAACTTAGTCAAATAATTCGCCCATTTTTTATTATTATTATGTTATAATCCGATTCTGTTGGATGGTATTGTGTATTGAAACGATTTGATGGCATGAGAAAGCCATTTTTTTTGTGATGTTACAACCTAACTGGATGGCTATAAGGTAATGAAATCAATAATTAATCGTGCTTCTTTGTTAAAGCCTCTTGGTCATGTTCAAAGCGTTGTTGAGCGTCGTAATACAATTCCCATTTTATCAAATGTTCTCTTAAATGGATCTAACGGCCGTCTTAGTCTGACGGCTACAGATATGGATATGGATATAATTGAGACGGTTGATTGTAATGTGCTCCAAGAGGGTATGGTTACCGTCCCTGCACACACTCTTTATGATATTGTAAGAAAACTGCCGGATGGGTGCGATGTTTCAATAGAATCTGATAATGAAGGGAGATTTATATCGGTGGAGGCTGGGAGATCTAATTTCACGCTTCCGGTACTTCCGGCAGATGAATTTCCCACTATGTCAGGTAATGAATTATCGTGCGGTTTTAATATGCCCGCAACTGATGTAAGGGCTTTAATCGATCGGACGCGCTTTGCTATCTCGAGTGAAGAAACAAGATACTATTTAAACGGAATTTATATTCACTCTACGGAATCAAATGGGGCCCCGGTCCTGCGCGCCGTTGCCACAGATGGACATCGCTTGGCAAGAGTCGAGATGCCTTTGCCTGAGGGTGCTGGTCAAATGCCCTCCGTCATAGTCCCTCGAAAGGCCGTGGTTGAAATTAGAAAACTTATTGAAGATAACGAATCTGATGTCTCAATTTCATTGTCAGAGTCGAAATTATGTTGCAAAATTGGTGATACAGTTTTGACGACTAAATTGATAGACGGAACCTTTCCTGATTACGAGCGGGTTATCCCAACCGGGAATGATAAATTAATGAATGTCAACTGTCGTGAACTTGCTGAGGTTGTAGATAGAGTAGCTACGATTTCCACTGAAAAATCTAGATCTGTCAAGCTCCAGCTTAAGACAAGAACACTGGTTTTGAGCGCCAATAGTCCAGAAAGCGGAACCGCTAGAGAAGAACTTGAAGTTCAATATGACTCGGAGGATTTGGAGATTGGTTTTAATTCTCGTTACTTGTTAGATATAACAAATCAAGTAGAAGGGGAAAATATTGAATTCTCCCTCGCTGATCCAGGTTCACCAACCATAGTTAGAGATCAAGACGACAATACCTCCCTTTACGTATTAATGCCTATGCGAGTTTGATTAATCATTAGGAAGAGCGTTAAACAATTTGATTAAGCTGTGAAAATCGATGACTGTTACATTGAGTCGAATGGATTTGAGCCCATGTGGAGTATCTGCCGATAAAGGACCTGCTGTTCGCAAGTTAAGTGTTTCTGCCTTTAGAAATTATAAAAACTTGAGATTAGAATTATCACGGAAACCTATTGTTTTAACTGGTCACAATGGTGCCGGTAAAACGAATCTTATTGAGGCTTTATCATTTCTTTCTCCAGGTACAGGGCTTCGAAAAGCCCGCTTATCTAATATAGACATGGTTGCAACAAAGGATCAGGATCAATTAGCTGAAATAACTCAACTAAAACATAGATGCTGGGCGGTCTCCGTAGATTTGGAATTGGAAAAAGAAAAGTTAGTGATAGGAACAGGAAGAGATGCAAAAGCGGCAGCTACTGGAAGTGACAAACGCATTGTTCGTATAAATGGCCAGCAGGCTAAATCTCATTCCGTATTATTGGAATACTTAGCGTTGTCTTGGATAACTCCTCAAATGGATCGGCTGTTCCTAGACGGCTTAAGCCAAAGACGTCGGTTCCTTGATAGGTTAGTTTTTGCATTTGATCCTAAACATGCAAGTCGGGTAAGCGCTTATAGTCATGCTATTCGTGAGCGTAGTCGATTGATAAAGTCTGGTAACTCGGATGATTATTGGTATTCGGCATTAGAGAATAAAATAGCAGAGACAGGAGTGGCGATTGTAGCGGCACGGAGAGAGTTGGTGAGTAGACTGGGTCCCATAGCGAGCGTCAGTCTTGGTCCGTTCCCAGGTGCTATATTGAAACTTGTTGGAGATATAGAGTGCTGGCTAAGTCACGCGTCCGCACTAGAGGTAGAAGATCGATACAAAAACGAGCTTATAGAGGCAAGAAAAAGTAGCAATAGAGAACCACTTTCAATTTCTGGGCCACATAAAACCGACTTATTTGTGTCGCATTCGATTAAAAATATCCCAGCAAGTCAATGTTCTACGGGAGAGCAAAAAGCACTGCTCATAGCAATCATACTATCGCATGCGAGATTGAGGAAAATAGAATTTGGGCATTCTCCCCTTATGTTACTGGATGAAGTGACGGCACATCTTGATAGTCAACGACGGGATGTCCTTTTTGATATTTTAGAATCCCTAGACAGCCAAGTTTGGATGACTGGCACCGAGGCATCGCTATTCGCATCACTTCAAACACGCGCGCAGTTTTTTGAAATATCCAATGGGGAAGTGTGTAAAAATGAAACGTTTAAAATATCGAGTTAGGTGGTTTACTTATGTCTGATCAAAATACACCGAAGACTGAAGATGAAAGCGAATATGATGCCGACTCTATTCAAGTATTGAGAGGTTTGGATGCTGTTCGAAAGCGTCCTGGAATGTACATTGGAGACACAGATGATGGCTCCGGTCTACATCACATGATTTACGAAGTTGTGGATAATGCGATTGATGAATCGTTGGCAGGCCACTGTGACCTTGTTGAGGTTATTTTAAATGGTGATGGGTCAACGACAGTTCGCGACAACGGACGGGGCGTGCCCGTCGATATACACCAAGAGGAAGGTGTGTCTGCTGCACAAGTTATAATGACACAACTTCATGCAGGCGGTAAATTTAATCAAAATTCATACAAGATTTCGGGTGGATTGCATGGGGTTGGGGTTTCTGTCGTCAATGCACTTTCAGAAACCTTAGAATTGCGCGTGTGGCGCGATGAGAAGGAGCACTTTATGCGGTTTAGACATGGAGAGCCTGAAACAAGCCTTCAAGTTGTTAGCGACGCTGTGGGGAAAACAGGAACGGAAATTACATTTAAGCCATCAACTGAAACATTCACCAACGTAAAGTTTGAATTTTCGCGCTTAGAGCACCGATTAAGAGAGCTCGCATTCTTGAACTCGGGCGTCCACATTCAGTTGCGCGACGATAGAGAGGTAGAGCCTAAGATCATAGATTTAGAGTATGAGGGTGGCTTAACGGCTTTCATAGAATACCTGGATCGTTCGAACCAAAGTATACATGTACCTGTTGTATTGGAGTCAGAAAAAGACGGTATTACTGTTGAGTTAGCCATGGAGTGGACGGATAGCTATCACGAAACAATGCTTTGTTTCACCAATAATATTCCGCAACGGGATGGCGGCGCGCATCTAGCTGGCTTCAGAGCTGCGCTTACGAGAACAGTTAATTCCTATGCGATAGAAAGTGGTATATCAAAAAAAGAGAAGGCTCAGTTGACAGGAGATGATGCAAGAGAGGGTCTCACTTGTGTTCTATCTGTCAAGGTCCCCGATCCGAAATTCTCTTCACAAACAAAGGACAAATTAGTCTCGTCCGAGGTGCGACCCATAGTAGAATCTGCAGTGTCGGATCGTTTGCAACAATGGTTTGAAGAGCACCCTGCAGATGCAAAAAGAATAGTATCCAAGGCTTATGAGGCAGCAGCAGCTCGAGAAGCCGCCCGAAAAGCGCGTGAGTTGACACGTCGAAAAGGGGTCTTAGATATATCAAGCTTACCTGGAAAACTCGCAGATTGCCAAGAGCGAGACCCAGCGCTTGCAGAACTTTTTCTGGTCGAGGGTGACTCTGCTGGAGGGTCAGCAAAGCAAGGTCGTATTCGCAGAACGCAAGCAATATTGCCCCTAAGGGGTAAAATTCTAAATGTAGAGCGTGCAAGATTTGATAAGATGCTCTCTAGTCAAGAGATTGGAACGATGATTGCCGCTCTTGGAACAAGTATAGGTCCTGATGAGTTTGATTTGTCCAAGATCCGTTATCATAAAATTATAATTATGACCGACGCAGATGTGGATGGATCTCATATAAGGACTTTACTTTTAACTTTCTTTTTCAGGCAAATGCCAGAGCTGATAGAGGCAGGATATTTGTATATAGCACAGCCGCCGCTATATCGCGCCAAAAGAGGGCAGTCTGAAACATATCTAAAAGATGATAAGGAACTTGAAGATCACTTAACGCAAAACGGTAGTGAGGGTGCTAGACTTGTGTTGGCCGACGGTACAGCTTTAGCCTCAGCAGACTTAATATCGACGGTTGAAAAAGCAAGAGATGCAAGATCGATGATTAATGTGCTAGTGCGGCGAGTGGGTTCACAGTTAATAACAGAACAGTGTGCGATAGCCGGGGTAATGGGGCCGAGAGGTTTTGATCATGCTGCAGATGCCGTTAAATATGTAGCACAGCGGTTGGATCAACTCTCAGAGGAAATTGAGAAAGGGTGGGTAGGAACGTTCAACGAAGTAAACCAAGAAATGACATTTGAAAGAACTCTTAGGGGGGTAACCGAACGTTATTCTATCGGTTCACAACTGATCCGAACCCCTGAGGCTCGCAAATTAGATGAAATGGTCAGCCATCTTCAAGAAATATATGGAAAACCAGCTGTATTGGAAACAACGGAAGCCTCTGCTATTATTGACGGTCCCCTGAAGTTGGCAGAATTAATTCAACAAGCGGGTAAAAAGGGCCTTGCAATTAACAGATATAAAGGTCTGGGTGAGATGAACCCAGAGCAACTCTGGGAAACCACCTTAGATGCCAATCAACGTACATTGCTACAGGTAAAAATAGGACACACCGAAGAGGCTGCCGAGGTTTTTTCGACGCTTATGGGGGATATTGTTGAACCGCGCAGGGAATTTATACAAGAAAATGCTCTTAAGGTGGCAAATCTAGATGTCTAGGCTAGAGCAATAGAGCCCAAATAACTAGCTGCTCCAGGGGAAAGCGCTCTCGTCTTCCCCAATAAAAACACACCCTCCAATACTTTTGGGAAATGGTAAGGCGAGTAGGTCTTCATTAATTCGTGTGTAATCTAGCTTATTGTCAGAAAAAAAATTCGCTGTGGCGGATATGTTATTAGAGAGAACCGTGTAGCCAGCTATTCCGGCTGAATCGGTCAGTATTTGACTTCTTATTAGAGACGAAAGTGCTTCGCTTTTACATATAGCCAGGTTTCCGCGATCAAGTGGTATCTTCCAGCCTAAGTCATCAATCTTTTTGATCGAACCTTTGTTTGAAAACCAGCTGTAGCGAGCGGTCGCTTCATCGGGGTCTTTGGCGGTAATTATCACGTCGCGTAGGGCCACTATATGATTACTATGAGATGGAATTGGATTATTCCAGATGCTTTTTTCTGGTTCATGGTAGATAAACTCCGCGTAAGCTTCACTCATATCGGATTTGCGAAGCCTACAGAGACGAGCTTCTGCGCCAACTAAATTCCCACTAGGATCGATTGTTGATAGTTTTTGATTATTTAGAGGCATAGGATGAAAGCCATTAAGTGTAAGACGTCCCTGAACATCTTCTATTTTGCCTGTTTCTAGTGTGAGAGCTGCAATGGCTGAAATTTTATTATTATCAAAAATATAATCTGGCGAATCAGTGATCTTAATAAAGCCTTCATTAAAAATGATTTGGATATAAGAGCTTTTATTTTGATCCGTTTCAGTTTTGGTTGATGTGAGAAAACCAAATCGTAAAAGATCTCTATTCGCAACATTGATGTCTTCCACAATATGGGTGATGTGATCTATGAATACTTCATCAGAGATTGGAGGTTGTCGTTTAGAGCTCATTCTTTTTTTCTTTTTTTCTCTTCTATTGCTGCGTCGATAGCCTCGTTTATTTCTTTGAAGCTTAATGGTTTTAATACTTTTTGAGGTTTACGGTAGGCTTCTGGGATGATTAATCTCCAGATTTTTAATACTAAAACGATAAGCGGTTCTAATGTGAACTTAAAGGGCCACCATAAGGGTGAAAATATCCGATAATATTGTGGTGTAGTCTCACCTGTAGCTAAGATAAACACTGCTGGTATTACCCAGTAGGCGCCATCTTGATACCCATTCCACCACCACCAAGCCCAGCAAAACATTAGAATTCCGGCAACGGTTCGTGTTAATTTTGTGGCATCGCAGATTATTTTTGGTTGTAATGGGTCGTGTTCTGGTTCTGGAGTTGGCGAAAACATCTCTGCCATAACACAATTACCTGACGTTCGTTTAAAAATAACATACTATTCAATTAGGGCTTTATCCCACCTTTTAGTAGCTTAATACAAATCTATACAAATTCTATATCGATATTCTATAAAATAACCAAACATTAATCCTTTTTATTTAATCTCCTATCTTGAAACCAGATTTTGAAACCAAACATTCTACTTTTCATTTTTGCGAGACTCATTTAATAAAAACAAAAGCTATTTTAGATTATGTGATATCATTGCGTCAGCATTGTTTGATTGATTGTATGCGATAGTGTAAAATAGTGTTAGGTGAAAAGGGGGAAATAATTATGGCGGCAATTCTTACAAGCCTGCGCAACACTGTTATCGCGGGTGTTATTCTGACAGTTATAATGATCTTGCTGGTAACACAAGTTACTGATGCGGATTTCGCAATTGATCAATCTTATCAAGCTTTCTTTGTTAGATGGCTACACGTTTTAAGTGGCATAATGTGGATTGGGCTATTGTGGTATTTAAATTTTGTACAGATACCAAATATGCCAAATATTCCTGATGAGCAAAAGCCGGCAATTGGTAAGGTTATTGCTCCAGCAGTTCTATTTTGGTTTCGTTGGGCTGCCTTAGCTACAATCGTGACGGGACTTCTATTGGCTCATTTGCAAGGTTATCTTTTGGAAGCAATACAGCTCGGAATGTCTGATGGAGTAGCTAAACACACAGCTATAGGCATTGGTATGTGGTTAGGTGCTATCATGGCATTCAATGTTTGGTTTGTTATTTGGCCAAACCAGAAAAAAGCACTAGGTATTGTAGATGCGGATGCAGATACTAAGGCTGCTTCGGCGCGAACAGCGATGCTTTTCTCTAGAACCAATACGCTGCTGTCTATTCCGATGCTTTACGCAATGGTAGCGGCGCAGAATATCTATTAAACTGGCTATAAAAATCACGAAGCCTGACACTATTGTGGAAACCGGTCATCAAATGGCCGGTTTCTTTTTTTTGGCATGAAAGAAGCGTATACCTTCGGTTTTTTGGCGCGCCCGGAGAGAATGGTTCCTCAGTACAGCACCAAATTCATCTTGGTATATGCAATGTCAATAGCTTGCCTAATCTACCAGTTTGTTCAAGTGGCACGATTTGTACCTTAGTTTTGTGTGAACCAAATCTAACTTATTCATACAATTAATCAGACTAATCTGGCTACGCTGCATGCGGTCACCATGGAACCCTAGTAGGTTATATAGATCTGGTTATTAGCACTTATCCAAAATAACTCGTCAATATTTAGAGTGTGTCTGAGAGTCCAAACAAGAGCCAGTGGGTCATGGTTAGTTTTATCTGATATGGGAGTGATTCTGATTGTCTAAATGGACTCAATCTAAGACCAATATAAACGGTTAAGTTATATATATTTCAAATAATCATTTACTGGTTGTTTGGGATCATCCGCGTCTCGCCAATTTTCATAATCCAAACGTTGTCATTGGGAATCCCAAGTTTTTTTGCACCACTATAAAAACGTCTTACAGCCTCCTCGTTACTTTCGTCACCCAGCCTAACAGTACCCCACCCCATTGCAAGATGGTTCCTTGCTTTCATGTCAGCACCAATTCTGATGCATTCTTCCGGTATACAGTGAGCGCCGCGCATGACTATGCGGGGTAAAAATGCCCCAATCGATAATAAGGATAGGTCAAAGCCCCCATATTTCTTACCAATATCAGCATAGACCGGTCCGTATTCAGCATCTCCTCCGAAATAAACCCTAATGCCACTTTGGCCTTTTATAGCCCACCCGGCCCATAACGTATCATTTTTATATAATGCCGATCTTTTCGACCAATGAATTACAGGTAAAGCGGTATACTTTATGTTCCCAACCGTTATTGTTTCTTCCCAATCTAATTCGACAACTTGTTCGTAACCAGCGTCTCGAAAGTACTCTCCGATACCTAATGGAACGATAGCAGTAATTTCTTTTTTATTTGGAATGTTGCTGATTGTCGCAAGATCCAAATGGTCAAAGTGGTTGTGAGAAATCACAATAAAATCTACCTTAGGTAAATCGGATATTTTTAAACTTGGGGCTACATAACGTTTTGGTCCAAATGGAGGAAGCGGTGTTGCATAGCTGGTAAACCAAGGGTCAGTAAGAATAACCTTACCATCAATTCGAAGCATAGCTGTCATATGGCCAAGCCAAGTGACAGTATTTTTCCCCAATGAATTCTCGATACCTTCAATAACTTTATTTCTTTTGAGCACGTGATCATTAGGAATTTTGATTTTTTCACCAAATACTGCTTGGAAAGGTTTTCCAATGTACCACGATAGGCGTTTTAACCAATCATTTCTCTTAGGGCTTCCGGGTGGATTACGAAATCCTTCTGTGGTGTGATGCCAGGGTTTGCCGGGTATTTGTTCGGGCATTGAGCAACTTGCTAAAAGAAATATAAAAATTACGCTAAAGATACATCGAAAAAAAACCATATTTAAACAACGACCCGAACTATAAAATGTATAAATTTGCGTAATTGACACGAGATAATTAGTCCAGTTCTGATCTATTAACCAGCACCCGAAACGACTACCGTTATCGAATTAATCGGAATGAATACCTTCATATTTGTATGTTAGTGAATTAAATGGCGCGCCCGGAGAGACTCGAACTCCCAACCTCCTGATTCGTAGTCAGGTGCTCTATCCAATTGAGCTACGGGCACCAATTAACTTTACCGTTCATAAGCAAGTGACCTAATGATGTCAAATAACAAGTGAATGCAAGCAGACATTGCAAAATATTGTTTTTCCAAAACAACTTGTAGCGAACGCAGTGTTTCTGTAATATGGAAGAAATTTTTTAAGTTTCGTTTATTAAATTGCGATCGTTTGTTATAAGAACTTTTTGTTTATTCTCTCTAAGAGAAACTTTTTTGAGACTTATGTCTGAAAATTTGTTAAATAGAACTCTGGTTGATACCGCTTTACCATTCGGTGGTGAATTAAATGGCCGACAACGTCCACAGAACAAGAGGGTGATGGCGCACAATGCTTGAGAAACGAATTGCTATCACTTTGTTGAGTTGTACCTTGCTAACTGGTGGGTGTTCTTTTTCAGCTGACTCGCTTTGGCCGTCGCTCTCCAGTCCTTCATC
>Ga0315315_10005361_pt1 | contig 11823 bp, 12 predicted proteins | sample M140m3416metaG_FD_203699 | JGI IMG/M metagenome (GOLD analysis project Ga0315315, IMG submission 203699) | Ammonia-oxidizing marine archaeal communities from Monterey Bay, California, United States - M1 40m 3416 | ecosystem: Environmental > Aquatic > Marine > Intertidal zone | place: USA...
ATTATAACGGATGAAAAATTTTTCATAGCATCTTCACATCAATCAATGTTTGAAACTTTTTATTTACAAACAATTTTCAATTCTCCTATTTTCATACTTAAAAAAGAACTATTAATGATTCCAATTTTTGGATGGTACTTAAGAAAAATAGGATCTATTTCAATCCAGAGGAATAAAATTACAAAAGATAACTTGGGTTTTTTTGATAATATTTCTAAAATAATTTGCAACTCAAAACGACCATTAATAATATTTCCTCAAGGCACAAGAGTTTTACCAGACGAAAGACCACCATTTAAAAAAGGGGCATCAAGAATTTATGAAGAATTAAAAATTGCCTGTCAACCAGTAGCCATCAACTCTGGATTTGTATGGCCAAAAAAAGATCAAAAAAAAAGCCACAAAACAATAACTATTTCAATTTTAAAGAAAATAGAATCCGGGCTTTCTAAAGACGAGTTTCTTAAAATATTAGAAAATAATATTTACAAAGAACTTAACTTGTTAAATTAACCCTTCATTGGCATTACTACAAATATACTATCAAAATCCCCAGGGTCTTTAATCAATGCAGGTGAACCAGTATCATTAAAAAATATTTCAATTCTATCTCCATCAAGTTGTGAAGCTACATCTATTAAATATCTCGAATTAAAACTTATTTCTAAATTATGATCAAATTTTACATTTAATGTTTCTTTTCCATCCCCACTATTTGTATTATTCACTGATAAATCCAATACATCTTTTGTTAAACTAAATTTAACACCATCTTTTTTATCAAGAGAAACGGAAGCAACTCTATCAACAGACCCTAAAAACAATTTTAAATCAATATCTAATTTTTTTTGATTATTTTTTGGTATAACTTGAATATAATTTGGAAATTTACCATCAATAAGTTTTGAGATTAAAATACTGTTACTTAATTCAAATTTAATTTTTGATTTTATATTTGATATTTTCACTTCACCATCATAATTATCCAAAAGCGAACAAAGTTGAAAAACTGTTTTCTTAGGTAAAATTATAGGTTCAAAATCTATTTTTTCATCCAATCTTATTTTGGAAATTGACATTCTATGACTATCCGTCGCCACAGCAGTAAGATAATTTTTTTCATCTACATTTGTTTGATGAAAATAAATTCCACTTAAATAATGTCGAGTTTCATCATTTGATACAGAAAATTTACATTTATTAAGTAATTTCAAAAAATCTTTTGATTTAATAACAAATTCATTTTGATTAAAATTTTCATCAGTTACTGGAAATTCTGAAGCGTTGATACAGTTCAAGTTAAAAATCGATTTTTCAGACTCTAAATGTAATTTATTTTGCTCGTTTAAAATCAAATTTATTTTTTTTCCAGATGAAAATTTTCTAACAATATCATACATAATAGAAGATGTAGTTGTAGTATCTCCTTCCTCTAAAATTTCAACATTATTTATTTGATGTAAAAAAATTAAATCTAAATCTGTTGCTGTAATTGTTAATTTTGAATTTTGAGCTTGTAACAAGATATTTGATAATATTGGAAGAGTGCTTCTTTTTTCAATAACTCCTTGGCAATAATTTAATGCTTGCTGTAAATCTTGTTGGTTAACGTTAAATTTCATTTTCTTTATTATTATACAATATTTGATTTTTCAGTTTATCAATATTTTCGACCATTAATGGATCTTTCTCCTTAAGCTTTTCAATAGTTTTAACTGAGTGGATGATTGTTGTATGGTCTCTATTTGAAAATTCACGTCCTATCTCCGGTAATGATTTAGATGTAAGAGTTTTTGTTAAATATATTGCTGTTTGTCTTGGTCTCACTAAATATCTTGATCGCCTAGATGATAACATCTCATTTTTACTTATTTTAAAAAATTTACAGACCAACGTCTGGATTAAATCGATAGTAACTTTGTTCTCATTTAAATTTAATAAATCTTTTAAGACTACTTTTGTTTCTGCCAAGCTTGGCAATTTGTTATAAATTCTTGAAAAAGATATTATTCTATTAATAGCTCCAACTAACTCTCTGATACTAGCTGATATTTCTAAGCTAATAAAATCTTGTATCTCTTTCGAGATTTTGATTTGATCTGGATATAGTCTATTAAGTTCATTAGATTTATTTTCGACAATTTTCTTTCTTAGTTCAATATCTGGTTTTTGAATATCAACCACTAATCCTCCAGAAAATCTAGATTTTATTCTTTCTTGAATCCTCGATAATTTATTGGGTGCCCTATCTGCAGATAAAATAATCTGTGAACCTTTATCTAATAATGCGTTAAATGTATGGAAAAACTCCTCTTGCATTGCCTCTTTACCATTCATAAATTGAATGTCATCGATTAAAAGAACATCAGTGTTTCTGAAATATTCCTTAAATTTAACCATTTCATTAGACTTTATAGACTTAACAAACTGATACATAAATCTTTCAGCTGAAATAAACATCACTTTATTATTTTTTTTTAATTCAAGTCCGATTGCATTTAGCAAATGTGTTTTTCCCATTCCAACACCTCCATATATGTATAATGGATTATAATGTGAAATATTTTCTGACACTTTCATTGATGCTTCAAAAGCAAGTTTATTGCTTGAACTTGTTATAAAATTATCAAGTCTCTTATTTGGGTCTATTCTATTATACTGAAGGTATGAATCTTTAATAAATGAAATATTTTCATTTGTTTTAGAAGTATTTGAAAATTCATTAATTTCGTTAATATTTTTTTTATTTTCAATTATTTTGAATTCAATTCTGATTATATCTTTTTTATAACACTTAACTATTTTTAATATTTGATCTAAATATCTTGAGGTGATCCAATCACGAATAAATCTTGTTGGCACAGATAGAAGAAGGTAATTATTAAATTCTTCTACAAAATTAATTTTTTTCAACCAACTTTCAAAAATATCAGAACCAAGTTTATTCTTCATTTCAACTTGAACTAAGTTCCAATCAAATTTTTCAACACTAAGATTTTTTAAATTATTGTTTATAATAGAATTAGTCATAAATTATGGAGAAAGTTTAGTTAGGACTATAATATAATTATTGCAACAAATAATTTCTAAAAAATAAAAAAAAATAAAATCTAAGATTGAAAATATTTTAACAATTTAAAATTATTCGTTTGACAACTATTCAGATTGATTTTTTTTAAAATAAAATTTGAGATTGAAAACAAAAAAAATATTTTTTTACTAAATCTAAATATTGTGTTCATTTAATTTATTATGATACATCATGTGTCTTATGCAGGTTGTATAAATCAAACAACCTACAGTATAACAAATTACAGGTTAGTTATTTTTTTTGTTATCCTAGAAACGTTTCTTGAGGCATTTTGTTTTTTAATAATTCCATACTTTGCAATCTTCATTAGCTCTGAATTCAACTTGGGTAAGAACTTTAAAGCCTCTGTTTTTTTTTTGCTTTCAATTAAAATATTCATCTTTTTTAAAGCATTTTTGTATCTACTTTTTCGTGCTTTATTTACCACTGTTTGATTAGATATTCTTCTAATTCTTTTAATTGCTGATTTTGTATTTGCCATATGCGAGGGGGTATAGCTCGAGAATTAATACTGGTCAATGAAATAATTAATTATTTTTGGCATGTATTACAAAAAAAAGTAGATCTATTAGAAATAATTTTTTTTAAAATCTTTCCTCTACATTTAACTCTTTTGCAATTTAAACCCTCTCTTGAATAAACTTTAAAATTTTTTTGAAAGCTACCTTCATTACCTAAAATATTCTTAAAATCTCTAATACTAGATCCACCCTTTTTAATTGCATCATTAAGTACTTTCCTTGAATTATTAACAATATTTTTACAATCTTTTATCTTTAACAATCTAGCTTTTTTAATTGGGTTTATTTTGCTCAAAAATAAAATTTCACTGGCATAAATATTTCCAATACCTGAGACAAAATTTTGATCTAATAAAAAATTTTTAATATTTTTTTCTTTTCTTTTAAAAAATAAAGAAACATAACTTACGTTAAATTTTGAATTAAAAGGTTCTGGCCCTAAATGTTTAAATCTTTTTTTCAAAATGTTATTGTTTTTAATTATTTGAAAAAAACCAAACCTTCTTGGATCGTTATAAATAACCCTAAAATTTTTGAAAACTATTTCCACATGATTATGTTTTTTAGGTAATTTTGGTGCGCTATAAAAACTAGTATTTGTTATTGTATTTTTTCGATTATTCTCAATCAGGTGCACTGTCCCTGACATGCCGAGATGTAACAAGCAATATTTACCACTAGAAAGATAAAAAATTAGATATTTTGAAAATCTTTTTATTTTAGATATCTTTTTATTTTCTAAAAAACTTGCAAAGTTTAAAGGGATTTTGAACCTTAGGCTCCTATTTCTAACGATTATTTTTTTTACTTTTTTCTTGCTAATTTTTTTATGTAGCGACTGTCTTACTATTTCTACTTCTGGTAATTCTGGCATTTGATACTATATTCAAGTTATATTTTATTATATGCAACAATATTTACAAAATAAAAAAGGTTTAGTCCAAAATGTTTTTGATCAAGTTTATGATCAGTATGATTTGATGAATGACTTTATGTCACTTGGTATTCATCGATTGTGGAAAAAAAATTTATTAAGCATGATGAATCCCTCACCCAAACAAAAGTTAATTGATGTGGCATGTGGCACTGGTGATATAGCAAAACTTTTCTTAAATAATGTAAATAAGCACTTTAAGATAACTTGTGTTGATCCAAATAAAGGAATGATAAGAAAAGGCAAAGAAAAATTAAAAAGATATAATAATTTAAATTGGATTGTTTCACCTGCTGAAAAGCTTGCTTTGCCTGACAATTTTTATGATTTATATACAATTAGTTTTGGTTTACGAAACACAAGAAATTTAAATAAAGCTCTCTCAGAAGCCTATAGAGTACTAAAACCAGGTGGGCGTTATTTGTGTTTAGAATTTTCAAAAATACAAAATTCTAATCTTAATTTTATATATAAAAATTACTCAAAACTCATACCTGTGATTGGTAAATTTATTGTTGGTAAAAGAGAACCTTACGAATATCTGATTAAAAGTATTGAAAACTTTTTAAATCAAGAAGAGCTCGTTGAATTAATGAAAAAAAATAATTTTAAAAAGTGTACTTATAGAAATTTATCAGGTGGTATAGTCTCTATACACAGTGGTTGGAAAATTTAATGATAAAAAAATTATTTACTTTATTTAAATTAGGAAGAAAAGTAGCACGATCAGATATACTAAATATCACTTCAAAATTTCAGGAACCGCCTTTGTCTGTGAAAATTTTATTTAAGATTTTATCCTTTTCTTTTTCTCCAAAAAGACAAATAGATCTTGATAAAGATGAAGGTGAGCGATTATCTGGCACATTAGAGTCTATGGGAACTACCTTTATAAAACTAGGTCAATTTTTAGCTACAAGGCCAGATATAATTGGTGAAGAACTTTCCAAAAAACTTGAAAATCTCCAAGATAAATTACCACCATTTTCATTACTTCAGGCTAAAGAAATTATAAAAAATGATTTAGGTAGTGATACTTATGATTCTATTTTAAATCTCAGTGACCCAGTAGCAGCAGCATCTATAGCTCAAGTACACAAAGCACAAATTAACGATAATGGAACAATTAAAGATGTTGCAATCAAGATTTTACGTCCAGATATTAAAAAAATATTTAATGAAGAAATAGAGGCTATGATGCTTTTTGCTTTTTTGATTGAGTCTTTTATTAAAAAAACAAAAAGACTTAAATTAGTTGAGGTAGTATTTTTATTGAAAGAAATTACAAACCTTGAAATGGACCTTAGGTTTGAAGCTGCAGCTGCCAATGAGTACTCAGAGAATACTAAGAATGATGTAGGTTTTAGAGTGCCTCAAATTTATTGGAATTTTACAAGTGAAAATGTAATGACGCTAGATTGGATTGATGGAGTATCTATAAGAGAGACTGAAGAATTAAAGAGAAGAAATCTAAACACTGAAAAAATTGCAGAAGATATTATTCAAAATTTTTTACGACATGCTGTAAGAGATGGTTTTTTTCATGCTGACATGCACCAAGGTAATATTTTTATAGATAATGACGGGCATATTGTGCCAATAGATTTTGGAATAATGGGAAGACTTGACAAAATGAGTAAAAGATTTTTAGCTGAAATATTATTTGGGTTTATTCAAAGAGACTATTTAAAAGTAGCAGAAGTACATTTAATCGCAGGGTTGGTTCCCAAGAATGTTCCAATTAATGATCTTGCTCAGGCATTAAGATCAATTGGTGAACCCATTTTTGGACAGGCTGTTAAAGATATTTCGGGTGGAAAATTATTAAAGCAGCTATTTGATGTTACTGAAAAATTTAACATGCAGACACAACCCCAATTACTTATGCTGCAAAAAACAATGGTAGTTGTTGAAGGAGTGGCAAGAAAATTAAATCCTAACACAAATATTTGGACAACATCAAAACCTGTACTTGAAAATTGGTTAAAAGAAACAAAAAATCCAATGACAACAATAAATGAAACACTTCAAAATACATCTGAAGTGATTAAGAGATTACCAGAATTTCCTGAGATTATGGATAAAGCTAATCAAGCACTTAGTTTTTTAGCTAGCGGACAAATTCCTCAAAACTCTAATTCTTATACAGCTTTAAATACTAAAAAATTAGAAATGACTACTTTTAGAAATCAATCTATTATTGGATTATTAATCCTTGTAATTTTAGGACTATTGGTATTTTAATTCAGCCAATGAAAGATTTAACAAATAAAAAAATTTTATTTATAATTTGTGGTGGGGTTTCTGCTTATAAAAGCCTCGAAACGATTAGGCTTTTTAAAAAAAATAATGCAGAAATTAAAACAATCTTAACTCAAAGTGCCAAAGAATTTGTAACACCTTTATCCATTGCTTCTTTATCTCAAGGCAAAGTTTACGATGATCTTTTTAGTTTAGAAAATGAAACAGAAATGGATCATATTTCATTGTCAAGATGGGCGGACTTAATAATTATTACACCAGCAACTGCAAATACTATTTCTAAACTTAGTCAAGGTTCATCTGAAGATTTAGCCTCTACTGTGATACTCGCTTCAAATAAACAAATATTTTTAGCTCCAGCGATGAATGTAAGAATGTGGGAACACCAATCAACAAAGAATAATCTAGAAAAACTCAAAGATTATGGATACAAAATTATTGGCCCAGTGATTGGGGATATGGCATGTGGTGAATATGGTGAAGGAAAAATGTCAGATCCTTCAGAAATCTATAATGAAGTTAAAAATTTTTTACACAATAAAATTAAAAATAATAAGATTAAAGCATTAGTGACCGCAGGTCCTACAAAAGAGTATATTGATCCAGTAAGATTCATAACAAATAAATCAAGTGGTAAACAGGGTTATGAGATAGCTAAGTCATTGTCTAAAAGAGGTTTTGAGACGACTCTTATATCTGGACCAACTAACTTGAGTATTAGTGCTGATGTAAATTTGATTAAAGTTGAAACTGCTGAAGAAATGCTAAAGGCTACTCAAAAAAGCTTACCAACCGATATAGCAATTTTTTCAGCTGCTGTATCTGATTTTAAAGTAAAGAATAAAAGTAGAAATAAAATTAAGAAACAAGAAAATTTAATTATTAATCTAGAAAAAAATATCGATATTTTAAATTATGTTTCAAATCATAATTCTATGAGGCCAAAATTAGTTATAGGTTTTGCTGCTGAAACAGATGAAATAGATAAAAATGCAACTTCAAAACTTGCAGATAAGAACTGTGATTGGATTATAGCTAATGATATATCTAAAAAAAATAGCGGATTTGACTCTGATTACAATGAAATTACCATTCATTATAAAGATATTAAGAATAAGAAAGAAAAAATCTTATTAAAGAAAAAGTCTGAAATATCAGAAGAGATAGTAGATAGAATTGTTAATCAAATTAATTGATGGTTAAAGTACTAATAAGAAAATTAGATCCAGCCGTAAAATTACCTGAATATAAAACTTATGGTGCTTCTGGAATGGATATTATAGCATTTATAAAAAAACCAATCAGTTTAAAACCAAACATGTCCTCTATAATACCTACCGGTCTCTCAGTTGCTTTTTCTAAAGATTATGAGATTCAAATTAGACCACGATCAGGACTTGCAGCAAAAAATAGTATTACTATTTTGAATACTCCTGGGACTATAGATAGTGATTATCGAGGAGAAATTAAAGTTATTATATATAATCATGGAAAAGAGGAATTTGTAATAAATAGTGGTGATCGCATCGCACAAATGATCTTATCTCCAGTTTTGAAAATAGAATTAGAAGAAACTAATGATGATTTGCCTGAGACAATAAGAGGAGAAGGGGGATTTGGCTCAACAGGTAAATGAACTCAAAGTTAAATAAAAATCAAATTGAGAGATTTTCTCGACAAATTATTCTTAAAAATATTGGTCCTTTGGGACAAAAAAAGATTATACAATCAAAAGTATTAATAATTGGTATGGGAGGCCTAGGGTGCCCTGTTGCAGAATTTTTAACAAGAGCGGGTATCGGTTCTTTAGGAATTGTGGATTATGATTTTGTTGATTTGTCAAATATTCATCGTCAAAGTCTATATGATAGTAGTGATATCAAAGAATCTAAAGTTAATGCGGCTCAAAAAAAATTAAAAAAGATTAATTCAAAAACAAAAGTTAATTGTTACAAAATAAAACTCGATAAAAATAATTATCATAAAATTATTAAGAATTATGATTACATCGTAGATGGTTCAGATAATTTTAAAACTAAATTTTTAATTAATGATTTTTGTAAAATATCAAAAAAATTTTTGGTTACTGGAGCTATAAGTAAGTTTGATGGACATATTTTTACATTTGATTTTAAAAATGAGAAAACGCCTTGTATAAGAAGTTTTTTTCAAGAGAAAGAAATTTCAGATAATATGTTAAATTGTGAATACGAAGGGGTTTTGGGAACAGTTGCAGGTATTATTGGCACTATTCAAGCTAATGAAGTTTTAAAAAAGATTTTAAAAATTGGTAAAAATTTAAATGGAAACATTTTAATTTTAGATTTGCTAAATTTAAATTTTAGAAAAGTTAAATTAAAAAAATTAAAGAATGTTTAGAAAAACACTAATAATTTTTTTTTCTATATTTTTTTTTTCAGTTGTAAGTGCTGAAGATATATTTTTATCCCTTAAAAAAAATAAAGTAAATGTCAGATATGGCCCAAGTTTTGATTCTCCAATAAAATTTGTTTATAAAAAAATTAATTTACCAATTAAACAAATTGATAAAAAAGAAAATTGGAGAAGGATAATTGATTTTAAAAATAATAGTGGATGGATTCACTGGTCTCAACTAAAACCAATAAATTCAATTATTTGTCTTAATGATAAAATTTTATTTAAAAAACCCTCAAATTTTTCAAAGCCGATAGCTAAAATTAAAAAGGGAAGAGTTTTAATTTTGCAAAAATGTGAAGAAAAATGGTGTAAAATTAAAACAGGTAAATTTGCAGGATGGATTGAGGCAAATAATATTTGGGGATCAATTAATTAAAATCATTAGATAAAGATTTTATTGTTTCATCATTTAGTTTTGTAGAGTGCGAATATTCATTGTGGTTTATACCAATCTCTATTTGTGTTTGACTAGACTTAAATTTTTGAATTTGCTCTTCATTAAATTTGAAATGAATAAATTGTACTGATGATGCTTTTCCCTCAGCTGATGTTCTATCAACATCTTCCTCGGGTATAGCATTTATAGTATCCCCATTTATTTTCATAAAAATTTTTTCTTCTATTCCACCAACTTTACCTAAAAAGGCTGCTCTAGAAACTGGATTATCTATTTCAAACATTAATGTAGCTATAAGTTCTTTACCTTTTGGAATTAGAGGATTATATGCTGTAAGTTCATCTTTTAATTGTTCATCTCCACCTTTTTCTATGTAAAGCATTTCTTGAACTTGAGCCAACATCGTTTCATAACTTTCAAAGTAAAATGTTGCATAAGGTCCTAATGAGACTCTTCTATTTTTTTTAAATTCAAGAATATTTTTTCTTAATCCTTTTCTCTGCTTTGTGTAAATATCTAATGGCATGATATCATTTTTTTGAATTTCTTTTTTTTCTCTTGGCATAATCATAACCTATAACTTTTTGCTATCAATTCGATGGGGTGTACTGCCTCATCATTTGAGATATTTGTGTCAGCCTCTAATTGTTTTAAATGCTTGCCTGCTAACGGGCAGTCAGATGCCATATATTTATTATTTTTAGTTTTAATCTGTCTTGCTGCAGGTCTCCCAACTTTTTTTGCTAAATCGTGTGTATTCTTCATTACACCGAAGGTACCTCCATGACCGGCACATCTTTCTACAACATCAATTTTAGCATTAGGTATCAAGTTTAGCATATCTCTTGCCTTAACACCCATATTTTGAGCTCTCGCATGACATGCATGATGAACTGTTACTCCACCGTCAATTTCTTGAAGACCTTCGGCTAATCCCTCGTTTTTAGATATATCAACTATATATTCATCAATATCCATTACATTTGATGCTAATTTTTTAACCTCATCACTATTAGGTAATAATAATGGCCATTCAAATTTTAACATTAATCCGCAGCTTGCTGTAAGAGTAATTACCTTATACCCTTTATCAACCCATCTTAATAATTCTTTAGAAACTTTTTTTGCTTGATGAACAACTCTTGGCAAATCTGCTTGTTCCAATAATGGCATTCCACAACATCCTGGATAAGCCTCTTGAACTTCAACACCATTTTTTTTTAAAACTTTTAGAGCTGCAACACCTGTATTTTTTTTATTAAAGTTAACAAAACAAGTAGTATAAATAACTACTTTTCTAGAATTATTTTTAGTTTCATAATTTACTAAATCTTTATTTTTTTTAAAAAAACTAGAAAAAGTTTCAGAGTTATATTTTGGTAATTGAACCCTCCTATCAATGCCAGCAATTATTTCTAAAATCTTTCTTAAAAATTTATTCCTTATATTTGAGGCCCAGTTAATAAATTTTGAAAACATTACACCAATTTTTGAATTTCTATCTATTTCTGCCAATTGTCTTGGTACAGCCGGCAATTGCCCCAATTTTTTTTGTGCAGTTCTATATCTCAACATTAAATGAGGGAAATCTAAATCAAAATCATGTGGCGGTACGTATGGGCATTTCGTCATAAAACACATATCACAAAGTGTGCATGCATCAACTACGGGTGTAAATTGTTTGCTTGATAAACTTTCTACATCCTCATTTTTTGACTCATCTATCATGTCAAAAAGTTTAGGAAACGAGTCACAAAGATTAAAACATCTTCTACAACCATGACAAATATCAAAAACTCTTCTCATCTCTGCATCTAATTTTTCAGGATTTAAAAAATCAGGGTGTTCAAAATCTATTGGATGACGAATAGGTGCTTCTGTACTACCTTCTTTACTCATATTAAGTTATATAAATTTTAGATTTTAGTGGGTGATAATCACCCACTAAATATTCAAAGATTAGCTAATAGATTCTAAAGTTTTTTGGAATTTACCAGCATGTGATTTTTCAGCTTTTGCTAAAGTTTCAAACCAATCAGCAATTTCTTCAAAACCCTCTTCTCTTGCTGTTTTTGCCATACCAGGATACATGTCTGTATATTCATGTGTTTCACCTTGTACAGCTGAAGCTAAATTAGCTTTAGTTTCACCAATTGGTAAACCTGTAGCAGGATCTCCC
>Ga0315315_10005364_pt1 | contig 11821 bp, 4 predicted proteins | sample M140m3416metaG_FD_203699 | JGI IMG/M metagenome (GOLD analysis project Ga0315315, IMG submission 203699) | Ammonia-oxidizing marine archaeal communities from Monterey Bay, California, United States - M1 40m 3416 | ecosystem: Environmental > Aquatic > Marine > Intertidal zone | place: USA...
GACGCCGCCGAGGCGGCCCTGGCCGTCCTGGCCTCCATCGAGGAGTCGGCCCTGCAGGACCTGGCAGTCGCGGCCCTCCACGCCGGGGACCGGGGCCTTTCCAGGTCGGTCCGGGTGGTCCTGGCGCCCCTCCACGGCGCCAAGAGGGAGCCCGAGATCGACCGGCTCCTCCACCGCACGTACGGGCCGGTGCTGTGGAGGGCCCTCAGCGCGGCCAATCCAGCCGTCAGGCTCAACGCAGCTCCCGTGCTGGCTGACACCTTCCCCCTCCGCGATCCGGACGGGACCGAGGACGAGCTCGGGAGGGCAGTGGCCAGGACCGTGGACGCCCTCCTAGCCCTCCTGCGGGATCCGCATCCTGCGGTCCGGGTGGCGGCGTCCGGGGGGACGGGCAGACTCCTCCTGAGCTTCTGGGACGCCCTCCCTGCCAACGACATCCGCAGGCTCCTGAACGAGATCGTCACCAGGCACTCCTCCGATGCCACGTCCGCTGCCGTAAGGGCCGAGGCGGTGGCCACCGTGGGCTTCCTCCTCGACGCCGAGCACGCCAGGGCCGTCCTTAGGCCCCTCCTCCCCTCCATGGGCAACCTCATCCACGACAAGTCCGAGAGGGTGCGCCTTGCGGTCGTCCACATGCTGCTCAAGATCAAGAAGATCAGAGGCCTCAAGTACTACCATGTGGTGCCCGTCGAGCACCTCCTCTCCAGGCTCCAGGCCGAGGGGGAGGTCCTTGACCATCCCAGCGGCCCGGTCGCCTCGGCCCTCACCGGCCTCATGCTCAACTCGTACTTTCCCCAGGGGGAGGGCGTCCGCGGGAGCGACCAGATCAAGAGGACGCTGAAATTTCTGTCCAACAATCCCGAGGCCGCGGCGGTGTTCTACACCAACATCACCGACCACCTCAGCGTCAGCTCGGTCGCCAAGCTCGCGAAGATGCTCCTCAAGTGCCTCTCCGCAGCCGTGCAGGCCGACGTCCGCGCCTCCTCGGGCCCCGCGGGAGCCGGCGGAGGGGGGGGGGGGGGGATGACCAAGAAGAGGGGCAGGGACGATCCCAGCTCGGTCCCGGGCGATGACGACGACGACCAGGGCGTGGACAGAGACGGGGGAGCCAATTTCGACAAGACGCTTGACGCCTCCAACACGAGGCTCATGGCCTCCATTGCCAAGACCATATGCTGCCTCTGGGAATCGATCGGCCCCTCCCTCTCCGATCCGGACAACAGGGAGTGCCAGGCCTTCCTCACCGGGGCCTTCTCGGGTCCGGCCCTCACGGACGCACTGTCCCACTTCGAGGCCAAGGCCAAGGTGGCCGCCGCTGGGGGCGATCAGGTCTGCCGAATGGAGTGCCTCCAAGTCGAGGCTGCCATCCTCAGGTGTGCCGGAAACTTGTCCCCGGCCGCTGTCGAGGGGCTGGCATCCCACATCACCTCGGTCGGCGCTGACGCGGGATCGAATCTTCCTGCCCAAATTACCCTCCTGTTCATCTGGGGGAGAGAGGAGGATGTGGCCAGGTCTATGTACAGGTCCATCACGGCTGGCCTGACCGGGGAACAGGGTTCCGAAATCGTCGGCGTACCTTCATCCAGCCAGCGTAGATCGAGTAAGAGGAAAGCTCGTGCCGAATCAAAGGCGACCGACGACGCGCTACCGTTCCCTTCCATGTCTGCCATGGCGGCTGTCGGCGCGCTTAATACGATCCTGAGGGGCTCGGATCCAAGCTGTATCGCGGCAAGAGATGCTATTCTCTCGTCAACCTCCGCTTGCGGAATCCTTGAGAAGGCCCTCGACGCTGCCACCCACACAGCTGAGAAGATGCTCAATTCCGATTTCGACCCGAAAGATTCCAAGATTTCTCTCGTCCTGGCTGCCTGCGAGGCATATGGAAAGCTCGCGATTCATAAAGTGGCGAGGAAAGGTGGTCAGCCCCAGCTAACTGCCCAGCTCAAGACGCTTCTCTTCTGGGTCACAAGTCGCCTCACAGCAGCAGATGGCACTTTGAACAAGAGCGCTGCCTCCCCGCTGGGCGATCTTAACCTGTCGATAATTTCTCTTGATCCATCCGTCTCCTCCCCAGACCCAGCGTCTCCTCCTCCGAAGCAGCGCTCTAACAGGAAGGATACACCTCAGAAGGCAATGGATGCATCTTTTGACTTGGACATAGACAAGGCGTCGTCTTCTATCACCGTTAAGAACGCTCCTCTCGCTGTCTACCTCATTAAGTCTGCTCTCCTCGTCTTCTCCGAATGGATCGCTGTGGGGGGCACTGGGGCTCGCGAGATTTCCGCCAACGCCACAAGGTGGCTCAAGATTCTCGAGTGCGAGTCCGTCGATGTCGATGCCAGAGAAGAGCTAATTCCAGCCTTCTGCAAGCTTGCCAATCATATTGCCAGGAAGGGATGGGGGAGCAGCCTAGCGGAAGCTGTCGCTGTCATTTCTGATGCAGTCGATGAGGGAAGCTCGGAGGAAATTATTATCAAGAAGATGGTTGTAAACGTCAAGAAGCTCGCTGATAAGGAGAATTCGAATTTCAGCGAAATCCAAATTGGCGTCGGGGGAACGTAATTGGGGCCCAGAGTTTCGTACTGATGAAGATGGGAGAAATATGTATTTATCATCAATCGTCGATGATGGAGAGAAGAGAAAATTCTGGAACTAGGGAGAATATATATATTTATGTATCATCAATCGTCAATAATCGGGTGAAAAGAAATTCACGAAACCACTCCTATGCATTGATTTGCTAGGCATGACATGACGACATGACGACACTCTAACAAATAATCATTTACTAGCACATGTTTTTATGAGTCGTTATTTTTTGTAGAGGAGGGATCTCGGTCGGATCACGATCGCAGATCAGTTGTTCAATTCAAATTTTAGGAAATTCGACCACTAGATCTGATCACTGGTCACCAAGACTTCAAATTTTCCCATGTCCGTCCACTTTCTCTATTCGGGCCAAATTACTCCCAGGTGCAATTTATTTGTTCTGCCGCGCTGTCTTCCGCCTTCTACTCTTCCCTTCTTAAATTATGAGCGCTAAACTCACCGAGTCTGAGCTCAGAAAGGTAGCACTCGAGCATGGAGGATATGGGACTCCTGCCCTCAATGACAAGCTCTTTCTCCACTACAAGGGATACCAGAGAATCGAAAATCTCGACGCTTACGTGGGTCTCAAGGCTCTCTGGCTTGATTCCAACGGCCTTCAGGCAATAGAGAACTTGTCTCATCTCATTCGACTGCGTTGCCTCTACTTGCAGAGGAATCTGATTTCAACAATTGAAGGGCTTGGTGGCCTCAAGAGTCTGGTTCATCTGGATCTAAGTGAGAATTGCCTGACAAAGCTAGAAGGTCTCTCTTGCTTACCCGAACTGGCCACCCTCAGTGCTGCCAATAATGCTCTCTCCAATGCCGACAGCATTCGTCATCTCTCGAAATGCAAATCAATCAAAGTTCTAGATCTCAGTCACAACAAGGTGTCTGGAGGGGACGACGTCCTCGATATTTTGTCCGCCTGTCCCAACTTAGCAGCCTTGAATCTTGTCGGCAATCCGATTGCATCCGAAATGTCCAACTTTCGCAAGAAATTTATCTTCGTGCTCAAGGGTCTCAAGTACTTGGACAATCCAGTGTTTGATAAGGAGCGGGCTGTTGTTGGGGCTTGGGCATCTGGTGGTCTAGAGGCGGAGATACAAACGAAGAAGGATTGGGAAGAGCAACAAAAGACAGAAGATAGACAGCAGACAGAGCAATTTCGCATATGGCAAGCTAATCTGAGGACGGAAGCTCAGAAGATAAGTAGTTAGACAACTAAATATGTATACTATGTTGCAAAACTTCATGGCGATAGCGGGGCCGACGAATTTAGCTCTAAGGAAATGCGCTCAAATGTTGCTCCCCGATGAAGGAGAGCACTTTGATACCTCTCCAACGCGAGACGCCGCCTCTCACTAAGATTCCTCTCCGCTAGAATGAGCAGATCATCGCCCTCAAGTCCGCCACTTCCATCAGCATCGAGCTTATGGAACTGCTCGTGCAGCTCATCGAGAAGAAGTTGATCCACCTTGTTCATGGATTTTAGCATATGTTCCACGAGTTCAATTACGCTAACCTCTCCGCCGCCGTCAACATTCATGGTCTCTAAATCTTCCAAGGTAACCTCTCGACGAAGAAGTTTGGAATTATACTTTCTTATTTCCGACTCGACGAAGATGTTGGCAATTTTCCCCAAGGCAGCACTGTAACAACCAACTGCTATTGGGATATAGAAGATGCCGAACCATCTCATCCGAATTGTGGTAGGATGAAAATCGCCATACCCAACACTTGTTCCAGTGATGACACACCAGCAGTAGATAGCGTCAATCCAATCCCACCCCTCTCCCTTCACGATAATGGCAGATCCTAACAATATCAGGATGGCTATAGGAATCAATGACATCACGAGTTGCCGATTAGCGGACTGGGACAAAAGACTTGAAGGCTTTTGGGGTGATTTGACATTGGCATGTCTCTGCTTCCCATTCGTCGACTGATGAGATTCGGAGTCCTTTTCCGAGCAATTCACGTTGTCCCACTTACTCCTTTTCGATTGGCAACCTGCAACGCCAAGAGTTGGGCGTGGACAATCTGCTGACCAATGTAACCAAGAGAAATGCCTATAATTCCAATTCCAGCGAGCGCAAACACGCAGGAGAAGAGTTTGCTGCCGTGGTTCATTGGCCGGATATCCCCGTAGCCAACAGTACTGAACGTTACTACAGAAAAGTAGAGGCTATCTCGTATGGACCAGGATTCGAAGAGGAAGCTGAACCCAATTACTCCGCAAATTAGATAAATACAGATGAAAACCAGTGAAATACAAAAGGTCGAAGATAGGCAGGATATGATTTGACGTCCCCCTGAAATCTTTGCGACGAAGCGGCTGTGGATTTTCAATTAAATATTTGTCTTTTTCTGGGCTCAGGAGACCTGGTCTCGGAAAGGCCGCGCTTGTTCGTCTCTTGCTTTTGCTTGGCCAAAATTTTCCTCCGGCTCTACACGCTCCTCCAGTTTGGGGAGTGCCCTAAGGTGCTGTATCATCATCGGATTCGTTCGGTGCCAATTGAAACGTAGAAATGCTGACAGGAGTTTGTGAGTGCGTAGGGCAAGAACAACATGGAGAAGAGCTCGGTAAGACACTTATTTGCGCTCCGTTCCGGTCTTTATCTTTCCAGCGGTTGAGTTCTAGGTAAATATCCCTCATCTGTTCTGTTCCTTGAGCTCTGATTGTATCGAGGAGCATCGATGTCCAGCCAATCAAGTCTCCGACTCGTTCGATCTGTCCCCGGCGTGTGATAAAGGTCTATGCCTCAAATGTAAGGAATTGGCAGTCATTGCAGATATCGAACTCATACGTTTCATCAAACCAGGTGCCGATTCTTCCCTTAGATAGCTTGATCGGGGGCGTTCGCCCTACTTTCCTGCCGTTCAGACGGATGACAATAAAGGGACCGTTCATTTGATAATCTTTTGTCAACCCCCGTTTGCAAGTCAGGCCGACGCATCGCTCAACTTCGACGAAAAGCTTTCGCCTCTTTCGCCCTTTGCCAAAGTCGTACTCATTGCTGACCTTAAATGCAAGTTGTACTCCCCCAACGATACCATCATGCCAAGCCCTGAACCACCGCAAACTAGAAGCCGCCAACGGGAACTCAGATCCACGTGCCCGAGTTGGTTGCTCCCTCTCTTCAAAACAAAATGGCCGTTTTCCCTTCTGCGCAGTCGAGCTCCTGTTCGCCTGAGTCGAAGCGAGTTCCAATCCCAGGTGGATGGGGCGGTGCATCATCATGTCACGGTGGAGAAAAGAAATTGTCTGCGACGAGGGTATCGAAGCTCCTAGGAGTAGGAACTCCTAGGAGACTACTAATAGTGCGTGGAGATCAGCACTCGAAGGCCCAATCGAAATATAATAACGTCCGGCACATTACTAGTATTCGGGCAGCGATTTTATTCTAAAGGTATGAAAGCTGTTCAACTTTTATCTCTCTTGCCACTTTCTAGTGTCAGTACAGTGATTTCGTCAAGTAGAGCGTTGTTCACCTCCTGCAAGGTTTCTAATTGCATTTCTTTCGCGTCGATATATTCAGTGAGTTCTAACACGATCCGCTCTAGTTCATCCCGCTGTTCAACCGCGCGAACGACTTCTCCGTCAATGCCCGCCTTCATCTGAGCTTCGATCGAGTGCTGATGCATTCGCCTGCTCTCTTCAAGTTCGTCGAGAGCCTTCCGCTTCTGAGTCTTGATCAGAGACAATTCGTGTGTCATTTTCTCATTATCTTGCATGATGACTTCAATATTTTCCACGCCCATTCCGTTCCTGCATACTCTGGACATATCCTTCGCAAGACTGTCGGCCCTTTGCTTGTATGTATTGCGCTCGACTTTGAGCTTCTGGCATTTCTTGTTGGCGCTCTCAAGTTGGGCCTTACATTTCTCTGCATGGTTTTGTTCTCGCCGTGTCTTACCGTCAGAGACTTCAAGCTCTGTCGCTAAGCGCTTCGCCTCTTCCATGTACATCTTCTCCGAAAGCTTCGTCTTCTCCAAATCGGCTCGGATAGCATTGAATTTCGCATTCATGGCATCAAGATCTCTCATTGTGGAGCGGCCATTGTTAACTTCAGTTTTAAGGGAATCTACTCTCGTCTGCAGCTTGTTCATCTTTGACAGCTTACCGTCGCGGGCATCGACAGCGGCCGAAAGAACGGTCTTCTCATTCTCTAGCACCTTGATGGTTTTTTGGTTGTCTGTGATAATCTTCGCGTCCTCCTCCAATCTCGTTTCTAGTGCCGCAATTCTTCCTTCATAATCATCCTTAATTCTTCTCATCGCCGAATCTTGCATCTCTAGCTTTCTCTTCGAAGCGCGTAAAACCTTTTGACATTCTTTAATCTTTGACCTATCCATCTTTGATTCGGAGCGCAGTAACGTAATGGCAGCATCACTTCGTTTCTGTTTGGTTTCTGCCTGTGCTAGGTGGCCCTGTAGGTCTGATACAGTTTTCTCCTTTGCAAAAAGCTTTTCAATCTTGCTGCGGAGCTCTACCTCCAATTCCTCGAAGCGCTTGTCGGGGACAATATCTGACGTCATACTAGGCGTTGGGGGAGTGGGTAATAACGGAATTTTGTTTTGGACTGCAGCCTTTCCCAAACTACTTTCATGGCTGTCGTGGTGGGTATTCAAGAGTACGCCCTTCTGACTTGTAATGGATATCGTGTCTGAAAGTCGATTAATTTGAACTCCGGGAGGAGTAACAGGATATAGGGTTGTTTCGATAGTTAGGTCTGATGGCTGTCCTATGCCAGAGTGATTTGCAATGCCCAGGGATAGAAGAAGTGACTCCCGAGTCACTCGATTGGGAGCACGCAGTTTAAAGCTGCCATGCTCATCACAAAGGGCTTCAATCATACCTGCTGATGTAGGTAAACCAGAGGGAAAGAAAAGCTCAAAAACTTTTGGTTCGGCAGGTGCCGATACAGCAGAGGCGCGAATAATGGGTGCTTGAATATTGTGCATGGGTTCCGCCGTACTCCCTGAAGTCTGAAAGATATGCATGCGGCTACCACCCTCGGAAGGCATAATTTGCAGCTTGAATACTCTCCCATCAGCATTGGCTTTACCCTTCAGATTGGTGAATGTTCCACCCTTTGGGCCTGAAAAGCTAAGCCTCGCAGCATTGAACAGTACCTTGTCTGCAACAATTGAATAGGGAACTTCACAAATGACAGCATAGGGGCTTTCATCCACTTCCTCGCCCTTTTCCGACGCACACTGTGTTGGATTAACTGTGACGACACAACGAATACGATGCCCAATATCGGTAGCGCTGGGCTGAAAAGCTGCATACGTCGCACCCTCCAGGGGAAACCAGCCCACACCTCTGGAGGCGGGGTCCTTGCTTACGCGCTCACATAATGACGATACTTCCGTATCCGAATATGACCCATCTTCGCTATCATCAGCGTACTCACCAGACGAACTCCGACTACTACTAGTACTAACTGCCTTTATAGAACGATACCATTGGTATTGGTATCCTTTTGCAGGACAAGGTTCGTCCAAAGACCCTCGTATTATCAAAATGGAGGTGTTCGTTACAGGATGTAGCTTGCTCAGATTTTCTTGCCATTGAACCGGTTTACCCTCTTTCTGAGACTTCTCACCAAGGAACGCGTAACTTGAGTTTGGAGAGGTAGTCGGATGCAACGGCGATGAACCTCTCGCCGATGAGATTGAAACTCTACGCGTCGAATCAGGATCCATATTAATCTGCACAAAATTGCCTGATTCCTTTTGCAGGTAAAGGCCACAAGGTGGCCGAGGCAGTCCCACACCTTTCCATGTCAGCATCTCTGGCGACGGTAGAGGAATGGAGGCGTCTATGTTTTGCTCTCTTCCATCGACCTGGGCTTGCCCATCAACTTCAAGATTCTGTGGGTTATCTTGATCTTCATGCCGAGCATGATTTTCTGATGCTGACTCAGAGGCAACGCTAATATCGTTGCTATCCTCACTTGCTGTATCGAATGAATCCACGGGTGCAAGCCCAATCTTTTCTGTTACACCTCTCTTCTCAAGCTGGCGCTCAGCTTCTTCCATAGCAAGGCGAGTAGCAAGCTGAGCTCGTTCTTTGGCTTCCTGGGCGAGTTGGGACGTAGATGAACGGACACGAGAACCCCATGCAGAAAGCCTATTCGATATTGCATCTGATGCGACAGCAGCAGATAACGAAGCGCCGCCTTTGTTATTATTATGGGGGCCAGCCACAGCATCAAGAGATGTGCGTTTGAAAATACCAACACCTTCACAGTTTTCTTCTTTGGCCGCTTCTGTTGCGTCCAGATTTTGGAACCGAAGAACAATGGGTGGCTCAAGATCCCTTATTGCACTCAATATGAAAGCAAAGTCGACCTTTGTCCAATCATCATCATCTTCTTCGCCATTATCGCCATTCAGGTGCGGGATACTGACAAGGACGCAACCAACTATATCTTCTGGGTGAGCTGGTTGGTCTTCGCCAATATCTACCTCCTCCATAATCGCCGATTCACCCACTTCTTCCCCATCGTACACAACAGGTGACTCGACAGGACTCTCAGTCATCTGGTAAGTGGTAACAACAGCTCCGGTGCATATCCCATCATGATAAGGTTCCAAAACAAGTCGGCTCTGAAGGTCCACAAAGTTGGAAAAGGTTAATTCAAAATTTTTCGGAACAGATGTATCGGGAGAAGAACAGCATGGTTCGACCTCCGCACTTTCTGCAATGTTCACTTCCGTCTCTCTGGACATCTCAGGCTCATTCGAAAGATTGACTACCCCAATCCCTTGATCGGCCTTCTGGACTTCCGCCCAAGATGCAGTCTCTCCATCATTCGGAGATGGATCTGCATCCGCTTCATCATTGCTTAGCAATGGCCCATAAGAGAACGCCTGGTCAACAATTTCCTCAATCTCGATGGCCGCAGTGGAATTGGCAACGGGATTCGGTTCAAAATCTTGGAAGCTCCCAAATTTCTCAGTGACTTCTTTCTGGTCTTCAGCGACACGCTTGCATGAACCGCCTTCGTCATTTTTCAGGGCAGTAGACCTATCATCCTGCTCATCGTTTTCGCAGCAAGCCTGTGGCAGATCCTGCTGGTGCTGCAGTCTCTCTTCTCCAGTCTCCTTCAATGTACCGATTTGGTTCGCCACTCTCGCATCATCATCGCCCCCTTCCACCGAGTCTAAAAGGAAGGGAGGCTCGTAGCTGCATTCATTTTCTTGCGACTGATCAACGACCGCAACCTTTTCCTCCACGGATTTTGTTACTTCTTCGACAGATGTCGAGGCAGCATCGTTACATCCATTTTCTGTAGAAGATGTTGGCGCCCCTGGAGCAGAAACAGCGGGAGAAGCAGAACTCAAAACCCTCTCAGTGCAGTCAATATCCCCAAGGTAAGGTAGTTTGGCATCGACATCTCCGCCGATGCAGCGTGCGCCGTCCAGTTGATCCTCAACGTCAGCACCCGCCTGACCCACCACACCTGTTGGCATGGACCCATCCGTAGACGCATATAGCTCTGGACCTGGCTTGGGATGAACGTCAGAGTCGGCGACAGAATTATCGAGGCCTTTGCTTCTACTGACAACGGCAACCGCAGCATCAGTGGGCGCCATGTCCACTCGTAAGTCTGGCTTAGCTACTTGTCGAATGCAATGTTTTTTTGGTTTTTATGCCTATGGGCGGGGAGTTTTATCATGCTGTGTACGCTCGTACACCACGTATGCATACTGTGGTCCGAGTCGTGTGTGCAATGCTATGCATAGCTACTAGCTAGTAGTAAGGATACCTCACAAATCTGATGCGATAGCTACGAGACCTACTAGAGTAGCTAGTATCCATACTACGAGTCGTAGAGAACAACTAGGAGTAGTACGAGCTCGTATATATATATATATATTATATGATACACTACGAGTCGTAGCTAGTACAGTTGTATAATATTACGCATATTATTATACGTACTACTCTAGAGTATTAATAGAGTACATGTACGTGCTCGTATGTATGCATACTACAGTAAACACACGGTATACGAGCCCGTACATATAATATGGATACGAGATCGTACGTACATGTGTATGCATAGTATCCAGAGGGAGAATTTCTCTCCAGCACAAGCCAGGCAATCAGCAATCAGCAATCAGCAGTCAGCAATCTTCTCCACAGAATAGAGACAAGATGCTTCGAGCCCCATTCATTACCACCACTCGTGCATTGGGTCGAAGCAAACGCCCCAGAGACTCTGTTTTCGTACCTCGTTTCTGTGATTTTCCTTTCGAACATCTTGGGAAGAAAGCTGCTGGTCATCGCGTCATTTCCCAGCTTCGGAGTTACAATGGCGATTCACCCCCTCGATCGCTCTACGCTGGCTTTGGCACTCACAGGAATATTATTCCTGCGGACACCCCAGATTGTCGATCTCTCTCGAACACTGCTATTCACGCGGACTCCACCACTGACGCAGAATCATCCATCTATCCATCCGGGGAACAAAACTCCTTGCAGGATCCACCCTTTTCCAAGGTTCTTATCGCCAATCGCGGAGAGATTGCCCTCCGCATCATCCAAACCTGCCGCGCCCTTGGTATTGACACCGTTGCCGTCTATTCCACGATTGACGTCCGTGCCCCTCATGTTCTAGCTGCCGACGAGGCCGTGTGTCTCGGTCCCGCTCCAACCTCAGAGTCATACCTTAATATCGACGCCGTCTGCGATGCCATCCGAAAAACTGGCGCGCAAGCTGTCCATCCTGGCTACGGCTTTCTATCCGAAAATGCCGACTTCGCGCAAAGAGTGACTGAGATGGGGGTCAGTTTTGTTGGGCCTTCTTCTGCTGCAATTGTTGCCATGGGGGACAAGATTCAATCAAAGAAAATAGCCCGGGACGCAATGGTTGATGTCATTCCCGGTTATGACGGCATTGTTTCCGGCCCAGACCACGCTGTCCAAATCGCCGAGGAGGTAGTTTATCCGGTCATGATCAAGGCTAGCGCAGGTGGGGGAGGAAAGGGCATGCGCATCTGCCGCACTCCAGAAGAGGTTCGTGAGGGCTACCAGCTCAGTAGAGCTGAGGCCAAATCCTTCTTCGGCGACGAGAGGCTCTTCATAGAGCGGTACGTTGAGGATCCGCATCATATTGAGTTCCAGGTCCTTTCTGGACGGAGAAGGATAGAGCATGGGGATGATGCGCAACCAATTCAGAACGAGACGGACGATGGACCCTTAGAATTACTTGTA
>Ga0315315_10005365_pt1 | contig 11821 bp, 8 predicted proteins | sample M140m3416metaG_FD_203699 | JGI IMG/M metagenome (GOLD analysis project Ga0315315, IMG submission 203699) | Ammonia-oxidizing marine archaeal communities from Monterey Bay, California, United States - M1 40m 3416 | ecosystem: Environmental > Aquatic > Marine > Intertidal zone | place: USA...
ATTGACGCACGTTCATACCCAGCAGGCCAAAAATCCGCCGGTCAGGCTCTCCGGGCACGCGAGAATAACCGTATCCGGACCATTCGAAGACCTGAGGTGAGCTATCCTCTGTCGAGCATTGAATCTTGCGATTCAGCGCGACAAATCCCCCGGCAGAATTAGGGTCGATGGTCTGCGCCTGAGTAGGGGCAGCCAATATCCCAGACAGCAAGAAAGTGGCAGAGAGGGTCGTGATTGACGACAGTCGCATGAGAAATTCTCCTTGTTCTTGAAGCTTTTCAACGAGCATAGCCCGTTTGAGAAAAGATATAAACGTATGACAATATGCTCTTTCATCCCCGGCTTCACTGAGGTGCTCACCGGATGACTTCGACACTCACGCGCAGACGTCTCCTGGAAGGCTCGCTGGCAGGACTGGTGGCCGGCGTGAGCAGCGGTTGCGCCGACCACCGCTCAGGGCGAAAGGTCGTGGTCGTGGGCGCCGGGCTGTCAGGTCTGAATGCCACGCTGATTCTGGAACGCTGGGGGTTTGAGGTGCAGGTTATAGACGCCAGAGAGCGGGTCGGCGGCCGTCTCTGGACGCTGGACCACTTACCGGGCTCGCCCGAAGGTGGTGGCAATGTTATGGGTTCAAATTATGGGCGCGTCTTCAAGATGGCCCACGACCTTAAGGTGCCGTTGCGCTCGCCACCCCGCACCCTGCCCAGCGACTACTTTGTTGGAGCGACACGCATCCCGCGCGATGACTGGGCGAATGCTGCAGCCAACCCGCTACCCGACGGGTGGCGCAACATCCCGCCCAATCGATTGATGGGAAAACTGAACGCTTCGAATCCTCTGCTAAAGACACGCGCCTGGCACGATCGCGAGCTGATGGCGACGGATCAATCCGCCTTGTCAGGGCTGAGGGCTCTGGGCTTCCCCAGCGCGGCCATCCAATTGATTGGCGCCAACAACAGTTACGGCAACAATCTCGAAGAAACCAGTCTGATGTCGCTCTATCGGGTCATGGGTGAGTTTGGCCGACTGTCCGGACCCGCTCTGGCGGTGAAGGAGGCCACACAGGGCAACATGCGACTTCCTGAGGCAATGGCCGGGCAATTGCGCCGACCGGTTGAGATGGGAGCGCCCGTCACCGCTATCCAGCAGTCGTCCTCAGAGACAAAGGTAACGCTGGCATCGGGCAAGACGTTGGATGCCGACGCGGTCATTATGACCCTGCCACTCCCTGCATTGCGTCGCATCAATATGGGCCTGCCCGCAGCTCAAGCAGCACTGTTAGACGCCATCGACTATCACAAAGTTGTTCAACTTCACTGTATCGTCGAAGCCCCTTTCTGGGAGAGCACCGGCTGGGGTGGATCTTGGTGGACCGATGGCCTCCTCGGCAGAATCTTTACCCGACCGATACCCGGCACCACCCGCTACAACATGACCGTGTGGATCAACGGCGATGACTGCGATGAACTCAATGCTCTGGATGAGGCAGCCGCCACCGACACGATTGCTCGTGCGCTCTGGGACCTGATGCCGGAAGCGCGCGAGGTGACCTCGGTTGGCCAGTTAGTCAGGTGGACCAACGATCCTCACGCCGGCGGCGTCTGGGCGCTGTGGCGACCGGGTCAGGCAGCGACCGCACACGCCGCCCTGCGCGCGCCTGCGGGGCGAGTGTTCTTTGCCGGCGAGCACACCGCAGAATCCTACCGTGGCATGGAGGGCGCGATGGAGTCGGGTGAACGCGCTGCGTTAGAAGTCATGAGGCGACTGGCGTGAATCCGTGCTTGCGTACACTCGCGATTGGGCTGGTGCTGTCTAGCTTTACGACCCTGACCTTGCGGGCGAACCCGCTTACCGAGGAGCAGCTCTACGACGTCGCCTGCAGTGCCTGCCACAGTCTCGGACAAACCCCGGATCACCACATCGGCCCGCCACTGGGCGGGCTCCTCAATCGGCCGGCCGGCGCGGTCGAAGGCTACCGCTATTCCGAGGCCTTGCGCAGTTCGGGTTGGCGCTGGTCGCTACCGACACTGCTGGCCTGGCTCGCAGAGCCTGATGCCGCCATACCCAATAATGCGATGAACTATGTGAATCCTTTGACCGGTGAAGAGAGCCAGCGGCTCGCCGAGTGGCTACTACAGCAACCGTGAGGCTACAGTGCGTCAATCAGATGTTCCCAACCACCCAACAGTGGCAGGGAGGGGGTTGGCGCCCGCTCAGCCAAGTCGATGCCGGCCGTTTGCAGCGAATCCCAAGCCAAACACAGATTCGAAGACAGCACCGGGCCGGACAGGCTTTGCGAGAGTTGAGAGACAACGCGCAATGTGGGCAGCCCGGTCCCCGTAATCAGATAGGCATCTGCCTTAGTGTCCCGCCATCTGGCGTGGATCTTGTCACCGGCGGCCTCCGGCGACAGCGCGTAGATGGCACGGGTATCGCCCTGATTAGGGTCAAGAGAAAACTGGTCGACCACGTCGTAACCCCGCGCTCGCCAATGGCTCTCTGCCGCGGTAAGCAACCACTGTGGATACGGACAGATCAACGCGATCGAGCTAGCTCCAAGATGAGCCAGAGCGCGCTCTATCGCTGCCGCCGCAGAAATCACGGGCTGACCCCGTTTCGAACTCAACTCGCCAAGATGCGCCTCAACGGCCTGGTGACCGAGAAGATAAGTCGACCCCGTGCACGCCAGCCCGATCGCCTGCAGCGGGAGAGTATCGAACCGATCCAGTGTCTGAGCGATATCGGTAAAGTAAGCGCGCAGCCGGATCTCGGGGTCAGATTCGGCGCTCACCATACGGACCGTGGCACACGCCACTCCTTGTGGCATCAGGGCCCGGAATTCGATCTCCGCGGTTGGGTTCGCCTGAGGTGTCGCGAGCCCCAGCGCGCCATTACGCCCGTAGTAACCCTCACTCATTTCCGGCATCCAAGTTCTCGTTTCGGGCTGCGCCGCAATATATCACGCACATTTTCTGGCGCCGTGCCGACTCGGGGGCAGCGTATTGCGTTGAGTTCGTTTAAGCAGAACACACGCCATGGTTGAGTCCACTGTCGCCATAGTAGGGGCTGGCCCTTCTGGATTAACGCTGGCCTGGTGGCTGGTCAATCAGGGGGTGACCGTATCGGTACTGGAGCGCGAAGCAGCGATTCCGAAAGGCATGCGTGCCTCCACTTTCCACCCAGCCACATTGGATTTACTCGACGACTCGGGCCTCGCCAGCGAACTGGTTCAACGGGGGACGGTGGTGTCCAAATGGCAGTACCTGATTCACGAGACGGGTGAGCGGGCGGTGTTTGACATGGCGTGCCTCGACGACGTCACTAGCTATCCGTTCAGGTTGCAGTGCGAACAATTCCAGCTCACCGAGCTACTGGCTGCGAGGCTGGCTGGGCACCCCCTGTGCACGCTGTACTTCAGCACCTCTTTTCAGAATGCGGTCACCGAAGATGAACGGGTTCACTTCCGCTATCACGATGCGGCTGGCGCGAAGCAAGGCGCCTGCGACTGGCTGATCGCTGCCGACGGCGCCAGCAGTCAGGTCAGGAAATCGCTCGGTCTAAGTTTTGAAGGCACGGTGTTCCCAAAAACCTCCATCACACTGGTGATGGAGCATCCCTTCGAGGAGGATATTCCCAACCTGCTGGGCGTCAATTATGTCTGGCTACCCGATCGCCACTACAGCCTGATGCGACTGAGGGACACTTGGCGTTTTACCTACTCTCCAGAGCCCGGACAGGACACGGAAACCGCTTTGAGCGACCCGGTCGCGCGAGCGCACATTGACCGGGTCTCCCCTCGAGCCGCCGAGGCCACCATCCGCAGCCGAAACTGCTACACCTTGCACCAACGGTGCCTTGAACAGTTCTGTCACGGGCGCATTCTCTTTATGGGAGATGCGGCCCATCTCAATAGTCCCGCGGGCGGCATGGGAATGAATAGCGGTATTCATGACGCTCGAACATTAGCTGATCATCTACTGCCAGTCCTGCATGGAGAGAGTGCCCGCCTATTGGCGCGTTATGACCGTCGCAGACGCACCATCGCGCTCGAGGAGGTGCAGCGTCTCTCGGCGCAAAACTACGCCCGACATCGTGAGACGAACCAAGATAAGCGTCGAGTGATCTGGGATGATCTACAGGACATCGTGAACGACCCTGCACGACATCGCAGTTATCTCCTCGATGCGGCTATGATCCGATCACGCGAGCGCGAAGCGACCATCGAATGAGGCGGATGCTATGACCACTGTTCAACGGGCGATTGCTGATCTGGAGATGACCCTCCCTGAGGTCATCACGGGTCATGTCGACGGCGCCGCCCTACCGGTAAAAAAAGAAGCCACTCAACACGCTGTGCATTTCCCGGGCACGGGTGAACAGATCTCGTCTCTACAGGAAGATGACCCCGGCGCGGTGGCAAACGCCATCGAGTGCGCCAAATCGCATTTTCAGAGTGGCGCCTGGTCCATAGCTTCGACCGCAGCCCGGCAAAGTGTCCTTCGGCGCGCAGCAACCCTCATCAGGGAGCATGCTGAAACTCTGGGGCTACTGGAGTGCCTTTGTGCGGGGCTGCCCTCCTCTCATTTGGCGTCTCGACAGGTGCCCCGAGCGGCCGACAATCTCGATTTTTTCGCCGACTACATTGGCGTGATGGCCGGGGAAACCTTCCAGCAGTTGCCGGGGTACCAAACCAGCGTCACGCGGCAGCCGGCAGGTGTGGCGGCATTATTCGCCCCGTGGAATGCCCCGCTGGCGCTCGCCAGCATGCAGATCGCCTCGAGCTTGGCATTTGGGAATACCTGCGTACTGAAGCCCTCAGAATTCACCCCGCTCTCCATTTTAAAATTGGTAGCGCTGATGGAAGAGGCAGGCCTGCCCCCCGGCACGCTTAACGTTGTGAATGGCAGCGGCGCAGTCACCGGCGCAGCGCTGGCCAGCTCACCCGATATTGATCGCATCGCTTTTACGGGCGGTGGCAGTACCGCAAGGCGGGTGATGACTGCCGCAGCAGCACATTTGACGCCCGTGCACTTCGAACTCGGTGGCAAATCGGCAAACATCGTGTTTGATGACGCCGATATGGAGCGGGCCGTAGACGGCTCTTTGGTCAATATTTTCAGTAACAGCGGCCAGATCTGTATCGCAGGGTCACGCATCCTGGTTCAGCGAGACATTGCCGAGCGCTTCACGGAGGCTTTCGTCGCCAGAACCGAAGCTTTGATCGTGGGTAACCCGCTGGAGGCACAGACCGAGGTCGGCCCAATGGCGTTTAAAGCTCACTGGCAACGCGTGCTGGATCATATCGAGCGCGCCAAGTTGGAGGGCGCCACGCTGCTTTGCGGGGGAGAGGCACGGACCGATCTGGGGGACGGGTACTTTGTTGCACCCACTGTTTTCCAGGTCGATAGCAATCAGCTTTCACTGTGCCAAGAGGAAGTGTTTGGCCCTGTTGTCAGCATTCAGGTATTTGACGAAGACGACGAGGCACTTTCGATCGCCAACGACAGTCGCTTCGGACTTGTGGGGTACTGCTGGACGAGTAGCCTCGCCCGGGCGCAGGCATTTCAACAACAGGTGGATGCTGGAACCTTATGGATCAATACACCGCTCGCGCGGGATTTGCGCGCGCCCTTCGGTGGCTTCAAAGAGTCCGGCATTGGCCGCGATGGGCCGCGTCAAGCCGCTGAATTTTTTACCGAGGAAAAGGCCACCATCACCGCCGTGGGCAACACACCCATTCGCAAGCTGGGGACAAGCCCTTGATCGCGACCCGGCCAACCTTTCCAAACAGACAAGCATCGTGGCCTAACTAAAGCAGGTGTCGACTAACAGCGAAAGCCACAACGATAAGGAAGAGGCCAAAAACATAAGATGAAAATGAATCGTCGCACGCTGGTGATCTTTCATCGCTGGCTTGGACTGATTGCCGGTGCGTGGCTGCTGGCTTTGGGTGTGACCGGTATTTTTCTGGACCACGATGAGTGGCGCTGGCTCCGCCAAACAGAGGTACCGGAGAACTGGCTGTCTCCATCAATGATGCGGTACCTGCCCGCAACCGTGATGCGCTATGTCGTGGCTGACCCGGCAGACGAAAACAGCTGGATCGGCGGCTCGGAGCGCGGGCTATGGATTACGCGCAATCGCGGTGCCACATGGGAGGCACTGCGATTCCCCGATGGTCAACATCCCCAAGTCTTACGTTTTGCAAAAATAGACATGGATAATCAGCGGCTCGTTGTCATCGCCACCGATGACGGGCTCTGGGTAATGCCCGAGTTTGGCGGTCCTATCAGGCGTCTGGCGCTCGACGGACATTTCATCAACATGATCTCACCTGGCGCCCATCCTCACTCCATTATTGGAGTCGATGATTTCAGTACCGTGTTCACGCTGGACGTCAATCAACCGGAGAACATCCAGCACCTTAATTTCGATCAACCCAAAATCTCAGGTCTGCCTGAGACCGTCACGCTATACCGGTTTTTGTTTGATCTGCATTTTGGTTACGGCCTGCTGTCCCGGAAGTGGTCGACATGGATTAATGACTTCGGGGGTATCGCCCTGTCGGTGCTGGCACTGACCGGATTTCTCGCCTGGTATTTGAAACGGCGATGGCGTCGAGTGGGGGGTTCGACTAGGCCTGATCGTCGGCGATCCGTTTTGTCGGGCTTATACCGAAGTCATGCGCCTGTCATCGGCATCCTCGGAGTGATACCGATTCTGTATCTCTCTGTCACCGGCATCCTTTTTAATCACATTCTCACCTTCATAGAGTGGGGAGAGGCACGGGAGGTGCGACGGGATAACTTGCCACCAGTTTGGCAGTACCAATCCCTAAAAGGAGAGATCGACCAGGTCGTCACCTTTGCTGGCGACCCGGATCACATGATGATTTCCACGCGGTTCGGCGTGCTGGAAACAACAGATGGCGGCGCTTCCTGGTCCGCAGACGCTGAACTGGGTGCCGAGAGGGGGCAGCTATTCAGGTCATCTGACCATGTCTTCTACAGCACCAACTCACGACAGTTTTTCGTCAAGGGCGACAGCGAGTCAGCTTGGACAACGATGGTGGGCCTGCCCAGCATCGTTTACGACGCAGAGTTCACTGAAGACGGTCTATTCGTTAAAAACAGCAGAGGGTTTTTCAAAGATAAGGGCCAATTCACCTTTGAGGCGGACGCGCTCAAGCACCCTGATCTTGAAGCGGCAACGCTCTATTTGTTCTTGATAGAGATCCACACGGGGAATGTCTTTCACCCCGAGTTCCGCTGGGTCAGTGATGCCCTCACGGTGATGGGTATTTTGATGATCGTGACGGGGCCGATCTTATGGTGGCGGCGCAAGTGGTGAAACTACCAGCTCGAAGCACTCTTCGAACGAATGTACATGATGATGCCTGAGAGCAGCCAAAGCACCACAACAAACCCGAAGGAAGTCATCAGAAAGCCGCCAAGCGCGCCAAAATACTTGCCGCTGTGAATCGGCAAGAGAAGATTTCTGTACCCTTCTCCTCTCTCGGTCTTGCCCGCCGCGTAAACCCCCTTCACCTCCCCTGAGAAACCATCAACCACGACGTCCTGCCGGAACATCTGCGGATTGAAGAAAGCGAACCAGTAATTGGGACTGTGGTGGCCAGCGTAGGAATACGCCGCCAGGTAGTAATCCGTCGATAGCATCGACTGTGCACTACCGTATGCCGCATCCGGGTCAACCAGGGCGGCATCATGCCCCACGTGCACCGACTCGGAGTCCATGTTCATCATGTTGGCGAAGACGGAGAGGTTCTCCTCACGGTCCCCCCAGTAAACCGCACTCATGGCAATACCGCTGACCGAGGTGACGATCAAAAATAGCGATGCCAGGGCACCCAGCGACCGATGACAGCGATTGATAAACGGCAGTTGTCGGGCGGCTTTTCTCGTTTTGAGATACAGAAAAAGGCCCGACAGGCACATCAACACTGTGGCCGCCCCCAGCACGCAGACCACGTAAAAACCTGCCTCGCCAAACACGATCCAGCGATGCAGAATCGTCATCGTGCCGATCCAGCCCGACTCGATCAGCGGATGCTCGCCAATAATCTGCTGCTGATACTGGTCGTAGTCGACCATGATTTTGGACTCGTGCAAATCCTCGGGGTTTCTCCCGCCCATCAAGATATAGGCGGTATCCGCTCTGTTGGGCGGTGGCACCATGACATGGGCGATATTGAAATCCGGTTCCAGCGCACGCATGGTCGTCTGTAATTGAGTGGGGGTTGCGGGGACGCCGCCAGCCTCTACTTGGTACTTCTCGGGGTAAAACCACTGCATCAGTAGGCGGCTTTCTGCGGCAATGCTCCCTGAGGTCACTTGGAAAACAACAAAGATCCCCAGAATAAACGCGAGCCAACGGTGCAAGGTTTTGACGGTTTTGATGCTCATGTCTTGATTTCTTTTCTCACCTGTTGAGACCAAAGAGGCATCAGGGCTCTACATGACCGATTCTTGATACCAACTTAATACCCCACTTGATGCCGCTTTTAAAATTCACCGAAGTAAAAGAAAAAGGCAGCTCGAGAGCTGCCTTTCATATTGCCGCCCTGCGGTATGCCGGTCACGACATCCCGCTGTCTAGGTCGATCAGAAGTCGTACCGTAACCGGAATCCGATCTCCCGCCGATCACGCAAATGAATGTGCACACTCTCCACCGCAAAGTTGTAGGCAAAAGTGGTATCGCGCACATATTTACTGGTATCCGCGATGTTGTTGCCACCGGTAGGCGCATCTTCATCCAGCAGGTTTGATACGTAGGCCTCCAAACTAATCCCGCTGTCCATACGAACACCCGCGCGGAGATTGATCTCGGTCGCATCTGGAATCTCGGTCAGGTTGGTGACCTCATCGTAGTAAGACCCGGTGTAGAAGAGCTCACCTCGGGCATACGCGCCGCCCAGCGGCGTATCGAAGTCGTAGGTGGCGATAAACGACCCGATCCACTCGGGGTAACGGGCCGCTTGCTGACCCACACACGACAAACCGGGGCCGAACACATCGTTGTAATCACCACAGTCACCATTCTCGGGGAAATCCGAGATCTCAGCTTTGGTGTAACCCAGGCCGGCCTGCAGTGACAGGCTGTCAAACATTCGATAGCTCAGGTCAATTTCAAAACCATCGATATCACTCGATGTGCCGTTGCCGCTGAAAGCGACCGTGCAGGTGGGTGTGTTCGGCACTCCGTCACCATCGTTGTCACCCGAACAGGTCACGTCAGCCGGAATCACGCCAAATCCAGAATAAACCTGGTCTGAACGCTCCATGTGGAAAATCGCGAGGTTCATAGCTAACCGGCCATCATCAGAAGCGTACTTCCAGCCCGCCTCATAGTTCTTGAGCGTTTCTTCCTCAAAGGTTTCGCCAATCCCCGGAGTTTCCGCAGTGAAAGTGGCAATCTGCTCCGGTGTTGTCAGCTTGGAAGCCACTTCAGGGTTAAAGCCACCCGGTAGCGTGCCCTCACTGTAATTCGCATAGAACATATGGTTGTCGTTCAACTCATATTTCACCACCACACGCGGCAGAGTGGATGAGAATTCCGCTGGGGAGAGGTTCTTGCCTGCTGCCTCATTGACGCTCGGGTCATTGATTTCGTCTTCCTGACGTCTTACTTCCGCAATCAGGGTCAGGCGATCCGTAACCCTGAAATCCACCGAAGCAAAAATGCCGGTGGTATCCGCCTCGATCAGCGAGAATGCGGTGGTCGGATTGTAGATATCGGCGAACCAATATCCTGGCGTGCCGCCAAACATATTGCCGAAGTACTGATCGTAGAAACCGCCATGCGCTTTGGAGGACAACTCGACCTGTGTGGCGCCAATCGACCAATCAAATCGACTAGTCGTGCCAGCGAGCCTAACTTCAAAACTTTCGTCTTCCGTTACCCTCGCGTTGTAAGTATGGAATCCAAACTCCCCATCGGCGTCAAAATCGTGGAATAAAACATAGTCATCCTCGTTCTTGCCGTAAGCCAGATTCAGATTGAGGGAATCTGTGATGTCCCAGGAAACAATCGCACCAAAACGCTCACCTTCACCAGCCTTACCGAAACCGTTGTGTGACAAGTCATCAAACGAGTGGTCGCCAATTGGCGCATACCCCGGCCCACCGGAGGCCCCTGCCCAGTTGCCGCTGGCATCTCTCAGTTGGTTAGTCGCTTTGCCATACACATCGGCAGAGGTGGATGCGCCAATACTGCTTGGGATATTCACCGATCCCTGATAAGCGGACTCGAGGCCGTTGACGAAGAAGCAGCTGAAGCTGTTGATTGCTGGCGTCGGCTCAGCACAGAAGTTGTGCTCGGCCAGTCCACCCGCCACCGCGTACGCGCCGGGACCGTCATCGTCCTCATACTTGGAGGCGCGGAGCATGATGTTCAGATTATCGGTGGGATTGAAGTCGAGCATGAGCCCGTAAGCCAGTGTTTCCTCGTCGCCCAAACGCTGACCCTCGACCGCTGCGTTATCGTAGTGGCCTTCTTTGTCGGTGTAGTTGAAGGTAGCCCTGAAGCCAAGATTGCTAGTGATAGGCCCCTCGATATAGCCAGTTGTAGCCGCCTTGCTCTTCGCGCCGTAGTCGAGCTCAATGCCGCCTTTGAACTCATCCCCGGGCTTGCGAGTAATAATGTTGATGGCACCCGAGTAGGTATTTCTTCCAAACAGCGCGGACTGAGGCCCCTTCACCACCTCGACCCGCTCTACTTGTGTAATTGGCAAGCTGTGCAGGCCCGAGGTCACAATCAACCCGTCTACAAACACCGAACTGGTTCGCTGTAGCGGGCTGGTCGCATCAAAAGTGACGCCCCGGAAGCGCGGCATCAAAACCGTACGTCCGTTTTCGTTGTTCATGCTCTCTATGAAAAGACCAGGCGCGGTCTTCTGCACGTCCACAATGCTTTTAAAAGCAGACGCTTGAATTTCCTCTGCAGTGATTGCTGTGATCGCAATCGGCGTCTCGGAAAGGGATTCCTGCCTTTTTCTGGCGGTAACCATCACCTCTTCCAACATGGCCTCCTCTTCCTGCGAATACGCAGTCGGGATCTGGGTCGTCGCTACCAAAGCAACGCTCACTGCCAAAGCAATCGGATTGTTTTTCATGAAGCGCATAAGTGACTCTCCTGTTCTAATTACGGCGCTTGGGCTCATCTGCAAAGCTTAAAACGCTTTTAGTTATATCTTTAGTACTTTTGATAGCGGCTTGTACAGGTTTTGTCAAGTTTCGGCAGGGGTATTTCAGCTGTCGATGCAAGAGTTGAGGTCACTGACGTGGAGACGTGGAGACGCGGAATAGAGGCGTGCGTCGGCGGCTGCTCGCGCAGCTTGCCCTAGGGGGCTAGGCCCCTGCACTAACTGGATTTGAGGGGCTTTAAGCTACCTTGGCTTGCTCGCCCTGACTTGTATCCCAAGCACTGGGCCATTTCTCCTCGAGCATAGAGAGGTGCTTGAACAACGCGCGGATACGCGCCGACTGCCGCAGGTCCTTGTGATGCAGCAACCAGGTGTACCCCCAATGAGCCGACGGGACGCCGGGGAGCACGATAAGATCCGGGTGCTGCTTGGCGAGGAAACAAGGCAACGCCGCGACCCCCAATTTATTGGTCACCGCCACGGTGCGGGGTGTGATGCCGTCGATCAGATGTCGGCTTTTCAAGCCCAGCGATTCCGGATCGGGCAAGTCTCCGAGGGAGAGCGCTCGGCCCGAGGCACCAATGCAGGTCAGCTCGCGCTGGCCTCGTGACGCCTCGCTCAACAACTCTTTGTGAACGTAGTAGCCCATGGAAATCCGG
>Ga0315315_10005367_pt1 | contig 11819 bp, 8 predicted proteins | sample M140m3416metaG_FD_203699 | JGI IMG/M metagenome (GOLD analysis project Ga0315315, IMG submission 203699) | Ammonia-oxidizing marine archaeal communities from Monterey Bay, California, United States - M1 40m 3416 | ecosystem: Environmental > Aquatic > Marine > Intertidal zone | place: USA...
AAGGCAGTGGGCGGCTTTCCAGAGAAGAAGTGTGAATTATCTGCTCAGACGGTGGGGAAGTTAGAGTTTGATGGCTATACCGTTGAAAAGGTGTTGTTCCAAACCATTCCCGGTGTGATGATGACGACCAATGTGTACCGCCCGCAGGGCAAGGGACCTTTCCCCGCAGTCTTGTGTGTCCATGGGCACTGGCCGGGGGCAAAACAGGACCCCACGGTACAAGCGCGCTGTATTGGTTTGGCGAAACTAGGTTTCCTGGTTTTAGCGGTGGACGCCTTGGGAGCGGGCGAACGCGGAATTGATGACGCATTGGGAGAGTACCACGGAGAGATGACCGCGGCCACGCTCTATGCGACCGGCCGTACGTTAGCTGGAATTCAAATTTACGAGAACATGCGTTGTGCCGATTACCTGCAAAGTCGTAGTGACGTCGACAGCGACAATCTGGCCATTACCGGAACGAGCGGTGGTGGAAATCAAACGATGTATGCGGGCGCCCTTGAGGATCGCTTTAAGGCCGTGATTCCGGTCTGTAGCGTTGGTAACTACCAGGCTTACTTAGGTGTGGCGTGTTGTATGTGCGAACTTCTCCCGGGCGCTTTGTCTTTTACCGAAGAGTGGGGTGTTCTTGGTTTAGTCGCTCCTCGTGGTTTGATGGTGATTAATGCAACTCAGGATGGAATCCAGTTTTCAGTCGCAGAAGCCAGGAAGAGTCTCGCAGGAGCTCAGGTTGTATTCAGGCAATTTGGTAAACCGGAAAATATCAAGCACGTCGTCGTTGAATCAAAACATGATTACAACCAGCCGATGCGTGAAGCGATGTATGGCTGGGTGACTCTTCACCTCAAGGGCGAGGGCGATGGCAGTCCGATTACTGAGCCCCCGGTGGAAATTGTCGATAGAGAACTGTTGCGTTGCTTTCGGCAAGGCGATCGTCCCGCGGGATTTCAGACTGTCCCCCTACTGGCAAAACGCTTTGCGACACAAATGGTTAGGAAGCAGATGAAGCCACTTCACAAAGAGCACTGGGAGGCTCAGCGTGTTGCGAAGCTTGGAATGATCAGGCGATATGTGGGTAAACAATCTGGGCGGGTTGAACTCCGGGATGAAATAGCAATCGCTGAAGCAGAGCATGGCGCGAGCGTGAAATTTGAACTATCGCCCGAGCCGGGAGTCACTTGCGGGCTGGAATGGATGAAAGGTTCCTTGCGTGGGCAGATAGCGGAAAATATCATTATCTCTTCGGCATTGTTAGGCAGTGGCCTTTCCGACGAGGAGCGTAAATGGTGCGTTAAAAACCACCTTGATGTTTTGGAGGTGACTCTGCGGGCGACGGGGCCGTATGAGCCGAAAAACAACAAAATCGGACACGCGTTAGATCACAACGCCGCTCAATGGGCCGCGTGGATTGGGCGTCCTTTGGCAGGGCAATGGGTGAAAGATCTTCAGGCTGCCCTTGGTTGGGTGGTGGCGACGTACGAAGCGCCTCCGGTGGTGACAATGGTTTCACGAGGAGCCGCAGTTGTTCCGGCCTTACTGACCACGGCAATGCAGTCGCGTATTAGTCGGTTGGTAGCGATAGATCCTCCCCTGACACTTGTCAGTGATCGCAAATACGGTGAAGGGCAGTTAGGAGCGATTCTTCCCGGAATGCTTGCAGAGTTGGGTGACATTGGGCAATTGTTTTCTCTTGTCGCGCCAAGGCCGACTTGGTTGATTTCAGGGAAGAATATGCAAGGAGAAATACTGGACCGCAAGGACCTAATTCATTCCCTCTCTTTCGCGGCTTCAATTTATAAAATAATGGAGTCCCGGGATTTGCGTGTACTTTCAGAACAGGCAAAGGAAGTCTGGCTGGATCGAGTTTTTGTTGACTAGCTGCATTTACTTCATTGCGGATTTGTTTCTACAATAAAGCCTTGGAATGCAAACCATCGCCCGGATATATCAATGTCTGATCTAACTTCAAATTATTCAGAAGCATTTGCAAGACGCGATGTCCTGCGTGTTGGTGGTCTTATGGGGTTGGGCCTTACGCTCCCTCGGTTGTTAGAACAACGGGCAGTGGCAAGTCATCGTTCCACGTTCGGTAAAGCCAAGCAGGTGATAATGTTGTTCCTGCATGGTGGTCACCCACAGCAGGAGACTTTTGACCCCAAACCGGATGGTCCGGAAGATGTTCGTGGTCCGTTTAAGGCAATTTCAACGAAGGTGCCGGGAACTCAGTTTTCTGAATTGTTACCGCACATTGCAGATCATGCGGGCGAACTTGCGATTGTTCGCAGTATGACCCATGGGAATACAAATCATGTTCAGGCATGTTTGCCTGCACAGACAGGGCATAAGCACCCGTTGGCACTACGTTCCCGCGGTGATTTCCCACCAAGTGATACAGACTTCCCACCGATAGGTGCCGTGATGGATCATCTTCGTGGGAGCGGTAGTAGCCTTCCCTCATGGGTTCGCATTGGCCCGTTGATGCGACGCGGTAACGGTACCACCTTACATGGGCAAACTCCCGGTTTCTTAGGCGCCAGGCATTCGAGCTTCGCGGTCGATCAAAAACTGCTGGGTGAAGATGTCCAGATTGAGGCATTAAAAAATCCTGCGGGGCTTGACGATATCCGCCTTACTGAACGAGCGAATCTTCGTCGGCAATTTAATTCCTATACCAAGCAATTGCAGGAATTAGGAGAGACAAAAAAATTGGCTCCCTATTTTGAGCGGGCGGTCTCGCTGCTCGCCAGTCATAAGACCAAAGCGGCCTTCGATCTGTCTCAGGAGAAGCCTGAACTGCGGGAAGCCTATGGTAAGACAGAATTTGGACAGCGTTGCCTGCTTGCTCGTCGACTCGTTGAAGCAGGCGTTCCGATGGTGAATGTGAGCTATTGTCATACCCCGTCCGGTTCATGGGATACGCACTCCCAAAATGCTAAGAAGATGAAGGAGAGCTTGGCACCGACCCTAGATCAGTCCGTGGCAACTTTACTTACAGATTTGCAGCAACGAGGAATGTTGGAGGAGACGTTGGTTGTGATAAATGCCGAGTTTGGACGGACGCCCGTCATTAATAAGAACCTGGGCCGTGACCATTGGCCGTTCGTATATTCGCTGGCATTGGCTGGAGCTGGAGTCCAGGGGGGGGCCGTGTACGGAAAGTCGGATAAAGCTGCCGCTTATCCTTTGGAAAACCCCCGTGACCCCGCTGATATGGCCGCCACGATTTACCATTTACTTGGTGTTCCGTCGACAACGAGGGTTTACGATTCTGCCGGACGACCTCATTCTCTGGTGGTCGGTTCCCCGATTGAAGAGTTACTTTCGTAACTTTAATTCCATCAGACGTACATCCATGATCGCAACTTTAGCCTTCTTGATTGGGCGGATGTCGATGTTATAGACTCCCGGTTTGTCGAACCTGAACTGGCCGATGGTGCGAGGCTTGAAGTTCTGGAAATGTCCCGTGTCTTCCACAATAAACTCAATCACCTGCTCGGCGGATTTTATCGCGACTTCACTCCCTCCGTGGCCTTTTCCACAGCCTTGGTGGATCGTTAGGTCATAAGTCCCAGGCGTTTCTACGTAGATCCGCCAGCGACACCAATCCTCCGGATTAACCCAGTAACCGATTGTGTTTTTGTGCGGCTGCGGCTCGAACCGCAGCTTCTCTCCGTAGGTTTCGGCAAAATGTGCATTTAGATTGATAGGGGAATCTCCCTGCTGTGCCACCACGCTTGGTAAAGCTCCGGTGACGGCCGGGTCGAGCAGTTCCATAATGATTTCAGCATTTGGGTGAGCGTCAGCCGGGATTGATATATCCCAGTGTTCGATTTCCGGTGTGACTTTGAGCGGTGTCTTCTTTGGATCACCCTTGAGGTATGTAAGACCAATACGGGCGTGGTAGCGGGGAATAGATATTTTTCCATCCTGTCGCGCCGTGGTGGATAGTAGAAGATGTTCGTGGTGGTTGGTGATATGGGTTATGTTTTCGCCGGACTGTAGGGGGCGCGTTGCAAGTTCGGTTTTTAAGTCCCTACCAAATAGCCGTGCAGCGTCGTCGGCGAGAGGGTAAAACCAGGGGCCGCTATTCCAGCATCCATGTAAACCAAATCTGTACACATGTAAGCGGGACGGGATTCCAAGTTTGGTCAATGCGTGACGAGAGGCAATGTTTCGCTCGGGAGAGTCGTGTTCACCAAGCAGGAAATGGGTGGGACACGTCTGTGCGTTGATGTGATAAACAGGGGAGGCCAGCTTGTAGGTTGCAGGATCTTCGGCGACTGTTTTTCCAATCCACTTGTTGGAGTTTGATTGCGTGGGCATGTTTAGGCTTTTTTCTGCCACCGGGCCCGTGAGGAGATCCAGCGGTCCTGCGAGGACAATCGCCGACTGCAGGGCCGAACTGTAGTCAGCATGGGTAGTTCCCAGTAATTCCGGGTTAGAACCGGAGGTTGCCATCAGACCTACGAGATGGCCACCCGCGGACCCACCAATGGCACCAATGCGGGTCGGGTCGAGAGAGTACTGCTTTGATGCTTTACGGAGAAATCGCGTAGCTGTGTTGCAGTCCTGAATGGCTGCCGGGAATAGGGCCTCAGTACCCAGGCGATATTCCACGGCGGCAGTTACAAATCCATATTGGGCGAGATAACGCGCAAGTGGATGGAACTTGTCCTTGCTACCCTTGAGCCAGCCACCGCCATGGATCACCATGACGACGGGAGCGTTGCTAACGGTTCGGGGTTGGAAAATATCCATGTGCAGGTTGCGATCGCCAACCTTACTGTAAACGACATTCTTGTGGACCACTAAGTCATCGGTTTCCGTTACCAGACTGGTTGCGGGTTGTTGCCGAAGAGTTCGCTGTTTTAATTCTGCAGTAACTTGGCTTTTTAGCTGTTGGCTTACCTGGGCGGAGACGGGTAGGGCAATCCATAGGATGACTGGGATTGCGAGCAGGAGGAGAGCGCGAGTTTTATTCATAGGATCTTCTAACGTCTTTATCGCGGGTTCATCGGGTGAGTTAAGTTGGTAGTATACTACAGTTGTCATAAGTAATGTTTTACAGAAAATTGTTGGAGCTAAAATTGGTGCAGCGTCAGGACTTAAACCTATGGGTGCGTTTTTTTGTTGGGTGTATTTTATTCGGACTGTCCACGCAACTCTTGGGTGATGAAGAATATGACGCAACTTCGTTGGAAGCATTGCGTTCTGGGATGCCCGATCCGGCCATCGTAGAGGCGCGTGACGGCTCCGGGTTCTATGTCTTTACCACCGGTCACGGTGTGAAGGTGTTTCATTCGCCGGATCTTACAACCTGGAAGCTTATCGGCCGGGTCTTTGACAGACATGTCCCTCAATGGGCGGAAGATGCCGTGCCTGGATGTGACGGGATTTGGGCTCCGGATATTCAGTATTTTAACGGGCAGTATCACCTGTATTACAGCGTGTCGACATTTGGTAGTCAGCGTAGTGTGATCGGTCTGGCGACTTCTAAATCAGTGAACCCTGCCAGCAAAGACTACCAATGGATCGATCAGGGATTGGTCGTGGAGTCCTTTCCGGAGAAAGACGATTTCAATGCGATCGACCCTGCTGTGTTTGCAGACAAAAATGGTAAGGCCTATCTGTATTGGGGTTCCTATTGGACAGGATTGAAAGGGATCGAGATTAACCCTCAGACCGGGAAGCCAGCCAGGGCGGATCGTTTGGAATACAAAGCGTTAGCGCAACGAACTGATAGGGGGTTTCCCACTAATATTGAAGCCCCTTTTGTAGTACAGCACGGCGAATACTATTATCTGATGGCTTCCTGGGACTTTTGTTGTGCCGGTGAAGATAGCACCTATAAGGTCGTGGTTGGCCGCAGTAAAACTGCGTTGGGGCCTTTCTTGGATCGTCAGGGACGATCGATGAATGTAGGCGGTGGTGAGGTAGTACTTGCCAGCGATGTGCGTTGGCGGGGACCCGGGCACAACAGTTTCTTGCAAAGTGCCAGGGGAGACTTCTTAGTCCACCATGTTTACGATAACGAAAGTGTGCGAAAAGGTCGGATCCTGCAGGTTCGCGGTGTGGAATGGACTAAAGATGGTTGGTTTAAGGTGGGCAGCCCGTTATTAGATCCCGCTTCGGCGCAACGCAATAAACAAAAATTATCTCCTTTGGTGGGCCCCTGGAATCATGTTGTCAATGAGAAAGATACTTATCGCATTTTCTTCGAAGTGTCGGGTGAGATCTCCGGTACGGCGGGGGAGTCGTACTGGCAGCTGGAAGGCCGTAAGCTAACCCTGAAGTGGTTGGATCCCCAAGCTCCAAACGGAGCGTGGGTCGACGAAGTGACTTTAAGTGCCAACGGCAAAACGTATTATGGCAAGAACCAAAATGGGGTAGTCATCAAGGGAACGAAACGCTTTCGGAAGGACTAGGGGTAAATCGGGCTCACCGAATTAGCACCATGCCTGATGAATCGCTACAGCATTTGCTCTTTAGTTTCGTTAGGATGGTCACTGTATAAAGACGCGTCGACACAACTTTGGAGCTCAAATAATGGCAGACAGCCTTGGTAAGAACAAGGGTTTTGTAAGCCTTAATATTTTACAAGCCTTTGGCGCCGCTAATGATAATCTGTTTAAGCAGATTATCATGCTGGGTGTTGCTACCGGAGGGATCTGGAGTCTCGAGCTTGGCACAGGCGGGCAGGCGACTATCTCGCTATTTTTTTCACTGCCATTTATACTTTTCGGCGGGTTTTCAGGACAGTTCTCCGACAAATTCAGTAAACGGAGCGTTGTGATTGTTGTCAAGCTTTGGGAAGTGATGCTTGCTCTGGCTTGTATCGCCGCGTTGGCGACTGGTAATTTCAGACTGTGTTTGTTCTGCGTCGTCATGCTGGGCGTCCAGAGCACTTTGTTTGCGCCGGTGAAGCTTGGGATTATTCCTGAGTTAGTGGAATACAAGCAAATTACTAATGCCAACGGAACGCTTGGGATGGTCAGTAATATCGCGATCATTCTTGGTATCGCGATCGCTGGCGTGTTTTCAGATAAGTACAAGCCGGCGTTTCTTGGGAGTAACATGCTGTCTCCGGAGTTAGGCGTAAAAGACAGAGCGTTGATTGAAAAGGGCGTAGAACTGGTATCTGACGGGACCTGGCTCCTCATCCCCGGCATCACGATCCTCGTCCTCGCAGTCATCGGTTTGTTTTGTGCTTTTCAACTTCCGAAGTTGCCACCCAAAAATCCAGACCTCAAACTCAGTTTTAGTTTGAGGGGATTCTTTGGGGTTTATTGGGAGCAGTTTAATTCCAACATCGGTAAGCCATTGTTAGCGGTAGCCGGCGCATTTTCAGCGTTCTTTGTTATTGCTGGCATCGCCTTGTTAAATATCTCTGAATATGCGCAGTATTTGGATGTGTCCGATACGCTAGCATCAGCTCAGGGTGCTTTCCTCTCGATTGCGATCGGTTTGGGAGGCGTATTTGTTGGTCTGCAAAGTAAAGATCGGGTTCGACCGCGATTTGTATTAATTGGCGGGATAGGAATGGTCATTGGCTTCACCGTGCTTGGTTTCCTGCCTAAGAACTATTGGCTCGTTGTCGCCATGCTTTCCACGTCAGGATTCTTTGCCGGGCTTTACATGATTCCTTTGCAATCACTCCTGCAAATTCTGACGAATGATGAGAACCGCGGCCGCTTTATTGGTTTTACTTCGATGTTGACCATGGTTGGGTTCGTGACTGGTAACTACCTGTTTAAGTTAGGTAGTACACGCTTTGGCGAACACGCTGCTCCCCGTACCTACCTTCTTTGCGCGGCCGTGTCGGCAGTGATGTTGATCCCGTTAAAGCTACGTTGGGTTCCCTGGTTTCAGCGGACTATCGATGAAATCTCATCAGCGGAGGTAGGGGAACCAGTAGAAGGTTCCATGGGTAGCGTGTCCGAGACAGAGTCGCTTTGATCGACGTCATAAAATTCTTAGGGTGCAATGGGGGTAGAAGAAGTTGGCAACGACGTATCTTCAAAAGCAACCGAGGGCGGCGGCTAGATGGAAATGTTGGTTGATATAAAATCAATTCTGTAAAATGTAACTTCTGTAGTTTGTGTTTATTGTGTTGTTCAAATGAAAGTGAGTTCTCGATGAGTGATAGCCAACGGCCCTCTGGTGAAGCGACACCCTACGCTCCCCCGGGAACCGTCGAGGTGCAGCCTCAGGCGACGACTGTCGACTATAACGATCCTGTTTATCATCAGAATCAATATTTGATTCGCCGTAAGGTCTTCAAAATCTTTGGAGCCTTTTTTCATATTTACGATATGAATGGGAATTTGGCATTCTTTTCCAAACAAAAGGCCTTCAAGTTCAAGGAAGATATTCGAGTGTTTGGTGATCAGGCGATGACCAGTGAGTTGTTGTGCATTAAAGCTCGAGGCATCTTCGACTTAGGGACGACTTATGACGTTATTGATTCGACGACCCAGCAGGTGATTGGTTCGTTACGCCGTAAAGGGTTTAAGTCGTTCTTTTCCCGGGATAGTTGGGTGATTAATGATGTCAACGATCAGGAATTCGGAACCATACAGGAAGAAAGTGGTGTTCTGGGAATCTTGCGTCGATTAAGACTCGGGCCGCTTGTTCAAATGGTGACTCCACAGAAATTCAATGGATATATTGGTGACGTCCCTGTCCTGGAATTTACTCAGAACCGTAACCCATTCATCCAGAAGATACAGTTAGATTATGGGCCAGATGTCAACGGGCTGCTCGACCGTCGACTTGGAATCGCGGCCGCAACGTTGTTATGTGCGATTGAAGGACGTCAAAGCTAATAATGCCTGATTTGCAGATTTCATGTCCGCAATGCGACTATGTTTGGGTAGTACCGAAAGCGAAGAAAGGCGGGCAGGTAAATTGTCCGGCCTGTGGCTTGCTGACTGAGATCAAGGGTGCTTCAGATACGAAGCTCTTTTATGGTCTGGTAGGAGGGCTGTTTGCTTTCCTGGGATTGCCTCTTGTTGTTAGTACTGCCATTGGCTTGGCGAATGGGGACATAGGAATGGCTGTTTGCTCCGGAACCATCTTTATTTTGGTTTGTATCGTATTTTTTGTTTCTATTCTTGGTAGCTAGTTAATGGAGGCGTTATGTCTAACGGGGAACATGATCATCCCTTCGGTTCTCAGCCCATACCTGTTGCGCAGTCAGCAGTTCCGGCGACGCCGTTGGCAAAGAATAATCCGTACGGCGTAGGCATATCCGCTGATTCGGGAAGCGCGCCAGAGCAGGAGGATCTGACGAGGTACCAGACTTTAAGGACGGGCTTGGTTCTGATCGTTTCGGGCCATTTTGGTCATATCTCGATGGTGTTGCTGATGATGTACGTGATCTTCATGACGATGAATATTGGGGCATCGCTTGGTGGTGCTGTAGGAGGTGGGCAGGGTGCTGAAGTGGGCGGCGAAGTGGGAGGCATGATTGGCGGGCTGTTTGCTACGTGCTGCGCTTGGTTTTTCTTTATCGTGACAGCACCATTAAATTTCATTGGCGGTTGTCTTGGCTTTAGTGTTCCGGATATCACGGGGGCCAAGTCCAAGATTACCGGTAGCGTGGTGGCAGGTGCATTGTCAATTCTTTGTTGGGTGGGCCTCTTTCTCGCACCCGAATTGGCAATAGCCAATTCAGGCCTCGGGTTCTTTTTATATATGGCGATCGTTCTGATATCGGTGTTTGCTAGTCACGCATTCTTTGTTTGGGCATTGCATGACATTGGTAAGTATCTCGGACGCCGGGAGTTATGTTCAGGGGGGTTTGCTACGGTGGCAGTAAGTGGCTTGTGTTTTCTTCTGTTCATTGCAGGGCTGGGGATTCTAATGCAGATTGAAGGCTGGAAAGATTCGGAACTGCCTGGCGCGGCTTCAGGCATGTGGTTGTTATCTGGCGTCTTGGCTCTTGTTTGGTTGGTAATGTATATTCGCCTGTTGTTCATTGCCATGAGTGCTCTTAAATTGGTGGGTCCGTCATCGCGGGTGGCAGTTAGACCCACTCAGCCCATCCCGGTTCAGCCATACCAGTCAGGTGTGCCAGTGGCGCAAACCCCCAGTCGAAAGGGTTGGTAGGCTATGCTCTTGCTGGGAACGTCGAATGTTAACAAGGTTTTGGAATTCAGTCGCTTGCTAAAGGAAATACCTCTTTGTGGGCTTAGTGAGGTTGGTTGCGATATAGAGGTGGATGAATCTGGAGCGACTTACGCGGAAAACGCGGCTTTAAAGGCGAGTCTCTATGCTCGCAAAACCGGCAGGTGGGTATTAAGTGATGATACCGGGCTTGGAGTTGAAGCGTTGGGTGATGCTCCGGGGATATTGTCTGCTCGTTTCGCCGGGCCGAATGCAACGGGCCCGGAGAATGTCCACAAGCTTTTGGAAAGTCTCCGGGGTGTTGAGGATCGCCAGGCCACATTTCATTGCGCCTTGGCTTTAGCTAACGCGAACGGGGAAGTCGTTCTAACTTCCAGTGGAATGCTGGAAGGACGGATCTTAAAAGAGCCTGTAGGCGAAGGTGGCTTTACCTATGATTATGTATTCTTCGAAGAAAAGTCTGGTTGCACGCTGGCTGAAATGCCTTCCTTCGCAGTGGATCGCCTAAGCCATCGGGCAAAGGCTGTAAAAGCCATTAAGAAGGAGTTGCGGCGGCTCCTGAAAGACGAATAGTTTGGGTTCCGGCTGATAAGGGTAGGCGAATCAAATCGGAATCGCGATCGTCAGTCAGAGAATGGCAAGTGGGTCTCGGTCATGCTCAAGCGTACCGCGGGTAATTCCAACGCGGTTCATAGCCTGAAGTGACTTCCACACCTCCGTTCCGGTTTGAGTTCCGTTAAGGAGTGCCTGGTACTGCTTGTGCAGTGTTTGCACCTCTTCGGCGCGTGTTTCTTTCAATAACTCGATCCGGAAACTGGAGATGCCGAGTTCTATTAAAGCGGGAACTATCTCAGCACCGCTTTGTGCCTGAGCATTGAAAAGTGTATTTCGGCACCCCACATCCGCAGTTAATGGGTGTAGTGCTCCGACCCGGTCTCGCAGTTCAACCTGATGGTGGTCACAGGGGCGGCCACAGTTCGTTTTGTCGGTACCCGGTGAAAGGACACTGCAAAATACACAATGTTCCATATGGAACATTGGCATGTGTTGGTGAATCACTATCTGTAGGTCTTGTGGTTGACAATGCTGAACCAAGGTTTCTAGTTGTTCACGGTTAAGATCATAAGAGGGAGTGATGGTTTCCAAACCAAGTGACTTAAGAAGGGTGACCGTCATTTGATTAGTCGCATTCAGAGAGAAATCACCCGTGAGAGGGAACTCGCCCCGGAAGTATTCGATTCCGCTGAGGTTGCGAACGAGGATGCCGTCAGGTGAATGCTTGGCAATGGTCCTGAAAACACCGAGTTCCCCCGGTTTTTGTATTCGGGGTGTCGCCAGAAAGAGTTTGTAAGGGGCATCTTTGGCGATATCTATAGCATCTGCATATTCACGGATGTCCTGAAAGTCACAGTAGACGGTCTCGATGTCCAGATGATTTAGTAACGATAGTTGTGCTTTGGATCTCGCTAAAAACGAAAGGCGCGGTGTTACTTGATGGGTTGGTTGTGTTGTCCTCAATTCGGGAAGGTAATTTGTTTTTAGGCTTCTTCGCAGCGGAAGTTTGATCATTTGTTGGTCGAGTGATGCTATTAGTCGTTTCCGCAGTTCGCCCAGAACACTCAATGGCACCATGGGATTGCCGGTGATCCTGGAATGGCAACTCGCTAGGTGGTAACGAGTGTTTCCCAGTC
>Ga0315315_10005368_pt1 | contig 11819 bp, 12 predicted proteins | sample M140m3416metaG_FD_203699 | JGI IMG/M metagenome (GOLD analysis project Ga0315315, IMG submission 203699) | Ammonia-oxidizing marine archaeal communities from Monterey Bay, California, United States - M1 40m 3416 | ecosystem: Environmental > Aquatic > Marine > Intertidal zone | place: USA...
CCAGCACTTGAAAGTTCTCATTATTTAACTTACTAGCATCAAACTCTACACAAATATCATGTAGTTCTGATATCTTATTATTACCATATAATTTTATTCTTTCATCCAAATCAAACTTAGTGTTTTGTTGTTCTTCTTTTCTATACTCACTAATTACATCATTATTCCTTAAATCCAAATATATTTTACTACACCAAGGTTCTAACTCATATAACATTTGTTTATTACAATTATAAGCAACAAATCCAACATCATATTTAGGTGGAACTATTGGTTTCAAATACTCATCGTGTTGAACCATATGTCCCCACTTACGAATAAAGTTACGAGTAGACCTAAGATTCTGAGCTAACCACTCTGATGATTCTCTACCCTTCATAAAGACTTGACCTGCTGGGTTTCTCATCGCACCATCTTTGAATCTACTACCTCTACAAGTCATATGATATACAAACCCTTGCCAAGTCTGTATTGTCTCATAACCAGCCAATTGAAATCTATTGAATATATCAGAGTCCTCTTTTGATTGTGGAGCGTACAGAGGATCGTGTCCACCGATTGCCAGAAAGTCATCTTTGTATATAGCCCAAGGTGCGAATATACCTTCTGTTGGTTGTTTACCTGTATCTATAGTATTTAACCAAGTCAATAATTCTTTCTCTTCAAACTCTTCAGGTTCTATACCAAAGTCTTTCAGTATCTTTTCGGGACCATCAGGATGTAATGGTGGTTCTATTCTCGTTGCACTTACTACCTTACCTCGTTCTAAATGTTTCAATACTTGTTCATCCATATCAGGACAAGCATACATATCGGCATGATATATCATTACAATATCGTTTGTTGCCATATCTACCAATGTATCATATAAAATAGTATGTCCCAATCTTGTAGGTCCTTCATTTCTGTGTATCTTTATATTACCATCTTTTTCAGCAATCTCTTGCATCCACTCCCAAGTACCATCGTCTGAGAAATCATCAGCCCAACATATCTCGTGACGATATCCTAAGTTCTTACGAATACTATTGTAAGACCACTTTAAATACTTTAGATTGTTTCTACTTGGTTGTATGAAACTTATTACTTTATCACTCATCTGTTACTGCTCTCCCCTTTAATCCCTTCCAATCTTGTTCTGGTCTAACTTGTAAGTTTTTTTCCCAAACCCCATATAATACAGTTGGTTCTATACCCACATTTTCTGCAAAATCAATCATCGCTTGAATATCTTTTGGGAAACAACTACCACCAAACCCAAACTTACCATCATGTCCAGGAACACTCAAGTGAGTGTGACCTATTCTACCATCAGCAACAAATCCACTAACAGCGCTATCCCAATCAACATTTGATTTTTTAGCTATCTGATACATCTCATTCATAAACGATACTTTAGTAGCAAAAAAACAATTACTCATATATTTTATCATTTCAGCAGTTTCGTAATTAGTTTCCAATACTGCAACACATTCACCAAACCTATCTTTAATTAACTTAATAAATTTTTCAGAATTTGATTTACCTCTTTTTGATTCTCCACTACCAATAATAAAACGACTTTGGTTAATAAAATCAAAATTTGCTGTCTTTTCTGTTAAAAATTCAGGATTGAATAACAAATTTAATTCAGTATACTTCTGTTGTAATGCCCATGTAGTTCCAGGTATTACAGTAGACCTTATCAAGATAGCATTTTCCTTTCCATTATGAACTTCACTTATATCTTTTAAAGCACCTTCTAAGATATCAAGATTAATCGAACCATCTTCATTTGCCGGAGTTGGTACTGACAGGAATATAAAATCCGATTCGTTAACTGTTTCTTCTAATGTATGTGTTGATTTATTTGGATTTATGTCATATACCCTAACTTCAGCATCACAACCGACATTGGGTGAAAAACCAAACTTAACAGCTCCACCTACAAATCCATTACCAACTATTCCTATTTTTTGTTTTAGTTTCATTTCTAAATTCCTTGTTTTTTAGTCAAAATGGCTAAAGTGCCTTCCGTATCAACTATTTCATAATATTTTAAAATTCCATGGTAATAACCTCTGTTATTAAAATCATGAAATAAAAGATAACCATCACCTTTAAGTAAATCTTTAGCAATATAAGCACACATAGATCTTGCCCTCCCATCTACCAAAATCACATCATAATTTCTATGTGATAATTCAAGCGGCTTTCTGATATAATCAAGGTAACAATGCCAATCAATTGTACCTCGTGTTGTCCAATGAGTTTTACCATCCTTTTCATATATTTCTTTATTCCCATTCGTACCATACCAACTTTCGTCACCTTTCAAGATATCAAAGGCATTTTCATCCAATTCGTCATCAAATTTTTCATCGTGTGTAGGAACATGTAAAAGTTCTACATTATCGTCAATTTGTGATGTGAGTTTATCATACCACGATTTGTCATGTTCTATAGAAACATAACTACTTACTATCTTTGAAAAATACAAAGTACTACCACCAGCTCCCCATTCCAATACTTTATCTTTATCATTAAGATATTCTTCAGATTTAACTATCTCAGAATCAGACATTGAAAAATCCACTCCAATGTTTGATCTATCTATTACTTGATTATTGTCTTTATATTCGTATGTTATCCCCATCTACCTGATGCTCCTACTGTTTTCCAAAAACCTTGGCCATGAAATGAACCATCGTGATCCTGACTTGTCTTTTTGGTATTTGGATGTTTATCTATATATTCTTTTATTTTCATCATCTCATCAACATTATAATACTCGTACCCTTTTAAATTTCTTTCTCTTTCTCTATCAAAAACAGTTCGACCTTCCTTACAAGTTCTATCGGCGTTAGGTGTATTCCATATATTATGATGCTTCATATGCCAGTCTAAAACAACTCTAGTATCTGGATCTAAAACCTTACAGATTTCAGGATACCACCAATCATCTAAAACATTAGGACACAACCTACCATTAATTTCAAACCACTTTCTTGGTATTCCAATTGGCCCAACTGCTGGTTTTCCACTACGATCAGCATCACGAAAGAAAAATATATAATTCTGCCCCTCTCCCTCTCTTATCAACTCATCCCATCCAGAGTATTTACTGTTAGCCATAAGTTCAAAATCATCTGTCCAATGTAAAAGATACTCACCTTCACTAATAAACATCGATTCGTCATTATATCTGTTAATAAAACCATAACCATGTCTCTCACCAACAACAAACTTCATTAATATATCAAGTTTTTTAGTCCTTGTTTCTATGACTTTAAACCTTGATTTACCCCATCTAAAATCATTACTAATTACTCTTGAACCTATTCTCCTCGCGTCATAGTGTTCCATAACCTGATTTATAGTTTGCTTATCATCTCTATCAAATCTTAATACAAACTCAACATTAGATATATTATGAGCATTGTCTATCAAAGAATCAATACCTCTAGTTAACATATCTTTTCTATTTCTAGTTGGACAAAAAACTGATATCTTCATTAAAAAGGCCACTCTATTTTATTTGGATTATTAGTTCCTTCAATTGGTACGACAAAACTATCCGCATCCTCTTCGGGTAATCTACCCCACTTTTGTATAAATCTTTGTGTCGCTCTTTGTTCCCACTCTACTAAATGTGGTGGTCGTTTATCATTATCCAACACCTTTGTACCATTTGGAAACCTTGATGTCCTTGATGTAAAATGCCAGATAAGAGATTTACTTGTCATTATAAACTTATAGTCTTCCATTTGCATTCTCATAAACAAGTCTTTATCTTCCCAATACATCGGTTCAAATCTTGGATCATTACCACCTATATGGATATGGTCTTCGACTCTACAGAAATAACCAGCACCACCAGCTTTTCTAACATGGATGTCATTATCTTGTGTAAATTCAGCAGCCCAATCATCAAAATAATTCTGTTCAAAATTATCATCATGTTCACCAAATTGGTCAAATGGAACAAAGATAGTACCAGGTCTATAAGGTGGATCATTTGGAAATATATTTGGCTGAACTCTAAATGATGAAGCAATTAACCTTTCGCCTGGTTCTATATCATCATATAATTTTAACAACTCAATGTCTTGATTTGGTCCTACCCAAAAGTCTGAATGTAGAATATTTACAAACTCAGTTCTTACTTTACTAACACACAAATCAATACCACCACCGATACCTCGTTGTTCTTTATTATCAGTTTCTATATAGTATTCAATTCCAAGTTTATCAGCATTTTCCGCCAGCCATTCATTTGTACCATCTGTACAATTCTCAGCAAATATAAAGATAGGCATGTCATTGTAGTAACAATTTTGTCTAACCGATGTAACAGTTAATTTTAAAAATGGTAAGTTATTATAGGTTGGAATTACTGATGTTATTTTATGCATTCTCTACTCCAGTTAAATTAGCAAAAAAATTATGCCAGTACATACAAAAGTTATGGGCTGAATATAACTCGTCATAAATTTTCCTACTGTTATCTATAATATACTCAATTTCATTCGGATTATCAAGCATTTTCATAACGATTTCATTCAAATTTTTCCAATCCAAATCAACTGGTATGTAAGTTTCATTTGCTATGTATGGATTAGGATTTGTATTAACTATATCCATATTCGGTTTTATCATAGCCACACCAAACTCTGGTATCTCAAAGTCACGATAGCAAACCTCACCTTGACCAAATGGAGATAATGCCATCTTGGATTGATATAACGATTGTATATATTCTTGATAAGGTAGTTTATCTTTATAAAAAGTATAACCAGGATTATCACCAATGACTTCCCAAGCACCATGTCTATGATTCATATAGTATGAAGCATTTTCAGCATTGTGGTCACTACTTGGTTTATGGTCAGCGGAATATATAGCAGATAAATCAATAGTCTTAGTTGGGCAGATGGGGTGCCAAGTCTGAACTTCTGGTCTAAATCCATTGGGTGCCATGTAACCTAAATTCCAGCCCGATAGCTTTATCCTATCCCAATTTTCTCTTGGTATGTCGTAACCTAAGTCTAAGCCAGAGCCATTACCAAAGAACCATTTGTTAAATGATGTCTTTTCTTTGTAGTCCTCTCTATTTTTTAACATCTGATTTTTGAATAAAAACATAGCATTGGATTGTTCAAGAACCTCATACGAACCCATCAAAGAAGTTGAATCTGAACCATCGAATATAAAACAATCACCACCACGAGAATACTTATCGATGTTTTTCAGTCCATATTCAATACTTTCCCCAAGTCCTATTGATTTATCAAGTATGTCATCAGCACCCAAGAAAGCATAATCAAAATCATCCGATTCTGTTATCTCTATGCTATAGTCCCTTAGCATATTTTGCATCATCAAGAAACCTTGAAAAGATATTCTATTTTTTCCAGCTAATGGATTAAATATTTTTATTTTAATCATGCTATCAATTGTATATCATTATCTATCATTCTACTTACCATTTCTTCAAAAGATGTTTTTGGTGCCCATCCTAATTTATGTCTGGCTTTTGTTGAATCACCACACAATACAGCAACTTCAGCTGGCCTCATAAATCTCGGATCTTGTTTTACATATCTATCCCAATCTGTTATACCAACACACTCAAAAGCAACATTTAAAAAATCCCCTATGGTATGAGCCACACCAGTAGCAATCACATAATCATCTGGCTTATCTTGTTGTAACATCATCCACATTGACTCTACATAATCAGGTGAGTATCCCCAATCTCTTTTACTATCTAAGTTACCCAATGTAATGTAATCTTCCAATCCCAAATAAATACGAGCAACACCATCTGTAATTTTTCTTGTAACAAATTCAATACCTCGTCTTTCTGATTCGTGGTTAAATAAAATACCACTTACATTAAACATATCATAAGACTCTCTGTAATTTTTAGTAATCCAATGACCATATAGTTTTGCAACTCCATAAGGACTTCGTGGATAAAATGGTGTAGTTTCACTTGCTGGGTTTTCTATCATTCTACCATAAAGTTCAGAAGTAGATGCTTGATAAAACTTTACTTCTTTTCCATACTCTCTTATCGCCTCTAGCATTCTCAACACACCAAGACCTGTAACATCACCTGTTTGTTCTGGAGTATTCCAACTCTCCCCCACGAATGACTGAGATGCTAAATTGTAAACTTCGTCTGGATCAGATTCTTTCAAACATCTAACCAAGGAATTTTGATCTGTTAAATCACCAGTAACGAATGTTATCTTATCCTCTAAATGAGATGTATTAGTTCTATTTGGACTTGAAGTTCTTCTTTCCATACCATAAACTTTGTATCCCTTTTCCAACAAAAATTCCGCTAGAAAACTACCGTCCATTCCATTGATACCTGTTATTAATGCTCTTTTCATTTTTACTCCAATATATCTTTTAAGTCATTGTATTCTTTAAACTTACCTTGACCTGTTATTAACTTTTGTATATTTTCTTTTGATAGTTTTAAAAACTCTTGAAAATTATTATTCTTTTTATTAATAAAAGAATATGGGTTATCCTCATCCTTTACATATAATCTCTTTTTGGGATGTCTCCTCGCATGAATATGTAAAATATTCTGACACACAAATTGCAAAAAGTTTTGACCTAATAATTTTTCACACATAACTGACAAACCCTCATCATCATTATATAATAAGCACGATGGTATATTGACCCCGAACTTAATTAAATCAGATGACAATACCAAACAAGCTCCACTTATTTTTGGTTTTTGGATATATGAAAAATCAAAATCATCATATTTAGCATTTATTTTATTCATGTCTTTTATAGATAATTGTGATTTTGCTTGATTTGGATTCAAGTGCCCATTATCATCATCAATAAATTCCAAATCCCTATAATCCACATGAACCAAAGGATCCCAACTACTATCCCACATTTTCCTATCAGCAAAACTTAACAAATATTTATGTATCCCCTGTTGATCTGTATATTTAGATAATGTCTCTATCGCATGAAATGCTTCTCGTGGAAAGAAACTGTCGGTTTCGCCCCACATTACATAATCGACTTTTTTACAATAGTTGTAATTCAAATCTCGTCTATAATCAGCATGAAAATAAAACTCATCTCCATCTTTAATTTGCTGGTTGACAATAAATCCCATATCCTCTAGTTTAGCTACACCATTATTAAACTTAATAAGTAACTCATGTTTTTTAATTTTATCAGTATCAACTTGTTCAAAATGCTGTAACATATTAAAACATAAATCAATAGTTACATTCTCTTTATTTTCTACTGTTTCCAACAAATTAACCATACCACCAATAAAGTCAGCATACATTTCAATCTCGAACCACATCACATGAGTTCCGATTACATATCTTTTAGTTAGATTTGCCAAGTATAACTCCTGTATATTCATCTATTAATTCATAATCTCTACCCACATACTCCGACACTAATTCCATCACTTCAGAATCTTGAAGTCTATGTATATCATCAAAAATCATTGGCACATCCGTATCGAATTTATCTATATGTTTATAAAAACCACCTCTACCCCACTTGCTGCCAGGTCCATCAACTAAAATCAAATCATAAGACTTAGGTAAATTTGGAAACAATTGTTTTGGATCATACCAACCCTTTTGTAATTCTTGAATCCAAGGAAGCATCTCTGGTGGGTGATAATTATCTCTATCATAAAACAAAATATCACAATTGATATAAGTTGTATGTTCCGGAAACACATCCATCCATTCTTTTTGATTTTCAACGGAATACATTTTATATCCAGCTTCCGATAACCAAACCGTACCTTGGCCACTACCAAACTCTAATATTGTACTACCTATGGGTAATATTTTTTTTATATAATCTACGCAATTATTACTTATTGTTATCCCATCTGCCATCTAATTCTCCCACAGATGTTTATAAGTTTTTTCCATCCAATAAAAAGTCAACTTATCATCTTTATTGTTAGGTATACTATTATATTGATATATCCAACCCCACTTCGTAAATAATAAATCATCGGTTAATAATTCTTTTCTAACCATATCACACATATTATATTCATATGGTAATCTTTTGTAATCAACATCTAAGATATGAGTTAAAAAGTTAACAGGTGTTTGATCTGTCCCAGCGTGCCATTTACTCTCAGCACCGAGTAGATTTTCTCTATTGATATGAAAAAATTCTAATATCTTTTGAAAAAAATCTTTGTGTTCTTTATTGAATATTAACATACCTGAATCAAAATAGTCTGTCCAAGGTATCATATATCCATCAAAAAAGTATTTACTATAGTTTTCAATACTTCTTAGAATCCAATCATAACTACCTTCATTATGCACGAAACAGAACTTTCTATCACTCATCTCAAATACATTAGGACAATCGGGATGTGGAATAGTATCAGCGTCAACATACATAATTTGGTCATATTCAATACCATTAGCTTCTAATAAATCAAATACATAATATCTTTGCCAAGATACTGGCATTTGACTATGAGGTAAAACTTCTTCGTCCAATACAAATAATTCACAATCATTCTTATCACACCATTTTTGCCAAGCCTTAGTACAAAATACATAAGGATCACTTCTTGTCTCAGCCCATCTACCAACTTCTCTTTGAGAACCCTTTAAAGTTATGTCTACTATAAAAACTATATTCTTCATAAGTTACAAATAACTCCCTCTCTGGTAACAAATGTTATCTCTTTACCCGACAAATTAGTACAAGTAAAGCCATTGTATTCTCCAATATGTCTACTAATTGGTAAACTTGAATCTTCTATAGCCTTTTTTATGGATTGATCAGCTTGACCATAATCATCAAATATTAAAATCATCTTTGGATTTTTTTCTAAAAATCGTTTAATATCATATTTAACTAAATCCGTAGAGTGACCGGCATCAACAAACACCACATCAATCCCATTTGGTATTTCAAAGTTCTTGTAAACATCAGATTGATTATACTCTACATTATCGACATCCGAACACTTTTCTTTTACATATTCAAGATTCTCATCCGATTGTTCAAAGGCATAAACTTTATTAAAACATTCAGCAAAAACTCTAGTGCTATCCCCCCTACAAGATCCTATTTCTAAACAGTTTAAATTTTTACTATCAGAAAAGATTCTAAGTATATCTTCTTTAAATTTTCGTGAAGTAGTTTTACACCATTCATCTTTATGAACTAGCCTATTCAATATATGATTCTCATCATAGTTATCTTTAACTAATTGCCAGGCATAATTCATGACCTCGGTTCGCTGGTCTTTAGGTAATCCACTAAATCCCCAAACATGACCGTACTTTATAAAAAATGGAGTCTTATCTTCTTCCAATTGCCAATTATAATGAAACATATCTTTTCTATGTATGTGAGTCAATTTATAACTAAAAGGTAAATCTAAATTTATATCCACACCATTCATCTGTAAATGATAATTCAAAGGAGTTTGTTCAGTCCCCTTTCTTACAGTCTTATCTTGTAACTCTACGAATTTATCTACATTATCACAATACAATTTTTTAAATGACTGAAAAACTTCTTTATGTTGTTCATTAAAAATAATCAAACCTGAACTAAAATATTTCTGCTTATCGAATTCATAACCACCAAAAAAATCGTTATATCCAACTATACTTTTATGTGTCCAATTCAAATTATCTGTATCTCTCCATGCTGTAAATTTATTATCTGTCATTTCAAAAACATTTGGCGCATCCCACTTAATCATATTCATACCATCAACTAAATAAATTTGGTCATAATCAATACCAGCATCATCTAATATATCAAAACAAAATATAGCTTTTTGCCAATTAATTCTAAATCGAGTTAAATCATTCTCGATTGGTTTTTCAAAAGGAAAAAATATCACATCATGTTTTTTACACCAATATTCCCAAGTTTTTCTAGCAATATCCATCCAATCCCAACCACCATATTTCTCTGAATATTTTTCATTTTTAACTCCAACCCAAAATACTACATTTTTCTTCATTGATATAATGACCTCACTTTAAAAAATTCAACATTATCAAGATTGCGTTTTGTCGTTTGATAATTACAATGATACGAATTAAATACATCATCAGTAAAATATGGTTTATCCAATTGGGTTTGAAATGAATTAAATAAATTTATTCTCTTTTCTTCTATAGTGTCACTCACATCAACAAATGTATTAGGGACCCAACCAATCTTAGTACTAGGTGTCATGTATTCAACCAATCCTATTTTCTTACTTCGTGTTAATGAATTAGCTAATTTATTTATTTTCCTATGGTCTTGATGTGTATCTTCAATCGGCGGTGATAATATCAAATCATATTCACTTGGAAATAAATTTTCCATCTTTGTTATAAAAGTATCATATTGAATGTCACGAATAAATTCAACACCAACAAAAAATAAATTAACATTTTTATAAGATGACCAAAACTTTTTAACTTCATCTAACCTATCATTACCATTATTGCTATACTTACCACCAGATGAAATATTATATACATGAAACATAGTACCTAAATGTTTTGAAATCGTAGCGGATATAGCATACTCACAATCATCAGGATGTGGTGATAAACAAGCAATAGTATTTGCATTTAGAAATCTACTCAAACTACCACCTCATTAAAATATCTCAAAATAGTTACTTCATTTGGTTCTGGTACTTTAACTTCTTTACCATCTATCAAATCTAATATTATCTTTATAAAATTAACACCAGCCAAAGTCGTAAAATAAGTTCCACCACCAAATCTAGGATTAATCTCAATAAACTTTGGATTACCATTTTTATCCTCTTTCATCTGCATACAAACAGCACCTTTTAATTCTAAAAACTTTGCTATTTCACGACATTGACTTTCAATATTTTCATTCCTGATTATCATAGCCTTAGTAGATATACCAGCTTTTGTCTGTAATCTAATTCTTGGGATAGTAGACAATACATTTGAATCCATATCACATAAGACATCAATAGTATATTCTACTCCAGGTAAATATTCTTGATAAATATACTTCTCTTTACTATTATCTATTAATTTTACACCTCTACTTCCTTTTCCTTTATTTGGTTTCTTAAAAATAGATTTATTCGTAGTAGTTGGTAAAGGAAATTTTTCACAACAAGTTTCATAGAATAAAAATTTATCTGTACATTTATTCACACCATGCCAACCAGACATAAACAGATTAATATCACTAAATAACCAATTTTCAGCCCACGAAATAGGAATAACATCATCACTAGTTGGTAATACTAAATCAATATTTTCTTTATTTATCACCTCTACTAATTTAGTATAATAAAGTTCATCATCAGTTTTCGGAACAACATAACTCTTATCACTTAAATGAAAACCAACAGCAAGTTCGTCACAATCAACAGAAACTATTTTATGTTTATTTTGACTATCGCAATCTTGTAAAGATTTTATAGCACCCACAGCAGCAGGTCCACCGGCACCAGTAAACAATATATTCATACAGTCAAACCCTCTTTTTTATACCATTCTTCATTATTAATAGCTCTGTCATCAATGAATAAATCATAAGCCGGTTTACCTAACTTTAATCCATGAAACTTGATACCCCAACCCTCTACTTGCTTTAATGTAAAGTCAAACCAATCTATACCAGAAGATGTTCCTCTTGATGTAAAAAGTTGTATGTGATGACCTTCATCGTATTTTTTATTTATCCAGTCTATAACTTCTTTATAAGGAACAGCATCTTTATAATTACAATTGGTTGAACATATAGTTCCATCTATATCAAAACAATATCTCATACTGTTGAAA
>Ga0315315_10005369_pt1 | contig 11819 bp, 10 predicted proteins | sample M140m3416metaG_FD_203699 | JGI IMG/M metagenome (GOLD analysis project Ga0315315, IMG submission 203699) | Ammonia-oxidizing marine archaeal communities from Monterey Bay, California, United States - M1 40m 3416 | ecosystem: Environmental > Aquatic > Marine > Intertidal zone | place: USA...
GCGTACGTTCTGAGCCATGATCAAACTCTCAAGTTTAATAACGGCGCACACTAGCTTTAATAACTTTAATTGCATGAATTAAAGTTACTTTCGTTAAAGTGTGTACGACAATTTCTTTGATAACCTAACCGTCCACACTTCTCTTCTTAAAAATTTACAATTTAAAATAGCTAAGATTTTTGTTAAAAAATCTACACACCTCTAGCAATGATAAAAAATCTTAACTTTGAGGTGAGCGCCCGTTTTATTACAATTACATGATAAGTCAAGGCGTATATTGTTTAAAAAACCCTTTAAAATCAATACTAATTTAGCCGTAATCATTGCAAATTTTGAGTAATTTTTATAGAAAACAACTATGACGATAAAAAAAATTATAAAAATTCCTGAAAGGTTTTTAAAAATTTTTTCTGTAAATATCAATCAGGACAATAGGATTTCTTTTAAAAATTTATACTTTTTTATAATTGCATTTTCAACAATTCTAATCACTTATATATTTTTTTCTAAACAAATAGAAACATATAAACAATCTAAAGCGGATAATTTTGAAAGCTTTGTAGAGTCAAATGATTTTAATGATTTAAAACTTTATTTTTTGAATGGTCTAAGAAGTCCATACAAAGAATTCAAATATACTATACAAAATAATGATAGTGTTGAAAAAATACTTAATAGATTTAATGTTGATTATAATGAAACAAAGTATATTACAAGCGAGCTTAAAAAAAAGAAATTATCAAGTATTTACTCCGGAAGAGAGGTAAGTTTAGTTCTTAAAGAAGGTAATAAGAAAAACCAGGTAGTTAATATTCTTTATCCGGTGTCAAACACACTAAGTATTCAAATAAGAAAGACAGATGAAGGTTTTATTATTAAAGAAAATATAATTAAACTTAATTTAAAAGAAGTAGTTATTAAAAACACAATTAAAAATAACCTTTACAGTGCTGCAATTCAAGCGGGCATTGAGCCAAATATAATTATTGAGTTTGCCAGAATTTATGGATTTGAAATTGATTTTCAAAGAGATATACGAAAAGGAGATTGGTTTGAAATTTATTATGAAAAATTTGTAGATGATAACAATATTGTTAAAGATACTGGAAAAATTATCTACGCTTCGATGTTTGTTAATAATAGGGAATTAAATCTTTATAATTTCAAAGATAAGAACGATATAGGATACTATGATTTAAATGGAAAAAGTATTGTTAAAGCATTGATGAAAACTCCGATAAACGGAGCTAGACTTTCTTCGCCTTTTGGAAATCGTAAACATCCGATTCTAGGATTCACCAAGCATCATAATGGAACTGACTTTGCAGCGCCAACAGGCACTCCCATTATGGCTTCAGGAAGTGGAACAGTTATTACAGCTGGTTGGTGTGGCAACGGTGGTAACTGCGTTAGGATAAGACACAACTCTTCTTACACAACAGGTTACGGTCACCTTTCAAAATTTGCGACTAAAACAGGTAGAAGAGTTAAGCAAGGACAAATTATTGGGTACGTTGGGAACACTGGTATGTCTACTGGTCCACATTTACACTATACAGTAAAATATAATGGGAAATTTGTAAACTCTCAAAAATTAAAATTACCATCTGGAAAAGTATTAAAAGGTGAAACTAGAAAAAATTTTGAAATTGAAAGAATTAAAATTGATTTGAGATTATCTGAACTAAGGGATTACTAATTATTTTTAAGTATTATTTTGATCTGTAGAAGTTGGTTTCTTTTCATCAACTAAATTTAATTTTGCTTCTTTCTCTGCAGTATTACTTGTGCCTACCGTCTTTGATTTAGAATTTAACTCAGCTAATCTTCTTGAATAATGATCTGCATGTTGTAAATAATTTTCAACGATACATGGATCTCCTATGCTTTGAGCATCTTTAGCTAATTGCTGATATTTTAATATTGTCTTTTCAACATTAAATGGATTTGTCATAGATCCATTGTTTCTACTAAAATTATTATTTCCATTAGAATTTTGATAATGGTTATTTTTATTCGACCTAGATCCTCCTCTGCCTCTAAATCCATTATTATTTCTTGGTCTAAAAGATCTTCTTTTTTGATTGTCCATATGTTCTAAATTTTATGATTTTAAAAAAGTATTTAATCAATTATTTAACACTGTTAATATACATCTTATGTTATCTCGATAGTCTTTTATTAAAAACCTTTCTTTAAAGCCCTCTAATTTCAAAATCTGTGAAACTTTTTTAAATTGCCCGTGTCCTATTTCCAGGGCCAGCATACCTTTTCTTTTTAAGATATTCTTGGATTTGTAGATAACTTTTTTAATTACGTCAAGCCCATCATTTCCACCATCGAGTGCAATTCTAGGCTCATATCTTTTGACATCTTCCATCAAATTTTTAATTTGATGCCTACAAATATATGGTGGATTTGAAACAATTAGATCAAATTTGAAGCCATATATATTATCTAAAGATCTATTGTAGAATCTTAAAATATTTTTTTTCTTTAAATTAATCGCATTTTTTTTAGCTACTTCAATAGCTTTTTTTGAAATATCTATACCAATTCCACTACTGTTTTCTATTTCTTCAATTAATGTTAATAAAATGCAGCCAGTTCCAGTTCCAATATCTAATATAAATGGTCTCTTATCTTGAAACAAATCTAAAATTTTTTCAACTAAGAGTTCAGTTTCGGGTCTTGGAATTAAAGTGCCACTATTTACTTTAAATTTCTTATTCCAAAATTCTTTTTCTTCAAAAATATAAGCTATAGGTTCAGATTTAGTTCTTCTATCAATTAATTTCTTAAATTTAACAATCAAATCTTCTGAGATAATTTGCTTATGAGAAATCAGCATGTTTTCTCTATCTTTATTTAAAACTTTAGCAAGGATAACTTCTGAATCTAATAAGTGCGAAGATATAAATTTTTTTTGCAGTGATTTCGAGCCATAATTTATAAGTTCAGAGACAAGCATTAATTTAGGTTCTTTAATTTTAAATCTTGATCTTTAAGTCTCAACTCTTCATTCATTTCTTCATGAATTTCCCCACTAAGAAACTCATCTAATTTATGAAGTGTTAAATTAATTCTATGATCTGTAACACGTCCTTGGGGAAAATTATAAGTTCTTATTCTTTCAGATCTGTCTCCACTACCGATTTGATTCTTTCTGTTGCTTGAACGTTCTTGATCTTTTTTTAATTTTTCTGCTTCATAGACTCTAGCTCGTAAAATTTTTAACGCTTTTGCCTTATTTTTATGTTGAGATTTTTCATCCTGTTGGCTCACTACAACACCTGAAGGAATGTGTGTTATTCGAACTGCGCTATCAGTTGTATTTACTGACTGCCCACCTGGCCCGCCGGCTCTGAATACATCAATTCTTAAATCGGATTCTTTTATTTTAATATCAACTTCCTCTGCCTCAGGTAGTACTGCTACGGTAGCAGCTGACGTGTGAACTCTTCCTTGTGTTTCAGTTGAAGGTACTCTTTGAACTCTATGTACTCCAGATTCATATTTTAAATAAGAATAAATATTATCACCGTTTACTAAAAATATAACTTCTTTAAAACCTCCAGCTTCACTTTTAGATATATTAATTATTTCTATTTTCCATTTTTTTTTAGAACATACTTTTTCGTACATTTTAAAAAGATCAGAACAGAAAAGAGTAGCCTCCAAACCTCCAGTTCCAGCTCTAATCTCAACTATTGCATTTTTGTTATCATCATCATCTTTAGGCAAAAGAAAAATCTTCAATTTTTTCTCATAATCAATTTTTTTTTCTTTTAGGGATACTATTTCTTTTTCAGCTAAAGCAACCATATCTTTATCACTTTTCTTATCATTTAAAATCTGTTCCAAATCCTTTTTTTCACTATCGAACTTTAGATAATCTTTTGCATATTTAATAATGTTTCCTAAGTCTGAGTATTCTTTAGATTTTTGCGCGTATTTTTTTGGATCTATATTGCCACTTGAAAGTTCTTTTTCGATGGTTTTATATTTGGAAACTATGTCCTCTATTTTTTGTAAAGGTATCATTATTAGTTATTTTTTTCTTTTACTTTGTCTTCTACCAAACTGACTATCTTTTGAATAATATCTTCACTTGGGACCTTTTCATGAGGTACTCCAGAAAGATAAAGTAAATTTTGATCCTGTCCTCCTCCAGTTAATCCAATTTCTGTTTGAGCTGCCTCTCCTGGTCCATTTACAACACATCCAATAATTGAGAGTGTTATAGGCGTTTTGATGTGCGAAAGTTTATTTTCTAAAATTTTTACAGTATCAATTACTGGAAAAGCTTGTCTTGCACAAGATGGACAAGAAATGATCTGAACACCTCTTGATCTTATTCCTAGAGATTTTAATATTTCATATCCAGCTTTAATTTCTTCAATGGGGTCTGCAGATAATGAAACTCTAATAGTATCTCCAATACCTTTCATTAACAATTGTCCAATACCAATTGAAGATTTTATACTACCTGTAAACAATCCACCTGCTTCGGTAATTCCTAAATGAAGCGGGTAGTCACAAGATTTAGATAACTGCTCATATGCTTTTATCGATAAAAATACATCAGAAGACTTTACGCTTATTTTAAAATTATAAAAATCATTATCTTCCAATAATTTTACGTTGTACATGGCGCTTTCTACTAGTGCTTCTGGGCATGGCTCTTTGTACTTCTCTAGCAAAGTCTTATCTAATGATCCTGCATTTACACCGATACGAATTGAGCAATTATAATCCTTTGCAGTTTTAATTACCTCAATTATTCTATCGGAGGAGCCGATATTACCTGGGTTTATTCTTAAACAAGCTGCGCCATTCTTAGCTGCTTCTAAAGCTCTTTTATGATGAAAATGAATATCAGCAACAATTGGCACATTAACATTTTTTACAATCTCTTTGAGAGCATTAGTAGAGCTTTCATCAGGGCAAGAAACTCTTACTATATCTGCTCCGGCTTCTTCCAAATCGTTTATTTGAATTATGGTAGCTTTAATATCTGTTGTTAAAGTATTAGTCATTGACTGCACAGTAATTGTTGAATTATTTCCTACAGCTACATTTCCAACTTTAACAAGTTTTGTTTTTTTTCTTTTTATTAATCTATGTGGTCTTACTTCCATTATTAGTCTAAATCAAAAATTGTATGTAGTTTTTTCACAGCGTTTAAAGTATCTACTTCATTTATAATAACAGAAATTTTAATTTCTGAAGTAGATATAGCAAGAATATTTATATTTACTTCTGCTAGCGCTCTAAACATTTTATATGTTACTCCTGGAGCTGTTACCATTCCAGCGCCCACTATAGAGACTTTCGATACTTTGTCATTACTATTCAATTCCTTAAATTTTATTCTATTATTATCTTTTAAAATATTTAAGGTTTTTGTTAAATCTTCTCTTTTGATTGTAAACGTCAAATCTGTTGTTTTTCCATCAGACGAAATATTTTGAATAACCATATCAACGTTTATCTGTTTTTTTCCCAAAGGTTCAAAAATATCTGCAGCAACACCCGGTTTATCTTCTACTCCGATTAATGTTATTTTTGCATCATCTTTTGAGTAGGCAACTCCAGTTACACTTTTTGAATAGTCAATACTTTCCTTGCTAAATATTTCAGTTCCTTTTCTATCTGTGAAAGTAGATCTTACTTGTAATGGAATATCATACATCATAGCAGTTTGAACTGCAGAGGACTGCATTACTTTTGCGCCTACAGAAGAAAGCTCAAGCATTTCTTCATAAGAAATTTTATCTATTTTTTTTGCAACTGGAATTTTGTTTGGATCAGTAGAGTGAACGCCATCTACATCTGTATATATTTCACAACTATCTGTGTTGAATATTTTTGCTACTGCTACTGCTGTAGCGTCAGATCCACCTCGACCTATAGAGGTGATATCTCCCGATTTAGAAATTCCTTGAAATCCTGGAATAACAGCTATACCGCCATCTGATAAAAATTTTTCTATTTTCTCTACATTCATATTAATAATTCTTGAATTTGAGTGCTCTCCATCAGTTAGAATAGGAATTTGCCAGTTCATCCAAGATTTTGATTTCACACCAATTTTATTTAGAGCCCCGGCCATTAATGCGCTTGTAACCTGTTCTCCAGTTGATAAAAGCACATCTAATTCTCTTTTATCAAATTCCTTAGATATTAATTGAGAATGTTTCATGAGCTCGTTAGTTTTTCCTGCCATAGCTGAGACAATAACGATTATTTTGTCTCCATTTAACTGTTCTCTTTTAACAATATTTGCCGCATGCTCAATTCTATCAATTGAACCTACGGATGTGCCTCCAAATTTTAAAACTTTTTTTGCCATCTTTAGATTTTAATATAATATTAATTTAGTTAATTAAAATATAATACAGAATAGCATGACTACAATAAATAAAGAAGAAATACAAAAGTTTTCAAAAATGGCTGATGAATGGTGGGATGTTAATGGTAAATTTAAACCACTTCATATGTTTAACCCGATAAGATTGGATTATATTTTAGATAAAGTGTCATCATTTTTTAAATTAAAAAGAGAAAATACTTTGCCGTTAAAAGGATTAAAAATTTTAGATATTGGATGCGGTGGTGGATTGATAAGTGAACCACTGGCGAGATTAGGTGCTTCGGTAACTGGAATAGATGCCTCAGAAAAAAATATTAAAATTGCTTCTCTTCATGCAAAAAAAAATAACCTTAAAATTGACTACATTAATAAGTCTCCAGAAGAATTAAAAGCAAATGAAGGGTTCGATGTAATCTTAAATCTTGAAGTAGTTGAACATGTTGATAACTTAGATCTTTATTTAAACTCTTGTTCAAGTTTATTAAAAAAAAATGGAATTATGTTCACCGCAACAATAAATAGAACATTAACATCTTATATTAAAGCTATAGTCGGTGCTGAATATATTTTGAGATGGTTGCCAATAGGAACACATGACTGGAATAAATTCCTAAAACCAGAAGAACTTGAAAAAAGATTAGTTAAATTAAATTTTGTCATTGAAGATTTAGTTGGTTTAGATTTTAATCCAATAATTAGTAAGTGGAAAAAAAGTACAAATTTGTCTGTAAACTATATTATTTTAGCGAAAAAAAATTAATTGTCGTCTTTTACCCAGGGTATCGTAGTAAGTTCAATTCCCTCATTTTGAAGCTCTTCTTTTTCCTGTTCAGTTGCAGTTCCATAAATATTTTTATTATTTTTTTTATCGTAATACATATTTTTAACTTCTTTGCTAAATCTATCTCCCACAAATTCAAAATTCTGTTTAACAAATTTTTTAATATTAATTAAATCTTTTTTAATCTTTTTTAATTCTTTTTCCATGACCTCAGTATTGGATATTTTCTTTGAATTGACAATTCTAGGTGACATTATTGTCTTTTCAACCTCCAATGACTTGCAAAATATGCACTCGATTAATTTTTTTCTTTTTAATTTTTCGTACTCTTTAGAATTTGAAAACCAACTTTCAAATTCATGATTTTTTTTACATTTTAAATTATATTTAATCATAAGTTCTAGTTTCTATAATCAGCGTTTATATCTATATAGTCATGAGTGAAATCACAAGTATAACATTCGAAAGAATCATTTCCTTGATTTAAATTAATCTCTAATAATACTGAGTCCCATTTCATATATTCTTTCAACTTTATTTCGTCGTAATTCTCTGAAATTTTTCCATTTTCTGCAACCATTAAATCTCCAAATTTTATTGCAATTTTGTTAGAGTCAATCTTTTCTCCAGATTTACCGATACCCATTATTATCCTTCCCCAATTTGGATCTTCGCCGGCTACAGCGGTTTTTACCAAAGGAGAGTTTGCTATCGAAAATGCGATATTCTTTGCACTTATAAGAGATTTTGAATTAACAACTCTCACAGTAACAAATTTTTTAGCTCCTTCACCATCTACTACAACTTGTTTTGCAAGATTTAAACATAATTTTTTTAAAGCCGACTCAAACTTAAGTATCACAGGATCATTTGCAGTTCTGTTTTGACCAATTTTTACTTTTTTAGTTGAAAAAATTGTAACCATATCATTTGTTGATTGATCGCTATCGACAGTTATAGCATTGAAAGTATTTGAAACCGCTTTTTTTAAAATCGATTTTAAAATATTTGAAGAAATTTCTGCGTCAGTAAAAATAAAAGATAACATGGTTGCTAAATTTGGCGCAATCATACCTGAGCCTTTTGCTATCCCTGCAATTTTTATGATTTTATTCCCTATAGAAATTTCTTCGTAAGCTAATTTTGGCTTTGTATCAGTTGTCATAATTGCTGAGGCAGTCTTAACCCATATCAATTTATTTTGAACCACTCTAAGTTTTTCAACCAGTGTAGGGATTGTTTGGCTAATTTTATTTAATGGAAATTGTTCACCTATTACTCCAGTTGAAGCAAAAATTAGATCTTTTATTTTAATTGTTTCATTAATTCCTTTTTCGGATTTAGACTCTCTTATAGTCAATGACCTAGCTAAATTATTAGCTATTTCACCGATTGCCAGCAATCCTTCTTCGCCAGTAAAAGTATTAGCATTCTTTGTATTTACCATGAGAGCTTTAATAGATCTTTTGTTAGATTTTTTGTTCCAGTTTAATGACTCTGATATAATGCTGTTTGTAGTTTCAACTGAAGCATAATTCGCTCCATCTTTAAAATAAAACAAAGTTAAATCATCTCTACCATTCTCATACAAATCAGCTGATACTGAGGAAACTTCTAAACCTTCAATTTCTTTTAATTCTTGAAACTCGCCCATTTTCGACATTTTTTTTTTGTCATTTAGGAAGTTTTTTAAATTTATTGTCATAATTACTATTTAATTTAAGTTATAAATACATATATAGAGATAACATGAATCTAATAACAAAAGCTCTTAATAAAATATTTAAAAGCAGCAATCAACAAGAATTAGATAAAATTAAACCGTTAATTGCTGAAATTAACAATCAAGAGAGCAAAACTGCTTTATTAAAAGATGTTGAGTTTAAGGAGAAAACGCACATTCTTAAAAAAAGCGTAAAAGAAGGTAGAGATTTGGATTCTTTAATTCCGGAAGCATTTGCATTAGTTAGAGAGGCAGCAAAGAGAACTTTGGGTGAGAGACATTTTGATGTTCAATTAGCAGGTGGAATTATTTTACATTCAGGACAAATTGCTGAGATGAAAACAGGAGAAGGTAAAACTCTTGTGTCAACTTTACCAGCTTATTTAAATTCTCTTACAGAAAAAGGTGTGCATATCGTAACTGTGAATGATTATCTTGCTGAAAGAGACTCAAAATGGATGGGTAAAGTTTTCGATTTTTTAGGTTTAAACACTGGATGCATAGTTAGTAAACTAGAGGATATTGAAAGAAAAAAAAATTATTTATGCGACATAACTTACGCAACTAATAATGAACTTGGTTTCGATTATTTAAGAGATAACATGAAGTACGATATTGAAGAGCTTGTTCAAAGAACTCATAATTATTGTATAGTAGATGAAGTAGATAGCATTCTAATTGATGAGTCTAGAACACCCCTCGTGATTTCTGGTAAAGTAGAGGACAAAAGTAATTTTTATTTAACTTCAAATAATTTTATAAACAGATTACAAAAAAATGATTATGAAATTGATGAAAAAAATAAAAATGCAATCTTAACTGATGGCGGAATAGATAAAATAGAAAAACTTGCAATACAAAATGGAATTCTTAAGAATAAAAATTTTTATGATCCTGAAAATTTAAATTTAGTTCATCATATAAATCAAGCTTTGAAAGCAAACCTTCTTTTTAAGAAAGATACTGATTATATTATTAGAGATTCTAAAGTTCAAATAATAGATGAGTTTACTGGAAGGGTTTTAGATGGTAGAAGATTCTCTGATGGGCTGCACCAAGCAATTGAAGCAAAAGAAAACGTAGATATACAAGAAGAAAATCAAACTTTAGCATCTATTACTTATCAAAACTATTTTAGATTATATAAAAAATTATCTGGTATGACCGGAACAGCATTAACTGAAGCTGAAGAGTTTTACGATATTTATAAACTTAATGTAGTTCCAGTGCCTACGAATAAAATTATGGCAAGAAAAGATTTTAATGATCAAATATTTAGAACAGAAAATGAAAAATATTTTGCTATTACAAATAAAATCCTTGAATGTAAAAAGAGAAGTCAACCAGTTTTAGTTGGTACTACAAGTATTGAAAAATCTGAAAAAATTTCAAATTTTCTTAATGAAAAAAATATTGAACACAATATATTAAACGCTAAACATCATGAAAAAGAGGCAAAAATTATTGCAGAAGCAGGTAAGTTAAATGCTGTAACTATAGCAACAAATATGGCTGGAAGAGGTACTGACATTAAATTAGGTGGAAACCAAGCTTATCTAAAGGAGAATAATAAAAATGATGTGAAGGACACAGAAATTAATAAAAAAAAAGTAAAAGATTCTGGTGGTTTATTTATTATCGGAACAGAGAGACACGAGAGTAGAAGAATAGATAATCAGCTCCGAGGAAGATCAGGGAGACAAGGAGACCCAGGAAGTTCAATTTTTTTTATAAGTTTACAAGATGAGCTTATGAGAATTTTTGGTGGAGACTCAATTGACGGAATGCTTAAAAAACTAGGATTAAAAGAAAACGAGTCCATAGATCATCCCTGGATAAATAAGGCAATGGAGAGGGCTCAAGAAAAAGTTGAGGGTAGAAATTTTGATATAAGAAAGACTTTGATTAAATTTGATGATGTGATGAATGATCAAAGACAAGTAATCTTCAATCAAAGAATAAACATTCTTAATAATTCTGATATTGGGGATATTTTAATAGCTTTTTTGAATGATGTGGGCGTTTATTTAGAAAATATCAAAAATGACTTTCAAAAATCTGGTGATAAAAAAACGTATTTAACTTCAGTAAAAAATATTACAGGTAATTCAATAACTGATGAAAAATTAATATCTTTTTCAAGTTTGAATAGAGATGAATTTTTTAAACAAATTAAAAGTTATTATGATCTTAAAAAAGAAGAGAGGGTTAAATTAATAGGTAAAAAAGAAAATAATGAGATTGAAAAAAAAATTTTCCTTCAAATTATAGATTTTTCATGGAGGTCACACCTACAATATTTAGAACAGCTCAGACAAGTAATTGGTTTAAGGAGTTACGGGCAAAAAGATCCTCTTTCAGAGTTTAAAAAAGAGGCTTTTACATTATTTGAGGGTTTACTCGAAAAAATAAAAACTGACGTTATTAAATTTCTACTAAATTTGAATATTGTAATTAAAGCTGAAAAAGAAAATGAGTCAGCAATTAAAGATATTGAGTCACAAAAAATCTCCAAACAAAAGATAAAAAGAAATGAAAAATGTCCTTGTAATTCAGGAAAAAAATATAAACACTGTTGTGGACTAATTTAATTTTTTTTTATTTTTTGGAATGCGTCCAAAGCCGTTTCTCTTGCTTTTTGATGATCAACTATTGGAAGTGGATAATCTTTTCCTAACTCAAAATTATTAATTTTTTCTTTAAGCTCCCAGGGTTTATGAATAAAATTTTCTGGAATTGATGATATTTCTGGTATCCATTGTTTTACATAGGTGCCTTTGCTATCAAATTTCTCTCCTTGTAATATTGGATTAAAAATTCTGAAATAAGGAGCAGCATCCGCTCCACATCCAGCAACCCATTGCCACCCTGCTACGTTGTTTGCCTCATTAAAGTCAAGTAAACAGTTTCTAAAATGTTTTTCTCCCTCTTTCCAATTA
>Ga0315315_10005370_pt1 | contig 11818 bp, 8 predicted proteins | sample M140m3416metaG_FD_203699 | JGI IMG/M metagenome (GOLD analysis project Ga0315315, IMG submission 203699) | Ammonia-oxidizing marine archaeal communities from Monterey Bay, California, United States - M1 40m 3416 | ecosystem: Environmental > Aquatic > Marine > Intertidal zone | place: USA...
TGCTATCAAGTCGTTCTTTTAAACTTTGAAAATTCTGATTATTTTCCACACTGCACTCCATATTTTATATAGATAAGGCATATAGTTTTGTATATTTACCTTAACAATTAAAATAAGCAAAATAGTTATGTGAGACAGGCATAGAAACCTTCATCGTTAAAAAACTTATTATAGTTATCATTTAAATTTATAATGAGGAAATTTCACGGAGAAACCTATATATCATTAAATTGCTGGCATTTAACAAATCGCATGCAAGCAGCCGTTGACAGCATGTAAACCTCGGAATACAACTCAGGTACGGACCTACGAGGTTCTCGTAGCAACCCATAGGTTGCTTTTGCGGAGGGGTGGCCGAGCGGCTGAAGGCGGCGGTTTGCTAAACCGGAACTAATTCAATAAAATCAACCACTTAAAAAGTACAACTAGCCCTTTTTGCTCATAGAGTATCAATAGGTTACAAGCAAAAAGTACAACAAATCATAACTAAATTTGAGCTTGTAGGATGGATTGGGATCTAGCGACTAGGCCCGTCTGGATTTACTTCCGCTGCACTTCCAACGCTTGCGACTAAGCCTCAAGGCACTGTTTGGATTCTTGGCAGATTTAGGGAATTTACGCATCTGCCCCATTGATCTAGAACAGTAAGCATCACCACCCCGATTGTGCTATAGCCAAGATGGTCTTTATACTCGTGCAAGATCATGCCTTCGTTATCTATTAGCATTTGCGTTATTGCTTCTATGTTCATTTCTTTCTACCCATAAATTTTGAAGCTCCGCGCATCCCAAATGATGCAGAAATTATTACGCCCAAGGACAGCTTGTACCAATCTGGGCATTCGTCTAGAACTGCAAATCCCCGTTTCACAATATCCTCACACCCAGGAACAAACGCTAAAACCAGCGGGATAGAATAAATGATTGTGAGAATTTCATCTTTCCGGCTATGAGGATTAGCTTTTGCCTGTTCTATGTCCCAGCTGATTTCTCCTGTTGCCGCCTTTTTCTTTATCACGGCTTCGGATTTGATTGTTCCAATTCTTTGCCCGCTCGAAATAGTTAATGGCAGCGGTTTTAATTCTGTTATCACCTTCTTCGTTGGCACTAGCTAACCAATACCGATACAGACGAAGCATTTTCAGCCCCTAAGCAATGCCTTGAGTTTGGTCCCGGGGTTTTGGATGATTTCGGGGGCTGGCGATCGACCCATCTCAATCAATCGCTTGGCGGCCATGAATGCCTGTGGGTCGTTAATTGCATCAACAGCGAGTAATTGGTCGTCCATGTAGTACCAGTGCGACCAGCCACCGTCTTTCGTTCCGGCTCGCGACGCTATTCTGTCGTAACCTGTATTTAGGCCTGCGATCTGAAGCCTGGTGTCGTACTGATCAGACCAGAACCACGGGGTCGGTATATACGTCTTTGTCGCACCCATCATATTCTCAGCGACCAGCTCTGCTTGCTGTATCGCGTTTTGAACACATTCAAGCCGGGTCTGGCGACCACGCAACGGAAATGAGGCGCAATCACCTGCCGCCCATATGTTGGGATCGCAGGTGCGGCCATACAGATCGGTTTTGATGCCATTGTCAATCTCCAACCCCGCCGCTTTGGCCAAAGCAACATCCGGCGTGATGCCGATACCAGCGACAATCAGGTCGGCAGCAATCTCGGTTCCGTTGTCGAGAATTGCTCCGGTGGCACGGCTATCTCCAATCAGTCGTACGACACTTGTGCCCTCTAGCACGGTCACCCCATTTTTCTGGTGCAGATCCCGGAAATAGTCGGCAGTTAGGTCGCCGGCTACGCGCTGGAGGATCCGCGGCGCAGCTTCGATTACCGTAACTTCAAGGCCGCGCTTTGCTGCCGTAGCGGCAATCTCCAAACCAATGTATCCGCCGCCAACAATCACTACGCTGCGAGCAGTTTCAAATGCTTCGCGAATGCAGTCGGCGTCCTTTAGCGTGCGAAGGGGGAAAACACCTGAAAGACCACCCGTGACATTTTCTGGCAATCCGCGAGGAACGACTCCCGTCGTCAGGCCAAGCTGATCGAACGAAAATTCCTCATTTCCCAATCTGATCTTTCTGGTCGCGCGATCGATCGCAGTGACCCTGCAGCCAATGTGTAATGAGATCTCGTTTTCAGTGAAGAATTCATTTGGGCGTAAAATTATTTCATGAAGATCAGTTGCGCCCGACAGATATCCTTTCGACAGTGGCGGTCTATCATAAGGTGGCGTCGGTTCATCCCCAAACATATCGATCTTGCCGGAAAATTCTAGAGCCCGCAGTTTGCTCGCGAGCGAGAGACCGGCCAAACCGGCACCAACAATGACCACCTGCAATTCTTTATCCTTTCAGGGCATGACGCTATCAATCATTCGAACTCTTCTCGCATTGTTGTTCAGCACATCGCACGCGGCTGAGGTCTAGATTTTGATGTACACGTTTCCACCTTCGATCCTGGTCGGAAAGGTCTCAAGATCGATGCATGCCGGGGCTGAGAGGGCCTTGCCACTGGTGACATCGAAACGGCCCTGATGAAGCGGACATTCAATTACCTGGCCGATCACCAGACCGTCTTCCATCAACGCATACTCATGCGTGCACACGCCGGCGGTAGCAAAAAAGCCTTTGGGCGTATTGTAGATGGCGTACTTGAAGCCGGCATGTTCGAAGCCGAGCACATCTTCATCATCGATGTCATCTGCGCTGCAGGCTAGCACCCAATCGTTAGTCACACTAAATTCCTCTCGTCTCGTTAACGTTTTCAAAGTCGTGGAAAATCAGTGGTTCGTGGGCATGCGCAATGCATCCGCCTCGACACTCAGATGGCGATTGCGCATAGCCTTGTAGACGTCGATCGTAATCGGAATGACGCCCTCGGGTTCAGGCAACGCCCGACCAATTTTCTCATGAAGCTGGGGCAACGCGTGGAACGGTACTGTTGGCGCATAATGATGCTCGATATGATACGACATATTCCAATAGTACAGATCCCAGAACCAATTTCGTTTGATTGATCGGGTCGTGTGCAAGAGATTGAGATCATCCTCACCCATTTCGAAATGCTGGGTGCCGATAAAGGTCATCGAGATCATATCGCCGACGACTTTGGGGATGATGTAGAACCAAACAACCGCAAGCGACTGAAAGTAAATCGACAACGCAGCCACGCTGAACCAGATTGCAACAAAAATGATTGAGTTCCGCCGCATCTTCGGCAGTTCCGCAGCTGGCGTGAACGCCCGCGTGCGCTCAGTGAAGCGACCCAATGCATGCTTCACTGCAAGCCACACGAATAGAAAGTGATACTCGAGCCCAGTGTACCAGCGCAGATACGTGAAGAGGCCGACCTTCTTGCGGACCGTGAACGGCATCTGGGCATCCTTTTCCCAGAACCAAGTATAGGTGTGATGGACGGCATGTGAGTAGCGTCGGTAAAGTGGTTCCTGGCCGAACAGCATCGAGCTGAACCAGAACATCGCCTCATTCAGCCAACGGGTCTTGAAGGCCGTACCATGCGCGCATTCATGACTTAACGAATAGACGAATAACGACATGGTTCCGCCAAACAAGATGACGGTCGGAACAACAAACCAAGTTCCCCAAGAAAGATTGTAGAACCATCCGTAGAGACCGATCGAGAGAACGCACAGTGCAAACTTGAAAAGACCCGTGCTGTCGTTGCGCCGCATGAGGCTCTTCATCGTTTTCCGGTCGACGGCAGTGTCAACGCTCGGCGGCACCCATCGGTCCGCAGTTTCTTTGGTATCAGCCATCACATTCTCTCCCTAGGACAGCATTGTAACATCGATATATTAGATATTATATATAATATTGATACTTAGCAAGAGTAGCCCCATGAGATTGTTTTTGATTGCTGAGACCCGGTTGATTGCGAGCAAAATGCGGCTCGTCCGGGGAGCAACCTGCAGGACAGCCCCACCGCACCGAAAGCCGGGCCGAGCGTCTAATCAGGTGTGATTACGATTTGAGCGATAGCGAATTGATATGGAGCGATAACTCTTTGACCGCCTGTTTCGAATTCGACTCTTTGATCGCTTCGATGATCGCCTGATGCTGCTCGACAAGGTCGTAATAGGGCGGCAATTCGTCGGCGAATGGCCTCGCCATGGAATTTTCAAGCGAGAGATCGGCAAAAATCGAGTCAAAGTAGGGATTGCGAAAGCACCCGACCAGAATCCTATGAAATTCCGTGTTCAGCGTCCCCCATTCGGTCAGTATATTGCGCTTGCGACGCGGCGCGGCGGCAAGTTTGCGCATTTTGTTGTTGAGTGAGCCAAGGGACTTGATATCGGTAGCTGTTAAATTGTCAAATCCTGCCGCCAACGCCGACGTTTCTATGAGTTCACGGGCTTTAACCAACTCGGCATAATCCTTGGCCGTCGGATGTGAAGCGACAAAGTATCCTCTATTCGCCTCGACCCGAACCAGCCCCGAAGCAAGCAGCCTCGCCAATGCTTCACGAACTGGAATCATGCTGATTCCATGACTGTCCGCGATCTGCTTAATCTTTAGATGGGAATCCGACGCGAGATCGCCCGAGACAATGTCCTCCCGAATTCGGATCACAAGCCGGTCAACCAAACTTGGCGCCTTAATCTGCTTCAGGTCTTGATTTGGCAATCCTTCACCTCCCCGGTGTTTAAACGAGAGCGACTGTAGCTGTTTTACATTGAACTCAGGATTATATATAATATAGAATATCACGCGACACAACGTTGAGATCGATTGGGGAGAAAGCGATGCCGTTGGATACCATTTCACTTGATGACAAGTACGCGCGCGATGCTGGCCGGGTCTACATTACCGGCAATCAGGCGCTGGTCAGAGCGGCAATGATGCAGCGCTGGCGAGACGAAAATTCAGGTTTGAATACGGCCGGTTTCATATCAGGTTATCGAGGCTCACCGCTGCATAACGTCGACAAAGAACTGTGGAGGGCAAACCGCGCACTTGATGGCACACATATCCACTTTCTGCCGGCAGTCAACGAAGATCTCGCCGCTACGGCGATATGGGGATCTCAGCAGACGACCGCCTTCGGTGACGCGAATTATGATGGCGTCTACGCCTTTTGGTACGGCAAAGGTCCTGGTTTTGACCGCTCGGTCGATGCTATACGTCATGGCCATATGGCGGGATCATCGCGCCATGGCGGCGTTCTTACCGTTGTTGGCGATGATCATCCCATGAAGGAATCGGCATCGCCTGCCGCGCATGAATTGCTGTTTGCTGATTTGATGATGCCAGTCCTGTTTCCAGCGAACGTACAAGAGGTCATCGACTATGCTCTCTATGGGTGGGCATTGTCCCGCTTCGCCGGAACCTGGGTCGGCCTCAAGATGATTCCGGACACGATCGCCGCCACGTCATCAGTTCTTGGCGATGTCGATCGTATCCAGATCACAACGCCGTCCGACATGATATTTCCTGGAGATGGCGTCAGCTTGCGCGTGCCGGACCACTACCGCAACCAGGAAGCACGCACGCGACACTTCAAGATACCTGCCGCGATCGCGTTTGCCCGAGCCAACAAGATCAACCGTGTCACCCATTCAAGTCCCAACCCGAGATACGGGATTATGGCGACGGGCAAAGCCTGGACGGACGTTTGTCAGGCTTTTCGCGAAATGGGGTTGAATAAAGAGCGGCTGAGTGACCTAGGTATTACAGTTCTCAAAGTCGCGATGCCCTATCCGGCTGACGAAGCCGCAATTCGAGATTTCGCTAGAGATCTTGAGGAGATTTTGGTCGTTGAAGAAAAGCATCGAATGACGGAAATGAACGTCAAAGATGCTCTATACGACCTACCAGACACGCGTCGTCCGCGCGTTGTTGGTCGGTTCGATGAAACAGGTCAAATGATTCTGCCTGACTGGCCGGAATATACACCAGACGATATCGTGCGCGTCCTTTCCGAACGCATCGCCCACTTTTATACCAGCGAACCCATCCAATCCCGCCTGGATTTCCTACAAACACGCAGCGAACGAGCCGCTCAGCGCGAGTTGCTGGATATTGAAAGACAGCCATTTTTCTGTTCCGGCTGCCCGCACAACACCTCCACGCAAGTGCCGGACGGCAGTCGCGCGCATGGCGGCATCGGTTGCCATATGCTGGCGACGTTCATGGATCGCAACAACACCACGCATACGCATATGGGTGGCGAGGGAGCAAACTGGCTCGGTCAGGCACCGTTCGTGAAAACGAAGCATGTCTTTCAAAACATTGGTGACGGGACGTACTTTCACTCCGGACAACTGGCCGTGCGAGCGGCCGTTGCCGCTGGTGCCAACATCACCTTCAAGATCCTGTTCAACGACGCAATTGCGATGACCGGTGGACAGCCAGTAGAAGGCAATCTTTCACCTCAGATCATATCACGGCAGGCCCACGACGAAGGGGTGCGTCGTATTGCCGTAGTCACTGATGAACCAGACAAGTACACGACGCAGGACTTTGCCCCGGGCGTCACGATCGACCACCGCGGCGCACTTGACCGAGTGCAGCGAGATCTTCGCAAACATCCAGGCACCAGTGTCTTAATTTATGATCAAACCTGTGCGGCCGAGAAGCGTCGCAGGCGCAAGAGCGGACGCATGGTCGACCCGGCACGGCGCGTTTTCATCAATGATCTCGTCTGTGAAGCATGCGGCGACTGCAACGCCAAATCGAACTGCCTCTCAGTATTGCCTCTAGAGACGGAGTTTGGTCGCAAGCGCCAAATTGACCAATCACAGTGCAACAAGGATTTTTCTTGTGCGGAAGGGTTTTGTCCGAGCTTTGTCAGCGTTGTTGGTGGCATCCCCCGAAAAATCGCGGCGTCGGCACCGAGGCAGATGCTGGACTCATTGCCCGAACCCGTTAGGGTCGAGATCGGCGACGGCGACACATACAATATTATGGTCACCGGCGTTGGCGGTACCGGCGTTGTTACGATTACAGCACTGCTGACCATGGCAGCCCATATCGAAGACATGGCGTTTTCCTCCGTTGATCAAACCGGGATCTCCCAAAAAGGTGGGTCCGTTGTCAGTCATCTTCGCCTCGCGTCGCGGCATGGCGACATCACTGCCTTACGTCTCAACGAAGGGGCAGCCGATCTCGTCATTGGGTGCGACAACGTCACGACCGCGGGTGATGCCGTACTTTCGGTCATTTCACCAAGCAGAACCAAAGTCCTCCTCAATACCTATGAGCAGATAACCGGCGACTTCGTCCAAGATCCAAATTTGGTGTTTCCAAAATCTACCGTGTCAGGCCGTATCGAGGCGGCAGCCAACAGCGGCAACGTTATCTCCGTCGACGCAACGCGCCTCGCAACCCGTCTACTGGGAGACTCCATCGCATCCAACATGTTCATGCTGGGCTATGCGTATCAGAACGGCATGGTCCCCTTATCCGCGACGGCAATCGACAAGGCCGTTGAATTGAACGGCGTTGCGGTGGATCTCAATAAAAATGCTTTCGCTTGGGGGCGACAGGCAGCATTTGCGCCTCGCTCCGTCGAGGAGATCGCTCATCCCATCGTGGCCGACCGAGACATACCCGCCAAACTGGATCAGATTGTCGCGCATCGCATCGGCGAACTGACGGCCTATCAAGACGCTGCCTATGCTGAGCGCTACCGCAAGCTCGTCGAGCGTGTGAGGCGGGCGGAAGCAAACAAAACGGACGGAAAAAACGACCTCGCAAATACCGTTGCTAGGTATGCCTACAAGCTAATGGCATACAAGGACGAGTACGAAGTCGCCCGGCTTTACACCGACGGGCGGTTTCAGGCCAAGCTGGAAAAGGCTTTCGAGGGTAACGGAAAGTTGCAATTTCATTTTGCGCCGCCACTGCTCGCCCGTCGCGACCCGGAAACCGGGATGCCGCTCAAGCAAAACTACGGCGCCTGGACGCTACCAATCCTACGTCAGCTCGCGCGGTTGAGGTGGCTACGCGGATCATGCCTCGATATTTTCGGCTACAGCGAAGAACGCAGAGCGGAGCGTCGGTTGATTGAGGATTACGAGCTAACAATTGATAATCTCATTAGCGGGCTTGGTTCCGGCAATCACCAGCTCGCTGTCGAGATCGCGTCAATTCCGGAAATGATCCGTGGATACGGCCACATCAAAGCACGCAACCTTGTTGCGGCAGAAGCAAAACTGACGGAACTTAAAGCGCTTTGGGAGCCTATACCGGATTACGCAAGGGAGATGTTTTAAAGTTTCCTTGGTCTGCTTGTGACGGCGAGAAATACGACAAGGCAAAAACGATGATAATTTGTGGATACCAGAGCACAGTGAGCCGAAGAAAGTATTAGACCAAACATCAAGACGAGGAACTATTTTTGCCCTAAACACACAAGGAAAACCATATACCGAATATGGGTTCCCTACAGAGTTCCACAAGATAAAAAACAGATTATTACGAGAAGGAAAAATAGGTTACGGGCTAACCTTTCACGGCCAGGCCTAACAGAAATTAGAGGGCTTACAGTTTCTCCAAATTTAAAAGCAATTGATCGCGAAGTAGATATGATGGAAGTATTCAGAAACTCCGACGAATTAGAAAATGTTGCCCGAGAAGTTATTGAAATAAAAGCAAAGGTATTATGGGGCCAGACTAGGGTATTTAATAAGACAGCAGCATGAATTGCCGAGGAATCCAGAATGCAGGTTGTAATGGGTCGATGTCCAAAGGTCGAATTATTTCGCCCATTCTGGAAACCAAAACTAAACTTGAAGATTTGAACTTGTTCTAAGCTGTTACCCCCTAGGCTTATTGGAGGACAACAGCGGAGGAGAGCGTGATGTACAGTGTAAAACTTACAAAATCTTATTTTCAATCTCAATCAGATATTCATATTATGGATGTAAGCATTGGCGACGTACTGAAAGAAACTGCTATCCATCGAACTGGTATGGAAGCTTTGGTGGAAATCACTCGTGATGGCGAAGAAGGTCGGCGATGGACCTACGGCGAGTTATTTAAAGAAAGCCTTGATTTGGCTCACGCGCTGGCTAGCCGGTTTGAAAAAGGTTCCCATATCGTCATTTGGGCGCCAAATATTCCTGAATGGGTTTTGATGGAATATGCGGCAGCGCTAGCAGGCATTGTTCTCGTCACTGCAAATCCAGCTTTGCAAGAAAAAGAACTTCGATACATCTTGGAGCAATCAGAGGCTGTCGGACTTTTCTTGGTTTCTGAGTTTCGTGGAAACCCTATGAATGAAATAGCAGAACGGGCTATTTTAAATAATAGTTTGATTCGCGAAGTAACTGATATGGAGGATTACAAACAACTATTCTTAAATCAAAATGAAAATCGGGTGCTTCCTGATGTGTCGCCAAAAGACCCAGCTCAAATACAATATACCTCTGGGACCACCGGGTTCCCTAAAGGAGCTGTTCTTTCGCATCTAGGTCTTATTAATAATGCTAAATTTTATGCGGCTAGGTGCGGCATTGGAAAAAAATCAACCTGGATAAATATAATGCAGATGTTCCATACAAGTGGTTGTGGAATGGTAACTTTAGGATGTTTAAATTATGGTTGCCGCATGGTACTTGTTTCCTTATTTGAGCCAAAACTAGTTTTAGAATTAATTGAAATGTTTGCCGCTGACATTATTTTAAGTGTACCAACAACTGCCCTTGCAATTCTTGAAGAACAAGAATTGAGTCCGAGGAATATGAACAGTTTAAAAGTTATGAGTTGCGGTGGAGGCAATGTTGCTCCAGAAATGATACTTCGCGTCAAAAAAAGCTTCAATTGTAATTTTTCAACCTTATATGGCCAAACTGAATATTGCCCAGTAATCACACAGCATCATTTGACTGATGACATCGATGACATTTGTAAGACTATTGGACAACCCTTGAGCCAGACCGACGTTTCTATTCAGTCAATAAAGGGAGGAAAAATCTTACCTATTGGTGATGTTGGAGAAATATGCGCTAGAGGGCCGTCGACCATGATAGCTTATTATGGAAACTCAAAGGCGACGGATGAAACAATTGATAAGGATGGTTGGTTGCACACAGGTGATCTGGGTTTCATGGATAAACGTGGCTATGTGACCATAACGGGTCGAGTTAAAGAAATGATAATTAGGGGAGGAGAAAATCACTTTCCCGCAGAAATTGAAAACACCTTACGTGAGCATCCTGCAATTTCTGATGTGGCTATAGTGGGGATTCCAGATAGTAGATGGGGTGAAGTAATTGCTGCCTTTATTCGGTTTAATGGTGAGCCGGTTAGCGCTGAAGAACTGAAAATATTTTGCCGAACTCAGATATCTCCACAAAAAACACCCACACTCTGGCGTAAAGTAGATGAATTTCCTATGACAGGTTCTGCTAAAATACAAAAATTTAAACTTCGTGAGCTAGAATTAGCCGATATGACGCTGGCTTTACGCTAAATAGATAAAACTATAGAGTTTAAATAAAAGCTGTGGTCGCTTTATAAGGGTTTGGCATGGTTCGAATACAGAGGTTGCAGCTTGCTTCGTGTTTTGGTTGGTAAAGTGGATTGAAGGAATAGATTATGCCCAGTGTACTTTATAAAGAACGAGGGCGAATTGCCCATATTATATTAAACCGCCCCGATAGGTTGAATGCAATAAACGACGATATGCCTCCTGAAATTGAAAGAGCAGTGCAACGTGCAGATGGTAACCCTAATGTACACGTCATGATTTTAGAGGGAGCCGGTAAAGCCTTTTGCTCGGGATACGACTTATCAGAATATGGAGAAAAAAATAGCACAAGCAAAGTAGTGCAGGATATGCCGTGGGATCCAATTCAAGATTACCAATTCATGTGGCGTAATACCCAACACTTTATGGCTCTGTGGCGAGCAATGAAGCCCGTTATTTGCAAAGTACATGGTTTTGCCGTTGCTGGAGGTTCAGATATCGCGCTATGCGCAGATATGACTATTATGGCTGAAGACGCGGAAATAGGCTATATGCCGACACGGGTTTGGGGAACGCCAACTACAGCCATGTGGGTGCAGCGCCTTGGACCAGAAAGAGCTAAACGCATGCTATTTACTGGAGATAAGATTAGCGGAATTGAAGCAGAAAGTATGGGGCTAATTTTAAAATCGGTGCCAAAGGATAAGCTCACTGAGGAAGTTGAATTATTGGCCCAAAGAATGGCTTCAGTACCTATTAATCAGCTAGCGATGCAGAAAATGTTAGTTAATCAGGCAATGGAAACTTCGGGTTTAATGCAAACCCAGAAAATGGCGACACTTTTTGATGGCATTTCAAGGCATTCACCAGAAGGCATCGCTTTTAAACAAAGGGTCGAAATGGTTGGTTGGAAGCAGGCAGTTGAAGAACGGGATAATGGAAGTTTTGATTGGACGAAAAACCAACCAATATGAGCAATACGACACAACATAAGTCAAATATAGTCTTCATCATGGCGGATAATCTCGGGCGGGAGGGAACTCGGCTGCTACGCGGCGGTTGTTGTCGTAAACACACAAGAAAAACCATATAGCAAAGATGGGTTCCCTACAGAGTTCCGCAAGATAAACAATAGATTATTACGAGAAGGCAAAATAGGTAAAGTACTAACCTTTCATGGCCTGCGTCACACAGTAGCAACGAAGATGGCAGAGGCTGGGGCAAGCACCAGAGTTATCCAATCCATAACAGGCCACGCCACCCCACAACAGGTAGAAACTTATGTAGCTACAGCAGACAAGAAACGCCTTGCCAAGAGGGGTATTGCTCTGATAGATCAGAACAAAGCGGGAAAGTAAAAAGTACAACAGACGGTT
>Ga0315315_10005373_pt1 | contig 11815 bp, 13 predicted proteins | sample M140m3416metaG_FD_203699 | JGI IMG/M metagenome (GOLD analysis project Ga0315315, IMG submission 203699) | Ammonia-oxidizing marine archaeal communities from Monterey Bay, California, United States - M1 40m 3416 | ecosystem: Environmental > Aquatic > Marine > Intertidal zone | place: USA...
GCTGTATCAGATAATTTTAAAAAAAGATTTGAGAGCTATGGTTGGAACTACATATTAATAGATGGACATAATGAAAAAGAAATTTTTAAGGCTTTAAAAAAAGTTCAAAATTCAAATAAACCAACCGTTATTTCATGTAAAACTAAAATTGGTTATGGTTCTCCAAATAAATCGGGAAAATCATCTTCACATGGAAGTCCTCTAGGCTTAGATGAAATTAAACTTGTGAGAAATGCACTAAATTGGAATTATAAATCTTTTGAGATTCCATCTAAAATTTTAAATGAGTGGAAAAAAATTGGCAAAAAAGGTGAAAAACTCGAGAATGCTTGGAATAAAATTTACAAAAAGAAAAAAGTAAGAATAAAAAATTTACTAAAAAATAATTTTACAAAAATTTTACAAACTGAAAAACAAAATGCAATTAAAGAATTTAAAAGTTTAGCCACGAGAAAATCCTCAGAGCTTACTTTAAATGCTTTAACTAGTGTTGCTAATAATTTAATTGGAGGCTCTGCAGATTTAGCAGGATCAAATAACACTAAAACTAAACATCATAAAATAATTAAGTCAGGTGAATTCAACGGTAATTACATTCACTATGGAGTAAGAGAGCACGCAATGAGTGGAATAATGAATGGGCTTGCTCTTCATAGTAATTTTATTCCTTATGGGGGAACATTTTTAATATTTTCAGATTATTGCAAACCATCGATAAGACTTTCAGCATTAATGGAGCAAAGAGTTATTTATGTGATGACGCACGACTCAATTGGCCTTGGAGAAGATGGTCCAACTCATCAACCGATAGAACAATTATCAGGTTTGCGATCTATTCCTAATATAAATGTTTTTAGACCAGCAGACAGAATGGAAACCATTGAGTGTTGGGAACATGCATTAAATAGCTCAAAAACACCAAGTGTATTATCTTTAACCAGGCAAAATCTTGACCCCATAAGAAAAAAACTTTCAAACATTAATAAATGTTCTCTAGGGGCATATGAAGTTTTGAGAACAAATAAAAAAATACATTTAACAATTCTTGCAAGTGGTTCTGAGGTTAATTTGGCAATCGAAACTAGTCACAAATTAGCCAAAGATAAGATATATTCAAAAGTAATATCTATGCCTTGCCAAGATCTTTTTGATGAACAATCTAACTCATACCAACAAAAAATAATTAATGAGACAAAAATAAAGATTTCAATAGAAGCAGGTTCAACGGATTGTTGGAAAAAATATATAGGTAAAGATGGTCTGTCTTTTGGAATTAATACATTTGGAAAAAGTGCGCCTTACAAACAAATTTACAAATACTTTGGTTTAACTGCAGCAAATATTGCAGGCAAATCAAAAAAACTGGTTAGAAAGTAAAAAGCAAATATGACTATAAACGTCGGAATCAATGGAATGGGAAGAATTGGTCGGATGGTAATTAGAGCAATTATTGAGAGCCAAAATAAAAGTATCCGTATAAAACATATTAATAATAGATCTAATTCTGAAGCGAGTTGCACACTAATTAAATATGACTCTATTCATGGAAAATTTAATGCAGATCTTGATTATGATGAAAGTCATTTAATTATAAATAAAAATAAAATTACTTTTTCTCAAGAGTCAAAAATTGAAGATATTAACTGGAAAAAATTTGGAGTTGATTGCGTTTTTGAGTGCACAGGAAAATTTAATTCGAAAGAAAAATTATTAGCACATATCAATAATGGAGCGAAAAAAGTTATAGTTTCTGCTCCCTGCAAAAATGCAGATAAAACTATTGTTTTTGGAGTAAATGAAGCAGAGCTTACTAAAAATGATCAAATAATTTCTGCAGCTTCTTGCACTACAAATTGTTTAGCACCTGTAGCAAACATACTTCATGAAAATTTTAAAATCGAAAAAGGTTTTATGACCACAATTCATGCTTTTACTAGCGATCAAAGAATTTTAGATAATTCTCACAAAGATCCAAGAAGAGCAAGGTCTGCAAGCCAATCGATTGTTCCAACATCTACAGGCGCTTCCAAAGCTATAGGGGAAATAATTCCGTCATTAAAAGGTAAATTAGAAGGTGTTGCTATGAGAGTTCCAACTCCAAATGTGTCCCTTATTGAATTAGTTTTTTGTACAAAAAAAGAAATAAGCAAAGAAAAAATTAATGATGCTTTTAAAGAAGTTTCAAAAAAACAATTAAAAAAAGTAATAGAAATAACATCTGAAAAACTAGTGTCTGTTGACTTTAATCATAATTCTTCTTCAGCAATTGTGGACGCATCACTTACTAGCGTAGTAGGTAAAAATATGGGCAAAATTTCAGCTTGGTATGACAATGAATGGGGATTTTCAAATAGAATGTGTGATATAGCCGAGTATGCCCATAACATTTCTTAATGAAAAGTATAAAAGAAGAAACTAATCTTAATAATAAAAGAATATTATTAAGATTAGATTTAAATGTTCCTATAATTGGTAATAAGATCACTGACACTACAAGAATTGATAAAATTTTACCTACTTTAAAATTTCTAATTTCTCAAAACGCAAAAATTATAATTATTTCTCATGTTGGAAGGCCAAAAGGAAAAGTTGTAAATGAACTTTCACTTAGACCAATATGTAAAGATTTAGAGATGAAATTAAAACAAAAAATAAAACTCATTTCTAAAAATGTTAAAGAGATAGTCTATAAAGATTTATTTTTCAGTGATGAAGAAAAGATAGTTATGTTGGAAAATATAAGATTTTATCCTGAAGAAGAAAAAAATAATCAGCTATTTGCTAAACAACTTGCTACTTTAGCTGAAATTTATGTTAATGATGCCTTCTCATGTTCTCATAGAGCACATGCATCAATTGATGAAATAACAAATTTTTTACCTTGTTATTCTGGACTGCAACTTGATTTGGAAGTTTATGCTTTAAAAAAAATTACTTCTGAAATTAAAAAACCTATAACTTGCATAATTGGTGGCTCTAAAGTTTCAACTAAAATCAATATAATTAAAAATTTAATTCCTAAGTTTGATAATATTATAATTGTAGGTGGAATGGCTAATAATATTATTAAGTATATGGGCAATAATATTGGAAAATCGCTACAAGAAGAAAACTCTGACCCAATTATTAAAGAAATTTTTTTACTTTCAGAAACAAGGAACTGTAAAATAATATATCCTGAAGACATAATTGTTGGAAAAGATTTAAATTGCAGCCCTGAAATAAAGGAGTTGAGTGAGGTATTGTCAGATGAAATGATTTTAGATATTGGTCCAAAAACTATTAAGGTTATAAGTAAGATTATTGATGAAAGTAATACAATTTTATGGAATGGGCCTGCAGGATATTTTGAAAATCCAAACTTTGCTAATGGCAGTATTAAAATTGCCAAAAAGATAATTGAAAATAATAAATCTAATAAAATCTATTCAGTTGTAGGAGGAGGCGATACAGTTTCACTATTAAATAGTTTAAATTCAATAAATGATTTTAATTTTGTTTCAACTGCTGGTGGAGCTTTCTTAGAATATCTTGAAGGTAAAGAACTTCCTGGTATAAAAGCTTTAAACTTAAATGACAGATCTTAATAAAATTGCTTTAAAAATTCTTTCAAACGGTAAAGGTATTCTTGCTGCAGACGAAAGTAATGGAACCATGACTAAAAGATTAGAGTCAGTAAATATTAAATCATCACCAGAAAATAGGCTTATTTTTAGAGAAATACTTTTTAATGCAGACAGCATGAAAGACTGTATTGGAGGTGTCATATTATATGATGAAACAATCAATCAGATATCAAGTGACGGAAAAAAAATCACATCATTGATCTCAGAAACAGGGGCTATCCCAGGAATTAAAGTAGATACTGGGGCAAAAAATTTGGCTAATTCATTAGATGAAAAGGTCACCGAAGGTTTAGATGGATTGAGAGAAAGATTAAAAAAATATTATAAACTTGGAGCAAGATTTACAAAGTGGAGAGGTGTATACAATATTGGGAAAAAATATCCAAGTAAACTTGCAATTAGTTCAAATGCACATGCCTTAGCAAGATATTCAGCTTTAGTTCAAGAAAGTGGAATGGTTCCAATTGTAGAACCAGAAGTTCTAATGGATGGCGAACATTCTTCTGAGGACTGTTTAATTAAAACATCTGAGGTAATTCAAAAATGTTTTGAGGAACTTATTATTCATAAAATTGATCTCACAGGAATAATCTTAAAACCGAATATGATACTTGCAGGTAGTAAATCAAAAAATAAAATATCTGGTGAAGAGGTTTCTACTAAAACCCTTCAGTGTTTAAAAAAATCTGTTCCAAATGAAGTACCTGGAATTGCTTTTTTATCAGGTGGACAATCAGAAATTGAGGCAACAGAAAATTTGAACCTAATCAATAGAAATAATGATACTAATTTTATAATGACTTATTCATATGGAAGAGCTCTCCAGCAAAGTGCTTTAAAAATTTGGTCAAAAGATATTAATAATATCAAAGAAACTCAAAATATTTTTAATCATAGAGCAAGAATGAATACTTTAGCTGCTCAAGGTAAATGGTCTAGCGAACTTGAAGATAAGTAAAAAAAAATTTATTTATCTTATTTCCCCAAATAAAATATACCCTCAATTTTATTATGATTTAAAAGAAGTGCTTAAAACTGGCAAAGTTAGTTTTTTTCAGTTAAGACTAAAAAATTATTCACTTTCACAGAAAATTGTTATTGGAAAAAAAATTCACCAAATTTGTAAAAAGAATAGTGTAAAATTTTTAGTAAATGATGATCCTTTGCTTTCGAAAAGACTAAATGCTGATGGTTGTCATTTAGGACAAAAAGATATGAGTTTAACAAAAGCCAAAAAAATAATTGGAAATAAAATTATAGGAATTACATGTCATAACTCTATTAAATTGGCTAAAAAAGCTATCAAAGACAAAGCTAGCTATATTGCTTTCGGAGCTTTTTTTTCTTCCAAAACAAAGAAAGCAAAGTTTAGAGCTACAACAAAAATATTAAATAAAGTAAAAAAGGTAACCAAAATACCACTAGTTGCTATTGGGGGAATAAATTTTAATAATTATAAAAAACTGTTATTGAACAATGCTAATTTATTAGCTATTTCAGGCTACGTTTGGAATAATAAAAAATATAAACCTATAGAAAGTATAAAAAAACTTAAATGAAAATTAATGCAGGAGAAATAAGAGTAGGAATGCTTTTAGAATACAAAAATGATTTATGGCAAGTCCTAAAAACTCAACATGTAAAACCAGGTAAAGGTGGAGCATTTGCCCAAGTAGAAATGAAAAGTGTTGGCAAAAATACAAAACTAAATGAAAGATTTAGATCTAGTGAAACTGTTGAAAAAGCATCTCTGGAAGAGACAGATTTTAATTATCTATATGAGGATGAAATTAATTATATTTTTATGGACCCCAAGACATATGATCAAATTGAAATTAAAAAAGAAATTGTTGGAGAAAAAGGAAAGTTGATGACTGAAAACCTTGAAGTATCGGTAAGTTTTTATAATGATAAACCAATTTCAGTCGAACTTCCAAATCAAGTCACATGTAAAATTGAAGCAACAGATGTAGCACTTAAAGGTCAAACTGTTTCATCATCATATAAACCAGCTATTCTCGATAATGGATTAAATATTCAGGTTCCACCTTTTATTGAGTCAGGCGATGAAGTAATTATTGATACAAGAAGCTTCGAATATATAAAAAAAATATAACTACAATGATTTCTATATCTGCAAATCTCAACATAATGATCAAAGCTGCAGAAAAAGCTTCTAAATCCGTTATTAGAGATTTTGGAGAGGTTGAAAAATTGCAAGTATCCAAAAAAGGTCCTTATGATTTTGTGACAAAAACAGATAAAAATGTGGAAAAAATTTTAATTGAGGAGTTGTCAAAAATAAAAAAAAACTATTCTTTTATAACCGAAGAAACAGGAGCAATTAAAAATAGTGATAAAGAAAATATTTGGATTATTGACCCAATTGATGGAACAACCAATTTTTTACATGGGATACCTCACTTTGCAATATGCATTGCTCTTCAATCCAAAGAGGAAATTGTAAGTGGTTTAATTTTTGATCCAATCAAAGATGAGATGTTTTTTGCTGAAAAAGATAAGGGAGCTTTTTTAAATAATCAAAGACTAAGAGTTTCAAAAAAGAACTCAATTGATGATTGTCTATTTTCAAGTAACCATGAAGGAGTTAAATTTAGTGATCTTAATATGAGATATAGTGGATGTGCTGCATTAGATTTGGCCTATGTTGCTTCTGGTAGGCTTGATGGTTTTTTTCATAATAAAATTAACCTTTGGGATATCGCGGCTGGAGAGATACTAGTCAAAGAAGCGGGAGGGATAGTAAACGATATTCATAAATTTGATGTAAATAATATTGATATTAAAGCTTCAAGTGCTGCAATTAATGGCAAAATGTTGGAAAATTTAGTTAACTTTTAATTGTGTTATAAAATTCTTTTGCTATAAGTCTCGATATGAAAAAAGACATACACCCAAACTACCACACAATTAAAGTCGAAATGACTGATGGAACTCAATTTGAAACAAAATCAACTTGGGGTGCTGAGGGTGATTTACTTAAGCTCGAAATTGATCCAAAATCACATTCGGCTTGGACTGGCGGAAAACAAAAATTTATGGATAAAGGTAGAATTAGTAAATTTAATAAAAAATTCCAAAACTTTAAATCAGATAAAAAAAACTAAATGTCAAACGCACCTTTAATGCCGATGGCTACTGCTGTTTGGTTAGTAGAAAATACTACACTAACATTTAAACAAATAGCAAATTTCTGTAATCTACATGAGGTTGAAATTCAAGGTATAGCAGATGGAGAGGTTGCGAAAGGAATAAAAGCATATAACCCTATAATTTCAGGTCAACTTTCAAGAGAAGAAATAAATTTATCATCTCAAGATGAAAATAGACCTTTGCAGATTAAAAATTCCGATATTGAAATATCTAATAATGAAAAAAAAATTAAAAAATATATACCTCTTTCTAAGAGACAAGATAAACCAGATTCAGCATTATGGCTTATAAAACAACATAATATGCTTAAAGATTCACAAGTTGCTAAATTAGTTGGAATAACTAAGAATTCTGTAACTTCAATTAGAAATAAAAGTTATTGGAACTACAATAATCTCAATCCAAAAGATCCTGTTGCATTAAACCTATTTAGTCAAAAAGATTTGATTGAAGCATTAGAAAAAGCTGAAAGAAGAATAAAAAGAGAGAAAAAGGAAAAAGAGAGAGTAAAAAAATCAAAAGAAATTTCAAACAATGAATAAATTTAATAGACATCAAAATTTTAAGATGATAGTCACTCACTTTTAAAAGTATTTATGAAAATAGAAGTTAAAGATAACAATATTGAACAAGCACTTAGAGTTCTTAAAAGAAAATTACAGCGCGATGGTTTTTTTAAGGTAATAAAATTAAAAAATACTTATGAAAAACCTTCTGAAAAGAAAAAGAGGATTCTTCAAGAAAATATTAAAAGAGTTAAAAAATTAAACAAACTTAAAAATAGAATTTAAGTATATCGCGGGGTGGAGCAGTCTGGTAGCTCGTCAGGCTCATAACCTGAAGGTCGGCGGTTCAAATCCGTCCCCCGCAACCAATCATAATTACAATTTTTTATTTATATTTATTAAATGCTTTTCTGCTTTTTTAAAATCAAATTCACTATCAATATCTATGGATAAATTATTTCGTAATAAAAACGGCATTGTCTCTTTAGAAACTAATTTTTTATTTTTAAACATCCATTTTTTTTGAACTATATAAAAATCTCCACTAAATTGGTAATATTCTGATTTAACTTGTCTATTTGTATTTTTTGGAAATATTTTTTTTAATGGAAATATTTTATTTTTTCTAATTTTAAAAAACCACTCTATATTTTTATTATATGTTATAACACTTGCTGCTGACAAAAACTTTCCTTTAATCATTTTTTTTAAACACATATCGATATCTTTATAATTTCTTGATGGAGATGTTGGCTGTAATAAAATAATATATTCTGTAATATTATCTTCTTTAAAAATATTCAATAATACGTCGATAATTTTTGATTTATCATGTGATAATTTTTTACTTCTTTGATGCAGGGTTACCTTTCCATATTTTGAACCTAATTTTAATATTTTAAGGCTGTCACTTGACACAATTATTTCATCTATATACTTAGATCTACTTCCCTCTTGTATTGTCCATCCAATAAGTGGTTTATCAACTAACTTTTTTATATTTTTATTTGGCAAACCTTTACTTCCAGATCTTGCTGGCACAACACCAGTTACTTTTTTTCCTGAAATCATAAAATTTCAATAGCTTTTTTGTACTCTTCCCATTGACCAACATCAACCCAAGCATCTTCTTTTATAGGATAAACTCCAATCTTAAATTTCTTAGATTTTGCAAGTTTAATTAAATCAGTGAAATGAAATATTTTATTTTTAGGAATTAAGTTTAAAATTTCTGGATTAACTATGTACATCCCAGTATTTACTAAGTGACTATAATTTGGCTTTTCTTCTATATAATCTAAATCACCATTTTTTTTAAGTTCACATATCCCAAATGGAATTACTGATTTTTTCATAGAAGCAATAACTGTAATCTTTAGTTCTTTTTTCTGATGATGTTTATAAATCTTATTAAAATCTTCATCAATAATGGTGTCACAATTTGTTACAAAAAAAGGTTTTTTAAATTTACCTTTCAAGAATTGCAAAGCTCCAGCTGTGCCTAACTCTCTATCTTCTGTAACAAATTTTGTTTGGTAATTTTTGTCAATTTCTTGAAAAAAAGCTTTAATGATTTTACTTTTAAAATTTATGGTTAAGTAAAATTTCTTAATATTATAAGCTGTGAATTTTTCAATGATTATTTCTATTAATGTTTTGTCTTTTATTGGAATAAGTGGTTTTGGTAAAACATTTGTGAAAGGAGCTAGCCTTGTTCCTCTTCCACCGGCCATGATAACAACATCAGTATATAATTTATTTATCTTTTTATTATTCGAATGATCTTTCAGTATTTCATGCGTAATGATTTCAACAACTTTATTTTTGTCATTAATAATTGGAATTAAAGAAATATTTTTGTCTAGAAGGATTTTTTTGATCTTTTCAATATCTACTTGGTTTTTTTTAAAATAGATATTATTTTTCTGGTATACTTTATTAACACTTACATTAAAATTTTTATTTTCTAATATATATCTTCTAATATCTCCATCTGTTAAAGTTCCTCTGTAAAATCCATATTTATCGATAACTACTAAACATTTAAGTGATGTTTTTTGTAACATTTGCATTGCATGGTATATAGATCTATCTATTCTTATTTTTAAATTTTTCATATTTGAAGATTGTCATCTTTATTAAAATTCTTTTTAGCTTTTTTTCCTAAAACTTTTTTCCATTTCATTGGTGAAATACCATTTCCTGGTCTTTTAACACATATATTTTTAAGACTAAAAATCTCTCCCTTCTTGATGTCTAATCTTGCTTTTATAGATTTTCTGATTGAAACAAGATTTATTAATTCATTTTTTGTTGGTCTCTTATATGATCTGCCTAATGTTTTTTCTACCTTTCTAATACTTTTTACCATTGCTAAAAATTCAGACTTAATTAAACTTGATTTATGGTCTGGACCTATCATATTTTTATTTAATGTTAAGTGTTTTTCTATAACTTTTGCACCCAATGAAATAGCTGCAATTGAAGCTTCTATTCCTAAAGAGTGATCTGAATATCCAATTGATAAATTAAAATATTTTTCTAAAAATGGAATAGAATTAAGATTTAAATCTTCAAATCTTGATGGATATGCTGAATTGCAATGTAATAAAGTAATATTTTCTTTTTTAGAACCAGCTTTATATAAAATATCTAACGCTTTTTCTATTTCATTTAAAGTAGACATCCCACTTGAAATTATTATTTTTTTATTCAAGCTACCAATTAACTTTAAATTTGGGTAATTAACTATTTCCCCCGAAGGGATTTTTATAATTTTGATTTTTAACTTTTTTAAAATATTTGTGCTATGGACATCAAATGAAGAAGAGAAAAAAATAATTTTTTTTTTTTTACAATATCTTAATAGCTTAAGGTGATCTTGATAAGATAACATTAATTTTTTTTGCATCTCATACTGTGTTTCTTTTTTTTTTGTATTTTTTATTGCATATTTTGCTTTTGAGGCTTTTTTTGTAACCAAATCATCTACATTAAATGATTGAAATTTTACAGCATCAGCATTTGCATATTTGGCAGCATCAATTAGTTTTTTTGCCAAAACAATACTACCGTTATGATTACAACCTGCCTCAGCTATTATAAATACTTTGTTTTTTTTCATCATTTATTTTTATTTGAGTAAATTAATATTGGCTTATCGTTAGTCATAAAAATCTTATCACCATTTCTATATGTTTTTAATACATCTCCCGGTTTATTAAACGAATAAATTTTTTTTGGCATTATTTTGGATTTCCACACTCTAATTTTAGTTTTTTTTTGTGTGTAATAAGCTCCAGGATATGGTTTTGATATTGCTCTTATTTTATTATAAATATTTACTGCACTTTCATTCCAACTAATTTTGGAGTTACTATCATCTCTTAGTTTTCTATAACTACCTTTATTTAAATTCTGTTTAATTCTAATAAATTTTTTTTTTTTTATCATAAAAAAAATTTTAGGAAGCATTTTAATAAGAGAGTTATCAATTTTATTTAATATCGAGTTAATATAATCATCTTTATTTATTTTAAAATTTTGTTGCAAAATTAAATCACCTGCATCTGGTTTTTTAGTCATAAAAAAAGCTGTGTATGCTGACCTTGTTTCACCTTCTTCAATTTGCCAAGCAAGCACAGATCTACCTCTATTAAAGGGAAGTTTAGAAGGATGAAAACCAATGCATCCCAATTTTGGTAAATTTATAATTTTAAGATCTATCATTCCAGACCAACCAATTACAAAAATAATATCTGGTTTAATATTTTTAATCAAATTGTAATATTTATTGGCATTTAAATCATAAATTGATTTAAGTTTATAATTTTTAATTAATCTATCCAATTTTTTATATCGTGAAATTTTATGATTTTCAGGGTATGTAATTAATAGTTCTATTGTAATATTTTTTTTCTTAAGAAAATAATCAATTAAAATTTTACCATTAGTTAATCCTCCAATGATAATTATTTTCATTATTCTTCAATATTGATAATTTGCATAAAACTTTCTGCGTAATCTACAGATATACGTGAACCCCGATATCTTGCTAGCGCTTTAATAGAAGAAATAGATCTTGGTAAGGGTTGTCTCATTATCTCATTTTTATAAATTTTCATTACATCAATTTTTAATTTGAAAAATTTTGATATATCAACGAAATAATTAGGAATAAAACGATTTGTACTATACGACTCTTTAAATTCAGTCTCGGATAATGTCTCATATACTAATAATTTTTTTACGTAAGGATGACGAAAATTTTTTGTAGCACTCAATATAGCTTTATTACAAATTAAATGATCTGTATGAATGTCATCTATATGTGGCATTAAAACTGTATCTGGTTTAATTTTATTAATAATTCTCACAACCTCGTTAATTATTTCTTTAATTGGATATTTATCTAATGATCCAGGCATATAACTTAATTCAAATACATTTTTAAAACCAAATTTTTTAGCAACTTTTTTTATTTGATTACTTTTTTTAATTATCTCTTTT
>Ga0315315_10005374_pt1 | contig 11815 bp, 8 predicted proteins | sample M140m3416metaG_FD_203699 | JGI IMG/M metagenome (GOLD analysis project Ga0315315, IMG submission 203699) | Ammonia-oxidizing marine archaeal communities from Monterey Bay, California, United States - M1 40m 3416 | ecosystem: Environmental > Aquatic > Marine > Intertidal zone | place: USA...
AGCCGCCACTGCTCTGTGCTTTTTCGCCACTGCTCTTGGTAATCGGGCGGTTTCTGTTCTGGCTCCGCAGAATCGAGAAAAGGCACCCAGTGTCAGCGAACTTGCTTTCTAAGTGGTTTTATTTGCATTTGGTGCTGGGAAGCAGCACTTGAGAAGCCGCATGGGGCAGGTGAAAAGAATCCTTTTACCGCCGTCGGGGGATGTGGTGGGGCAGGCTGAAGGTGGTACCATTGCCCGGCGGCAGATGTGCGTGTTTGGAGCGAGGTGAGCCCGAAAATGTGGTAACATGCTGCACCGGGTGGATCATGGAGCATGGCAGATCGCCCATCATCGAGTTGACAGCTAAATATCCCAACATGGTTGGGTGATAGCTAGGAAGCGAATCAGTTGAGAACAAAACATGTTTGATATCAGTTTGGTCGCCCAGGCGGGACGAGGCACAGCAATCGTCGCAGTTGTGATCACGGTTGTTGTTTTGGTTGTGCTCTTCATCATTTCCCGCTACTTCGGGTTATGGATTCAGTCCATGCTGACGGGGGCTCAGGTCACGATCTTTGACCTGCTCGGAATGACCTTCCGAAAGGTAAACTCGCGAGCGATTGTTCGCAGCAAGATCATGTCAACGCAGGCTGGTCTAGTTGACTCTGATCTCACCAGCAAAGCACTTGAAGCTCATTACTTGGCTGGTGGAAATGTGCAGCAGGTAACTCGCGCATTGATTGCCGCAAAGAAAGCGAAGACCATCTCACTGACATTTCGTGAAGCGACTGCGATTGACTTGGCTGGTCGAGATGTTTTGGAATCCGTTCAGACTAGCGTGTATCCCAAGGTCATCGATTGCCCTCCCCGCGGCGCAGCGAAACCGTCGTTGGATGCCGTGGCTAAAGATGGAATTCAGTTGAAGGTCAAGGCTCGCGTGACTGTACGTGCAAACCTGCAGCAATTGATCGGTGGTGCAACCGAGGAGACAATTATCGCTCGAGTCGGTGAGGGAATTGTTAGTGCGATTGGATCTGCAGCGAACCACAAAGCAGTCCTTGAAAATCCGGATGTGATTAGTAAGGCCGTGTTGGCAAAGCGTCTCGATTCGCAGACAGCATTTGAAATTGTTTCCATTGATATCGCGGACATTGATGTGGGAGCCAACATTGGCGCAAGGCTTCAGGCTGACCAAGCCGAGGCAGACACTCAGGTTGCACGTGCACGTGCAGAAGGAAAGCGAGCCTCTGCTGTTGCTGAGGAACAAGAGAACCAAGCCAAGATTCAGGAAAGCAAAGCATCGGTTGTGTTGGCACAGGCAGCTGTTCCTCGGGCGATGGCAGAAGCATTCCAATCTGGAAAATTACATATTCTCGATTATTACAAATTGCAGAATGTTGCAGCTGACACCGAGATGAGAAAGTCATTGGCAGTCAGTGCTCATGGTGACAATGATTCGGGCGGCACCAAGTAAGACGAAGAACGAATCACGCATTCACACAGGAACCGACATCATGTCTGGTGATCTTGAAGATTTTCTCAAGCGAGCTGCCGAGCGTCGTCAGGCCAAGGCAGCCCAGCAAAAGCAAAGTACACCGCAAAAACGTGTGCCGCCGCAATACTCCGACCGCCGAACGGAGCGTGATCCGCGGCCAGTTCCTGACGCTGAAGTCGTTGAGGCGGAAGTAGTATCTGCATCATCCGTCGACAATGTCCTGGTTGCCAAAGCGGTGACTGAAAACCAAGATCGATCCAGGCAGGCGAACAGGTCCGGGAGGCGGAAGCCTGCCAAGACAGATGCTGCAGCACCAAGACAGGTTGCACGTGAAGCAAAATCAAAAGCTACCGCCGTGACAGAGGGTGATTCGAAGTCGACGCCCTATTCTCAGTCCTCTGCAACAACCGGCTCTCAGCAGTCAGTCGGATTTTCCGCCGAAGACCTAGTCGCATTGTTGAAACGGCCGGGGGGAGTTCAGCAGGCGCTGTTGCTTCGTGAAATCCTCGATCGTCCCGAGCATCGGTGGTAGTCAGCACCGCTTGGGAATTTGGCGGAGAGAGAAGACGTTATCGATTTACGTTGTGATTGCAGGCGTCATCTTGTCGCAATCCTTTGATCAGGTTTCATACCGCCTTGTTGTTCTGCTCATTGCTGTTTCAGCAGTCGCTGTATGTTTTCCTGAGGAAGCAAAACTGTGAAAATGGTCCTAGGCCACTCTCGTCTGGTCCCCCTGTTCCTGAACCTCAATTGTGCAAATCGGTTACCTGCTGGTCGTTCGCGTCATCGCTGGTTAAGCTGCCGCGTCCGTTGTTCCCGCTCTGAAAATCTTAGCTTTGCCCGAATCATCATCCCCATCAGAGTCATCCGCCAATCCAGATGTGGTGACGGCTTCCCCCGTTGCAGGTCAGGGCTCGCCGCGGGCAATGATCGCGGTTTGCACTTACAACGAAGCAGAAAATATTGAGTTGATGGTTTCTGGTTTGAGGCAGGCCTTGCCCAACGCCGATGTGATCGTGGTTGATGACAACTCGCCTGATGGCACCGCACAATTGGTCAGGGAGATGGCCGAGGGTGATTCTTCAATTCAAGTATTGGTCAGGGAAAACGAGCGAGGTCTCGGCAGTGCAATTCGTTTCGCAATGCAGTATTCAATCGATCATGGTTATGACTACTTCATGAATCTTGACGGAGATTTGAGTCACAGCCCAGACCAAATGAAGGGGCTGTTTAGCAAGGCGTTAGAAGATAGTGGTTTCGCGGTGGTCGTGGGATCGCGATATGTTTCTGGTGGTGAAATCATCGGCTGGCCCTTGCGTCGGAAACTGATGAGCCGAATGGTCAATGGTTTCGCAACCACTTGTTTGCGGTTACCCGTGCGTGATTGCAGCGGATCAATGCGTTGTTATCGTGTCAATGCACTTGCGAGTCTTGGGTTGGAGAACTTACGCGTTAACGGTTATGCGGTTCTGGAGGAAGTTCTGCTGCGACTGCATCAGCGAGGGGAGCCGATGGCGGAGGTTCCGATCACGTTCACGGAGCGTGAGCGTGGTTACAGCAAGTTGACCATTTCGGAGGCGATGCGGTCGATGATTCAGATCATTTCGCTGGCGTTTCGCCCGAAAATTGGCTAACGGATTAGTCGTGTAGCAGAGGTTGTACGGGTTTTCCTCTGTATTTCATTTTGTTCCGAGATGCGAGGTTGACGGATCTGGCGTCTCATTTTCCATTCCGCGTCAGACTGCCGCATTGGCCCCAATGCGATTGTGTATTCGCCTGCTATAATCGGGCGTTCAGCGAGGCTGTTTGGAAAGTTCTCGCTTTGTTTTACTTGGCAGAAAAATAGGCAAACGGCGTGTTGAGCGGGACTTCCCCTGACGATCCATCCGGGACTGATGTAATGATGCTGGACGGTGCTTCTGAGGAGTCATACTCCTACGATGACACAATTGTCCGTTGTTTCTTGACGGTGACACTTCTTTGGGGCTTGGTCGCCGCAGTTAGCGCTGTCCTTGTCACCTCTACCTTGCTGCATCCGAGGCAGGATGCTGGAGTAGAGTGGTTAAGTTTCGGGCGACTTCAGCCCGTTGGGGTGTTGCTGTTCTTCATGGCATTCGTTGGCAATGGAGTCTTTGCTGGAATCTATTACAGCACCCAGCGACTTTGTAAGGCGAGGATGTGGAGTGGGGCTTTGAGTTGGCTTCACTTTTTCAGTTGGCAGGCGATTATTATTGCTGCGTTGGTCACCCTACCTGGAGGAATTACTCAAGGTCGTGAGTTTAGTGAAGCAGAGTGGCCAATTGACTTGGCAATGACGTTGGTTTGGATCCTGTTCTTTGCATCAAATTTTGCGATGACAATATCGCACCGCCGAGTGCGACGAATGTATGTGTCGCTTTGGTTTTATATCGCGGCTGTGGTTGGAATGGGATTGAACAATTTATGCACGCTGTTTGTGTTTCCAACGGGGCTATGGAAAAGCGACTCGCTGGCGACTGGAATGCAGGATGCTTTGTTGCAGGCGTGGTATAGCCATAATGCGACCCTGTTTCTGTTGATCATGCCAGCTCTGGGTTTGGCGTACTACTTTGTCCCGAAGGTACTGAATCGCCCAATCCACAGTTACAAACTTACCATCGTCAGTTTTTGGACATTGACCCTTGTGGGGGTTTGGGCAGCACCGCGGCTTTTGCATTACACCGTTTTGTCCGAGTGGGTGTCCAGCCTTGGAATGTTGTTTGGGATCTTGCTTGGTGTGGCTGTGTTCGGTGGCGTCACTAACCTGTTGTTGACGTTCCGCGCAAGCGAGGTTGATAAATCAGCTAATCCTTCGATGCGATTTCTCAAGTGGGGAGTTTTATTGCTTGGCGTCTATGCCTGTGAAGAAATTGCCTTGAGTGTGAAAAGTATCCGCGCCCAAGTGGATTACTCTGAATGGATTACTGCTCACTTTCAATTGGGACTCATGGGATGTGGCGGAATGCTGGTGATCGGCATGGCTTACTGGATGATCCCCAAACTTTTTGAAACAGGGATCGCCAGTTCAAAGGCAGCCAGCTTGCATTTCTGGTTGGCAGCAGCTGGCGTCTTGTTGTGCGTCTTGCCGGGCTATGCGGCTGGATTTGTTCAGAGTGGTGTTTGGAATGCCATGGATGATCTTGGCATTCTGAAATATGACTTTGCTGAGTCGACGTCCTTCCTGAAGATGGTGTGGTCGTTGCAAATGTTGGGCGGGTTGGTTTATTTCGTTGGCTTGGGCGTGATGCTTGCCAACTACACAAAGACCTGGATGAATCGTGCGAAACCTTACCAGGTGCCGGTTTATCACGTAGAGGCCAATGCAAAGCAGAATCGCGCGGTATCAACTCCAGAGCCGGTTAGCATTCTTGAGGCAGCACCCGTCTTGAACGTGGCCAAGAAGGTGGACATCTGGACCCGGTTGAATTGGCACCAACAGTGGGAGGAGTCACCACGCAAAATCGGTGTCTTGGTAGCGCTGGTGGTTCTGGTTGCATTCACGATCGAACTCGTTCCCCTGTTTGTCTTTGCCAGCAGTAACGTGCCGGAAATCGCGTCTGTCCAACCCTACACGCCGTTGGAATTAATGGGACGGCACATTTACCTGACTGAAGGGTGCTCCAAATGTCATACTCAGATGGTCAGGCCACTGATGGCTGAGACGAAACGCTACGGTGAGTTCAGTCAGGCCGGTGAGTTTGTGTATGACCAGCCAGCCCAGTGGGGAAACCGGCGGATCGGTCCCGACTTGGCAAGGGAGTCTGGAAAGCAAGCCAGTTTCTGGCATTGGCAGCACCTGGCGAGTCCTCGCAAAACCAGCCCTGACTCAGCAATGCCTTCGTATCGGTATCTGCTTGATCGACCCATCGACATGGAGGAAGTGGACGAACTGGTGCAGGCGGCTCAAGAACGAGGGATTGGCTATGACTCTGACTTGGCTGAGGTGAAAAATAGCGTCAGCAAGCAGGCAGAGAGTGTTGCAGCTGACATTGTTTCCAAGGGAGGAACGGTGCGGCGTGGCAACCTGATGACCTTCGATTCGCAAGCTGTAGCACTGATTGCCTACCTGCAACGATTGGGGGCTGATCTTTCCGCACCACCCGCTGCGAAAACAAAACCAGCTGTTGCCGAAGAAGAGAGCACGAACAGCACAACGAAAACCAACCCAATCGATCCAAAATTGACGAAAGCAGATCGCGATTCCGACATGAACAAGATGCTCACTGCCGTGCCTTGATCTTGCGTGGAATTTTCATGACAGCACTTTGCCCCGAGGGCATCGCTCTGGTGCAGCAAAGGAATTCCTGCAAACGTGATTGATAACAAACGATGTACCGTTTTACTGCAACTTGCAAACGCTGAAATCACCACGGACCATCATCTGTGTGCCGAAGCTTTTTCCCAAACAAACCACTGAACCCTTTAGCCCCAGTCTTACAGCCCTGATCTCGTCGGGGAGCTTTCAAGCCATGAGCGATCACAACCAAAACGCTTCTGATTCAAACGATGCATCATCTGCTGATAAGTTGACTGATGCATCCTTCGATGGGATTCAACAGTATGATCACCCATTACCGAAGTGGTGGATCTGGCTATTTGCTGGTTGCCTTGTTTTTGCTCCGCCCTATTTTTGGTACTACCACAATGGTACCGAGGGGCGTTCGCTTGCTGATCAACATGATCAGTTGCTGGCTGCAAACTTGAAGTTGCAATTCAGCCAGATGGGAGAATTGAAAGCAGATCGTGAGACGTTGGTGCGTTTTACTTATGACGATTCATGGTTGCGAGTTGGGCGATCTATCTTCAAGACGAATTGCGTTTCATGTCACGGTCGTGATGGAATTGGTCAAGTTGGGCCGAATTTGCAGGATGACCATTACAAAAATGTCAGTGATATTGCTGACATCTTGCGAGTCCTGGAAAATGGTGCCAACGCCGGGGCGATGCCTGCATGGAAGTCAAAACTATCCACGAATGAGATCGTTCTGGTTTCAGCTTACGTGGCGAGTTTGCGAGGCAAAAGTGACGGGTCAGGCAAGCCAGCGGAAGGACGAGAGATTGGGCCATGGCCGCAGCCCCCATCTGAAAATGCAAGTGCTGAAGAACCAGCAGCGCAGGGCTAGCTTGCAGTGGTCGTTATGGCTCAAAAAGCAAAGCTCGCATGTGTCGGGTGGGCTGACAGGATTTAGTGACTTGTTCTGTGTACGCTCCGGTTCTGCACGCCAATTGTGCGGTAAAATGATTGCATGATGGTCAGCACAGAGGCGGTTTCTTTGTGCTGGATTTAATTCCTGCCGCTTGCGAGAACGAGGTGAAGTGATGCAGACTCGACGGGCTTTCATGGCAACGGGGCTTAGTGTTGCAGCGCATGGTGGCTCCAGTTCACTGATCGCAGACGATGACGTGGGAACAGTGTCTCGAGGCGCATCTGGTGCGGATCAGCAAACTGTGGGAGTGAAGGTTTTGCTTCCACGTAACCGTGTTCCCCTGTCCTTCGTCATTGATGATTCAACTTGCTTGGTGAACATGGGGCATTTCTGCACGCCTCAATTCGCCGAAGCGCTACCTGACCGCGCTGAATACAAAAAGCCTTGGCGAGATTGGCCTCGTGAGATTCCCGATCAGTTTGTTCGCCGGTTTGGTGAGTGGTGCGCAGATCGGGGAGTGCGAGGAAAATACAGCATTGTGCCCTACCCTGCCTGCGTGGGTTGGGTTGATCGTGAGATGCCGGGGTGGTCGCGCCGTCAATTGCAAGACAGTTTAAAACTCGTTCGTGAACTGATGGTGCCGAACTGGGATATTCACCCAGAAATGATCACGCACACCCGTGTCATTGATTTGAAGACTGGACGACCGATGGAAGCAATCAATGCTGGCACGATGGAGAACTCTTATCCACAACAAAAAAAGAGTGTTGATGAGCTGGCGGCGTATCTCGCTTATGCCTTGCGAGTCCTTGAGCGTTGTGATCTGCCGTGTGAGGGAATCACCACGCCAGGTGGCTTCGGCAACCTTGTGAAGAGCGAACTGTCACTGGCGGTTGATCAGGCGGTCCGAGATGTCTATCCCGTCGATCTGCCACACTACTTCAAGTATGTGCGTACAGGCGAGCAAAATACAGAACCCATTTTGGAGCATGTTCAAGGATTGGGAACGGATTCTCTGAGCTTGACTGTTAACATTCCAGCAGGCACAGGAGACTGGTTCGGTGGTTGGCAGGGTGATCGCGTTCCCGATACGGACCGATATTGCAATCAGGATGCAACGTCGGGTCGGATGGTTGAGCTGATTGAACGTAAGCAGCCCGCAATCATGCTTTGTCATTGGCCCGGGATGTATAGCAACGGGACTGAATCTGGTTTTCGAGCATTCCAAAGAATTGTAACTTCATTGAATGCTCGCTATCGCGATCAGACAGTCTGGATGAAGTTGAGTGAAATCGGCCGTTATTGGGCTGCGAAGGGTTTAACGGCGATCAAACGTATTGGGAATCAGATTACCTTCGATGCGCCATTCGACGTCAAACACTTTACGCTTCGTGTCACGAATGCGAAGGGGCCTCCACGTTTGGATGTCAAGCTGAAACAGGTTATGGAAATGTCTGCACTCACTGCAGGCACGTGGTATCAGTCGGGGCAGGATCAAATGATCTGTTTCAATTTGGATCGAGGGAAGTCGTTTTTGCGGTGGGATTAAACTCCGGTTTTTAAACAACAACGTGTTCCTTGTTCTGCCCGGGACTAGCTTGTTTTGCCAGGTCGTGAGCATGTTTTCATGAGATGGAAATTATCTTCACCCATGCTTGGCAACGATTCATGTACCACGTTGGTGCTGCACAAATCAGAATTCAGACATGTTGACTACTTCTCCACCCCGTGCTGTTAGGAGTGCCTTGAGCATGGAGGCATCGGTGTCATCACTGAGGTAAAGTGCAGAACCATCCGCCAGTAGCGCATTGAAACCCGCACGCTTGCCATCGAATAACTTGCTCTTTGGCTTGTCTAGATCAATCGCTACATCTTTGGGCTTTGTCCACGCAGTCGCGGCGTCAGGCAGGGTTTCCACCGCAATGATCGTGTTGGCGGTTCCGTCGGTGATTTTTCGGAAGTCGCCGCCGGCGTCCGAATTCATGATCAGTTTTTCACCAACGGGTCGTTGGTAGACTGTCATTCCTGGTTGGGTGGCGGTGTTCGGATCAACATAGATATCAGGCATGCGACTCAGGAGCTTGATGTTGTGTTCACTGTCCCACGGTTCATCGAGGTGGAATTGGTCATATAAGGCTTGTTTATCGATGAACGGAAGGATTTTGACACGCCAACTGAGCAGTGCTTTTCCGTTTTTATCGACGATGTTGCCAGGCAGTGTGCGGTACACATCATAATGATTGTGCATTGCAAGCCCGATTTGTCTCATATTGTTGACTGACGACATGCGTCTTGCTGATGCTCTGGCTGCTTGAACGGCGGGTAATAGCAAGCCAACCAGCACGCCATTGGTCGTCATGCTGGGGTTAAGTGTGCCCTCGATTACGACTTCCCGACCGGTCCGCCTGGGAGTGATTACTTTGACCATTTGGTCGGCCACACGTTTCATGTATCGCTGACTTGCGACAGCGACTGGATCATCCTGATTCATGTCAGCGATCGCACTCTGCAGCAGCATATCGCGTAGCGACAAAATTCCGTTGTTCAGGGTTCGTTCCAATTCTTTTGCAGCGGACGCGTCGCTCGCCAACATGGTGAGACGCTGCCCAGCCTTTTCGTTTTCGATGTCGATCGATAGGACCATCGCATCGACTAAGTCGGGCACCTTGGTCAAGCCTTGTAGTGGTGCTGGAATTTGGTCACCTGCGTTTTGTAGCAGGTTCATCGCGATGGGACGCACTGGTTCCATTGAAATCAATAGCGAGACTTGGCCGGATGGCGGGGTCGTGTCTGCCAACTCTGCCAGTGGACCAAGCACACGATCATCCGTACCCGCGCGTATAACGGTGTCCATGTAATTTGGCGTTGCCAGAATGACGGTCCGCTTATCGTATTCATGCAGCATTGCTGGGAAAGGTGTATTGATCGGATAACATGCGTTGCCATCCACGTCGACTGGCTCATTGGCATTTACCATCTCAGCGTTAACCCGAGCCAGATTGAAGTCCTGTTTCAACCTGATGACAGTAGCGACCATGGGGCCAGTTGGACCTGGAACTGCGGCAATGACTTGCACCGTTTCAATCTCTTCTGCAGTCATGCCAATATTTTGCTGACACCAAGCATTGCCAATCTCGATTGGGTACAGCTCAGTCTGGGGGCTCGCAAGTGTTTCTGAGACCCGCATGATCACTGTGGCTGCGGCATCCGTTGGTAGAAATGCATTGCCGATCGCTTTTGGTTCTTGTGCCGAAGCCGGAAGTGCAGAACCAGAAAAACAGCAAGCTGCCGCGGCGAAGGCGAGTAAACGGTGTATTCGGAAATCGGTTTGCACGTGAAATATGCCTGTTCAGGGATCTTGGTGAAATAATGTTCAAATCGGTGGCAGGGCAAAGTTGACGTCTTATTCAGCTTGGTGCCTGTTAAGTCATGTTGCTCATACAGCCATGTTACTCATTCGGCCATCGTACTTCTGGAGCCATCGTAACGGTGCTTGACGCTGATTCACTAGGTTCTGCAATCGATGTGGCGTGTGAGGGCCCGCGATCAGACAGACTTGCTCCGCTCCATGGGACGGGCTCTGTTGTACCTCGGGGGAGGCGCGAGAAATCTCTATTTTGGTAAGTGTGGGGTTGCGACATTGCTTGGCCTGACGCTTGTCACCTGCGATTAGTTCCTTGCGGGTTCAATTGTCTGGTTTTGGCGATCTGGATGAGTGTTCAAGTGTCAAGTTTAGATTGTGAAATCGGCCGTTTTTACCAATGCTATACAGGTGGGCGGCTTGCGTTGAATTTCTGCTCTCTCTGGCAAGTCGGGAACGACGTCGCCCGCTGGAATGATTAAAATAACAGGCATGTATCTTTATTTGCCAATATCACTGAGATCATTGCGACCGACGCGATCTTCAGATTTTGAACGCGGTAATTTTTCAACGGTTGTGCAGTCGAGCATTTACCTGAGCGTTCGGGTCCTGTTTTGTTGGTTCTTGATTAGTCTGCCGCGACCGCTTGCAGCGGAAGAAGCTAACACCGCGAGTCACACTGAAACAAAAGCGCTGAGCCCTGAGCAATTAGATTTTTTTGAGAAGCAAGTCAGGCCGGTTTTGGTTGAACACTGCTACGAGTGTCATAGCGAACGAGCGGATGGTGGCTTGCAAATCGATTCACGTGAAGGCTTGCTCCGTGGTGGTGACAGCGGGGCCGCACTGATACCGGGTAACTCGGATACCAGTTTGTTGATTGAAGCGGTTCGTTATCAGAACCTTGATTTCCAGATGCCCCCGCAAGGCAAGTTGGACATGGCCCAGATCGCCGCGTTGGAAAAATGGGTAGCAATGGGAGCGCCTGATCCACGTGAAGAAACGATTGCGGCGCGGTTGCCAGTTGGGATGAGTACCGCGGAGGGGAGAGAATTCTGGTCGTTTCAACCTGTTTCCAATCCAGTGGTACCTGATGTCGGTGGGCATGCTTTTGTCAAAAATCCAATTGACGCTTTTATTTTGAAGCGTTTGTTGGATCAAGGATTGCAGCCCGCACCGCCTGCTGACCCTCGTACGCTAATTCGAAGGTTGTACATGAACCTGACAGGTGTTCCGCCCACCCCAGAGCAGGTCGACAATTATTTATCAAATGCTGTTCCACGATCCACACAAGGGTTGATCGATCAATTGCTACACTCACCGAGCTACGGTGAACGCTGGGGACGTCACTGGTTGGATGTTGCCCGCTATGCCGATTCCAACGGGTTGGATGAAAATCTAGCTTTTGGTAACGCGTGGCGGTATCGCGATTATGTGATCAATGCATTCAACGCAGATCGACCGTTCAATCGTTTTTTAATTGAACAGCTTGCAGGTGATTTGTTGCCTGATGTCACTGAAGAAACAAAAGTTGCTACCGGTTTTCTCGTGTTGGGTGCCAAGGTGCTGGCAGAGCCTGATCGGGAAAAGCTGACGATGGACACAATCGACGAGCAGATTGATACCACCGGTAAGGCATTCATGGGGATGAGCTTGGGATGTGTGCGTTGTCATGATCACAAGTTTGATCCGATCAAGCAGCGTGATTACTACGCCTTGGCTGCAATTTTTAAAAGCACGAAGACGTTTGGCGATTCAAATACCGGTGCGATTAAACATTGGCACGAGTATGTTTTGGAATCAGGCGATGACTTGAAT